>LNFM01005251.1_pt1 | contig 72198 bp, 67 predicted proteins | sample 596031 | NCBI WGS metagenome assembly LNFM01 (sample SAMN04254537, study PRJNA301005) | activated carbon metagenome | isolation source: dual media filters at the Ann Arbor, Michigan drinking water treatment plant | place: USA: Ann Arbor
AGCGCACCCGCGAAGGCAACGACTTCTATCACGAGATGGCCGACTCCGGCGTCGTGAATCTGGAGAACCTGGGCGAGTCCAAAGTGGCCATGGTGTACGGCCAGATGAACGAACCCCCAGGCAACCGCCTGCGCGTGGCCTTGACCGGCCTGACCATCGCCGAGTCGTTCCGCGACGAAGGCCGTGACGTGCTGTTCTTCGTGGACAACATCTACCGCTACACGCTGGCCGGCACCGAAGTGTCCGCCCTGCTGGGTCGCATGCCTTCCGCCGTGGGTTATCAGCCCACCCTGGCCGAAGAGATGGGCCGTCTGCAGGAGCGCATCACCTCCACCAAGGTGGGTTCGATCACCTCCATCCAGGCCGTGTACGTGCCTGCCGATGACTTGACCGACCCGTCGCCTGCCACGACCTTCGCCCACCTGGACTCCACCGTGGTGTTGAGCCGTGACATCGCGTCGCTGGGTATCTACCCCGCTGTGGACCCGCTGGACTCCACCAGCCGCCAGCTCGACCCGCTGGTGGTGGGCCAGGAGCACTACGAGACCGCCCGCGCCGTGCAGAACACCCTGCAGCGCTACAAGGAACTGCGCGACATCATCGCCATTCTGGGCATGGACGAACTGGCGCCTGAAGACAAGCTGGCCGTGGCCCGCGCGCGCAAGATCCAGCGTTTCCTGTCGCAGCCGTTCCACGTCGCCGAGGTGTTCACCGGCTCGCCCGGCAAGTATGTGACCTTGGCCGAGACCATCCGTGGTTTCAAGATGATCACCGCCGGCGAGTGCGATCACCTGCCCGAGCAGTCGTTCTACATGGTCGGCACGATCGACGAAGCCTTTGAAAAGGCGAAGAAGATGGCGTAAAGCGGCCGCGGTGGGTGCCGGTTTGTGCCGGCTTCCCGCCCGTTTGCTTTTCAACCATCTTCAACAGGAGACCCTATGAGCACCATCCGCGTCGACGTGGTGAGCGCTGAAGCTTCCATCTTTTCTGGCGATGCCAAGTTCGTGGCTTTGCCGGGCGAAGCGGGCGAGCTGGGCATTTTGCCAGGCCACATGCCGCTCATCACCCGCATCAAGCCCGGTGCTGTGCGCATCGAAAAAGCCGACGGCGGCGAAGAGTTCGTGTTCGTGGCCGGTGGCATTCTGGAAGTGCAACCGCACCACATCACCGTGTTGTCCGACACCGCCATTCGCGGCAAGGACCTGGACGAAGCCAAGGCACTGGACGCCCGCAAGCAAGCCGAAGAGGCTTTGAAGAATGCCAAGAGCGACATCGATCTGGCCAAGGCCACGTCGGAGCTGGCGGTCATGGCGGCTCAGATTGCTGCACTGCGCAAGTTTCGGCAAAAGAAGTGATCACACAGGCATTGCCCTGCTTTCCATGAAAAGATCGGCTTCAGGCCGATCTTTTTTTTGCTCGCTGCCGGCTGCAACGTGTAACTGTCCGCATACCATGTGACAGCGAACAAAGGCAGAGACGATGTCATCGATTTTTCAAAGTCCGGAATTGGCACCCGAAGAAGTGGCGGCCCGGTTGTTGGTCACACCCTCCGCGCTGGCCGACCTCACGCTGGGTGACGCGCTCAAGGTGGTGGGCTACATGCGGCCCAAGCTCATCAAAGCCGGCACCGTGATCATCCAGGAGGGTGAGGTGCGGCAAACCGACTACATGCTGTTGGTGCTCGAAGGCGATATCGCGGTCGAGAACGAACTGCCCGGTCTGCACGAGAGCATGGTGGTCAACATCATGGGCCCCGGCCACCTGATTGGCGAAATGGGTGTGCTCGACGGCGCGCCGCGCTCGGCCACCTGCACCGCCAACACCAACATCGCTGCGGCCGTGCTCTCGCGCACCGCGCTGATGCGCATCCTCAAGGAAGATCCCCGCCTGGGTTCTCGCCTGCTGTTGGCCATCTCCAAGCGCATGGCCGACCGCTTGCGTGAGACCACCCGCAAGCTCAAGACCTTTGCCCAGATGAACAAGGCCTTGCAGCAAGAACTGCAGGTCGTGATGAACAGCCGACCCCCCCTGGACAAACGCCGCGGTTGATCGCCGCGCTGCGTCAGCGGCGCACCACCGCGTCGGGCAGTTCGTTGGGGCGCACTGCGCCGGGCTCGGCTGGAAAGTTCAGCACCAGCAGTGCCGACACCTCCTCCAGCGCCTGCGTGAGCCCGTCTTCGAATTCACCCGACCGCAAGCGAACGCCCAGCCGATCCACGATGGCCTGCCAATCGCCTTGGCCCACGCGGCGCGACAGCGCACGGTCGGCCACGAACTCAATGGCGTGTTCGGCCAGCAACACGTAGATCAACACGCCGTTGTTGTGTTCGGTGTCCCAGATGCGCAAGCGGCCAAACCACGTGAGGGCACGTTCGCGCACGACCTGTGCCAAGGGCGCCTCGGAGTCAATGCGCCAGAGGTAGCTCAGCGGCAGCGAGGCTTCCACACACAGGCGCACCTCACCGGTGTGACGGCCTTCGCTGGCGGCCACGCGGCGTGCGATGCGTTCGGCCATGCTGTCCGGCACGGCGCGCAGGGTGTCCGAGTGGTCCATCCACCGGTGCTTGAAGATGCGCAGCAGCTTGTTCATGTTCACCAGCCGCCCGAAGCGCCGCCGCCTCCAAAATTGCCGCCGCCACCCGAGCTGAATCCGCCGCCGCCTCGGCCGCCACCCAAGCCGCCGCCACCGAAGCCGCCACCCCAACCCCCGCCGCGACCGCCCCGGCCCGAACCTCCGCCCAACGAAGCGGCGGGCAGGAACTGCATGAACAGCGCTGCCAGCATGCCCAGCAGTCCGGCGCCGATGGCCACCCAGACCACAGCGGTCAGCACCCAGGCGAGTGCGCCTGCGCCGACCCCGGTGAGCACGGTCCCGAGCTTGTTGCCGAACATGCCGCGCAGCAAACCGGAGAGCATGGGCACCGCGAACACCAGAAAGATCAGCGCGTCCATCCACTCGAAGTCGCTGGCGCCGGACGCAGCCTGCCCTGCCGAGGCGCTGGGCAAGGGCAGTTCTTCACCGCGGATGCGCGCGAGGATCTGGTCGACACCGGCGTTGATGCCACCGGCGTAGTCGCCCCGCCGGAACGCGGGCGTCACAGCGCCATCCAGAATGCGGCGCGCCATCAGATCGGGGATGGCGCCTTCCAGTGCCTTGGCCGTGGCAATGCGCAGGCGCCGATCATCTTTGGCGATGACGAACAGGGCGCCATCGCCCACATCGGCCCGCCCGATCTTCCAGGCGTCGCCCACCCGCTGCGTGAAATCGGCGATGTCCTCGGGTGCGGTGGTGGGCACCATCAGCACCACCACTTGCGAGCCGTTGGATTGTTCGAACGCCGCGAGCTTGGCCTCCAGGCCGGCGAGGCTGGCCGCGTCCAGCGTGGCGGTCAGGTCGATCACGCGCGCGCTGAGCGCAGGCACCGGCACCAGACCCTGGGCCGACGCGAAGGCCAGCCCCCACCACAGCCCCAGCGCCAGCAGGCACCGGGCGCAGAAGCGCGTCATGGCTTCTTGAAGTCCACCGTGGGCGGCGCGGAAATGGCCGCTTCGTTGGCCACCTGGAAATTGGCCTTGGGCTTGTAGCCGAACACCATCGCGGTGAGGTTGCTCGGGAAGCTCCGCGACAGCACGTTGTATTCCTGCACGGTCTGGATGTAGCGGTTGCGCGCCACCGTGATGCGGTTCTCGGTGCCTTCGAGTTGCACGCGCAGGTCGCTGAAACCCTGGTTGGCTTTGAGGTTGGGGTACTGCTCCACCACCACCATCAGCCGGCTCAGCGCGCTGCCCAGCTCGCCTTGTGCCGCCTGGAACTGCTGCATGGCGGCGGGGTCGTTCAGCGTCTCGGGCGTCACCTGGATGCTGGTGGCCTTGGCGCGCGCTTCGATCACACGCGTGAGCGTTTCCTGCTCGAAGTTGGCCTCGCCCTTGACCGTGGCCACGATGTTCGGAATCAGGTCGGCGCGGCGCTGGTACTGGTTGAGCACCTCCGACCAGGCCGACTGCGTCTGTTCGTCCAGTCGCTGGAAATCGTTGTAGCCGCAGCCGGTGAGGCTGACGGACAGCAGCAAAGCCGCCGCCCAGGTGGAGACCGAGCGCAAGAATGTGTGCATGAATCCTCCAGTGGCCCGTGGCCTGTGCCAACCGAGCCTCTGGTTGAGCCTCGGATCTGCGGGACTATAACCCCGGGGCATGGCGCCGGGCGGTGCGCCCGGGCACACAGCCGATGCACTGCCGTCAAAATACGGCGCATGCGAAAACCCAAACTTCCACCCGGCTCCCCGGACGACGCCGAAGCTGCGTTCTACGACGCGCTGCAGCACGCCGACATCGAACGCCTCATGGCTTGTTGGGCCGACGAGGACGACATCGTGTGCGTGCACCCGGGTGGCCCCCGGCTGGTGGGCCACGCTGCCGTGCGATCGGCGTTCGAGGCCATGTTCGCCAACGGCAGCGTGCAGGCCACGCCGGAGAAAGTGCGTCGCCTCGACGCGGGCGCCTGCAGCGTGCACAGCGTGGTCGAGCGCGTGGCTGTGATGAGCGACGACGGCTTGCAACACGCGTGGGTGGTGGCCACCAACGTCTACGCCAAGACCGCGCAGGGCTGGCGCATGGTGGCCCACCACGCCAGCCCGGGCATGCGCACCGAGCCGCCGGAAATCCTCACCGCCAAGCCTGTGTTGCATTGAGCGCAGAACGTTTTCAATACGCTGCACCCTGGTGGTTGCCCGGCGGCAATGCCCAGACGCTGTGGGCTGCGCTCGCCAGCCGCCGCCATTTCGGCCCGGCGCCGCGCTGGACACGCAGCCGGTGGAACACGCCCGACGGCGACTTCATCGATGTGGATCAAGCGCAGCACGCCTCACCCGACGGCGCACCCTTGCTGGTGCTGTTCCACGGCCTCGAAGGCTCGTCAGCCAGCCAGTACGCGGTGGCCTTCGCCGACTTTGCAGCGGTCAATGGCCTCGCCTTTGCCGTGCCGCATTTCCGCGGCTGCTCGGGTGAGCTCAACCACGCCCCCCGGGCCTACCATTCGGGCGATTTTGAGGAGATCGACTGGGTTCTCAGGCGCTTTGCGCGCGAGCACCCAGGGCGGCCCTTGCTCGCGGCCGGCGTGTCGCTCGGCGGCAATGCGCTCATGCGCTGGGCTGCCGAGATGGGCGAGTCGGCGGGCACCGTCGTGCGCGCTGTGGCCTCCGTCTGTTCGCCGCTCGACCTGGCGGCCGGAGGCCATGCCATCGGTCGAGGTTTCAACCGCCTGGTCTACACCCGCATGTTCTTGCGCACCATGGTGCCCAAGGCGCTCAAGAAGCTGGAGCAGCACCCCGGCCTCTTCGATCGGGACGCGCTGCTGGCCGCGCGCAACCTCTTCGAATTCGACAACCTGTTCACCGCGCCGCTGCACGGCTTTCGCGACACGAACGATTACTGGTCGCGCGCGTCGGCCAAACCGGTGTTGCACCGGATCCGCGTGCCTGCACTGGCGCTCAATGCGCGCAACGATCCTTTCATCCCCGCCGTGTCCTTGCCGACCCCGCAGCAGGTGGGACCTCGCGTGACCCTGTGGCAACCGTTGCAGGGGGGGCATGTGGGTTTCCCGGTTTCGCACGGACCGCTGGGTGTGCCGGGTCATGTGCGCGCCATGCCCGACGCCGTGGGACACTGGCTGCTCGCCCAACTTTGATCGAACACCATGGACGACATCGTCAAAGCCGCCATGGCCAAGTGGCCCAACGTGCCCGACTGCTTCGGCTGGCTGGGGCTGGACGCGCGCGGCAACTGGTACATGCGAGACGACCGTGTGCAGGCCGCTGGCGCGTTTCCCGCGAGCAAGGGTTCGCTGCTTCAGCACGACAAACTCATCGACTTCATCCAGCGCAACTACGCGGCCGACGAGCAAGGCCGTTGGTTTTTTCAGAACGGACCGCAACGCGTCTACGTGGAGCTGGAGTCCACTCCGTGGATCTGGCGCCTGCAGCCCGATGGGCGCGTGCTCAGCCACACCGGCTCGCCGGTGCAGGTTCAGCAAAGCCTGCTGGACGAGTCGGGCAAGCTGTACCTTGTCACGGACCTGGGAATCGGACTGGTGCACAGCGCCGACATGGCACTTGCCGCAGACCACGTGGAAGCGGGTGCCTGGACACCTGATGGTGTGTGCAGCGCTGAACTGCAGGGCAGGGGCCACTTCGTGCGCAGTCCCCAGGCCCCGAGCACAAAAAAGCCGGCTTGAAGCCGGCTGTTCTGTTGCTGGAGGGGTCGGGGATTCACTTCACAGCATCCAGCATGTACTGCACGGCGGCCTTGATGTCGGCGTCCGAGGCGGCCGAGCCACCCTTGGGGGGCATGGCGCCTTTGCCTTTGATCACGCTCGCGGTCAGAGCGTCAAGACCCAGACCCACGCGCGGTGCCCATGCGGCCTTGTCGGCGAATTTGGGAGCTCCGGCGACGCCGGCCACGTGGCAAACCGCGCAGGCTTGTTTGTAGAGGGCCTCGCCCGCACCAGCGGCCACGGTGGCCGAGGCGGCGGGTGCCGCGGCAGCCGCCACCACGACAGCAGGTGCCGGAGCGGCCGCTGCGGCGGCAGGTGCGGCGGCTGGCGCAGCCGCCGCAGCAGGCGCTGCAGGTGCAGCTGCCTCGGGCACGGCGAAGTTGCCGCCGGCAGCGTTGACCATGTGGACCACAGCACGCCCGATTTCTTCGTCGCGATAGGCACCACCGCCTTGTGCGCCCATGGCGCCCTTGCCCTTGAGCACCGACGTCAACAAGGCGTCGTAACCGGTGGCGATGCGCGGCGCCCAGGCAGCTGTGTCGCCAAATTTGGGGGCACCAGCCACACCCGCTGCATGGCAGGCCACGCACTGCGCGGCATACACCGCGTCACCGAGCGCCAACGGACGGTTGGCATCGCGCAGTTCAACCGTGCCCACGCGCTGGATGCGCTGTGCGACGGCCAGCTCGGGATCACCGGCGCCCATGGCGGGCTTGTTGCCCGAGGTCACGAAATAGACCAGGCCAATGATGATGAAGATGGGCGCAACAAATGCGAAGAACGACGTCCACAGCAACTGCGAAGGTGTCTTGATCGGGCCGGTGTGGTGTTCGTGCGCGTGGTCGCTCATGGTGTCCTCAAGGGGTGGCAAGGCGGGTGTGAAAACTGGCAGAACGTACCCACCTACATAGATTCTGAACAGCTCCCGATTATAGCCAACGCCCCCTGCAAGGCGCCTTCAAACCCCCTCGCCTGATAGAATGCGGCAGGTTGCGGCTGTAGCTCAGTGGATAGAGTATTGGCCTCCGAAGCCAAGGGTCGTGGGTTCGATCCCCGCCAGCCGCACCAACAACGCCCAAGAACCCAGCATCCACGCGGGTTCCCCGTAGATCGGGCCTTTCAGCGGACTGCACTGTTCCACATGCCTGTACCACACAGGCGAAAATCAGGAAGTGCAAAAAGTGAAGCTGCCCCCATACGTGAAGAAGCGCGGGAACGTCTATTGGTTCCGCCGCCGAGTCTCCGATGAACTCATACACCTCATTGGTCGTGGCGAGTTCGCGGAGTCCCTTTGGACAACCGACCTCGACACCGCCAAAACCCGTGCGGCCTTTCGCAACGCGGAAGTCGAGGCCTTGTTCGAGCAGGCGAGATTTGAGAACAAGCGACAAGCCGGGACTGTCTTGGTCGGACCTCCCACTCCGGAAGAGCAACAGTACATCCGTGACGCCGTTCGGTTTCATGTACTCGACGAGGATGAGTCCGTTCGACTGGCGCGGCCTGACGAGGGCTCGATGGAGGCTTACGAGGACTACCGCTCGACGCAGTTTGATGATGTTGTGGCAGGTCTTCGGTCCGGGCGAGTGGCTTGGGGGCCAGTCGAGAAGAGCCGTATCAGCAGGCTCCTTTCTGCAATCGGGGTCCAGGTGGAGCCTGGGACACCTGCATGGCAGTTGGCCGCCTACAGGGCCTCCGAAGGGCTTCAGTCGGCCTTGAAGGACATCGGAAGGCGTGCCTCCCAAGAACACGTAGTGACACCTGCTCGGCCTTTACTCCCCCCGACCCTGGTTCCCGCAGCCCCTACCGACGTTGCATTAGCCCCCGCTGGTATCACCCTTGGGGATGTCATCGACCACTACATGCTGGGCCTGCCCGCGAACGATTTCAAACGGAAGGTGCGTCGGTGCTTGCAGTTGTTCGGCGAGATGGTGGGGCGAGACCTCAAGGTAGGCGAGCTGCGACAGAAGGCCGTGACCCAGTTCCTGCGTGACATCTGCCGTTTACCTGACCAGTGGGCACGTCGCTTCGATGCGGGCGAGTCCATCGCTGCCATGCTCGACAAGGGGGCTGAGAAGGTGATGAGTCCCACGACCTACGAGGGCAACTATCGGGCACCTCTGGGGACCTTCTTGACCAGCGCAGCCCAGAACTTCGGCGATGACGGCCTGCGCCTCCTGTCGGTGGACGGCATCCGCTATACCGGCAACCGGGTGCCCGAGGAAGACCAGCAGCGGGCGCTTCTTGATGACGAACTGAAGGTGTTGTTTGAGGGGGATGCTTTCGCTCGGGTGGCATCTGACCCAAACTCGGAGCCCCTGTACTGGTTGCTGGTGGTGATGCTCTACACCGGAGCACGTCCTCGGGAGGTTTGTCAGATCAACCCACAAGTGGACTTCGGCGAGTTTGAAGGGGCTTGGTTCATCGACCTGGACAACAAGTCCGCAGCGGGGGTCGGTGTCAAGAAGTCCATCAAGACGGGTGAGGCACGACGTGTGCCCCTTCACGCGGAGATGGTGCGCCTTGGGTTCCCCGAGTACCTCCAGCGGGCCAAGGAGGCCGGTGTGGACCGCTTGTTTCCATCCTGGAGGGTCAAGGCCGGGAACCCGTTCACGGCCCACCACGGCCTCATTGCGGGCCTCTTGAAGGAGACTGGCCTCTACACCCGCACGGCCCCTGCCGGAGAGCAGGTGACTGGGGCGTATGTTCTTCGCAAGACCTTCGTGACCCAGTGTCGCAACCAGGGCGTGGTGTCCAGGGAAATCACCGGCCACCGTGATGGCACCACCACGGTCATGCAAGACCGCCACTACATCTTCGGGCCTGAGCCCTTCGGGCGGAAGTTGCGAGAGCTGGGTAAGCTGGTTATGCCTGTTGGTATTCCTCTTCCGGGGCATACCAAGGGCTGAGGCAGGGGCTTGACCGGTGGCCCTGCGGGGCCTCGGGGTGGGTCTAACTCAGAACAGCCTGAATGGCGGCTTCGTAAACGTTGGCATCTGGCAGGTTGCTCGGAGAAGTGAACGCGAGGGCTACCTGGTCCACGGTCGAGGTGAAGGTCTCCAACTGATGCATGTCGCGAATCTGCACATCCTCGGGCCTCGCCGAGTCAACGTCGCACCACAGCAGGGAGAGTGCCCCCGGCTGCGGTCCGTACTCCCTGAGGTGACCGCCAAGGCGCTCCTTGATTTTGTCGTAGACCGGCTTCGGACAGATGAAGTACAGGCCCTTGCGAAACAGGCGTTCCCAGCGGAGCACATACCTCCGCCGATCTGCGTGTTACTGCCAACGGATTTTACTGGTCGGTACCCCTTGCGGAGCAGTTCAGTTGGGTTTCCCTGGACTCCCCGGAGGGGGCCCATTTTTGGGGCAAAAATTCGAGACAGCTCTCGATGAGCCACGCGGGGCGAACTTCCCCCGTGCCCCCCCTCGACTCACGACACCGGAGATGAGCCCTTCTTCTTTCTGTCCCAGGTCTCCAAAATGAAAAGGGCAACGGTGTGTGCCGCGTGGACCGCGAGCCGAGAATGCCGAGGGGCAAGTCGGTACGCCTTCGGCCCGGCACCATGGGCACTGCTGGCGTGGGTCCTGAATGCAGCGAGACCCTGCACCACTTGGATCAGTCCCGAGAGGATGCCCCTCAGGTCATCGTCGGCAACCTGCGAGGGATCGAACCCGAGGTCCTTCCTCACCGTGCTCCAGAGGTCGCCCAACACCTGCTTCGCGGGCATGGGAAGCCCCTGTTCCTCGATGTAGTGCTTGCAGATGGATTCGAGGATGTTCGCCGCCGCCGACACCGCCTCGCGAGGTTCCTTCTCGGCCTTGCTGGAAGCACGCTCGAACTCTTCGGACAGGGCTTTCACATTCCGCTCGCGGATGAATCCTTCCAGCGTGCGTGTCGGGGCCGCGAGAGACCCCGCAATCACCCCGCCAGCAAGGTACTGGAGGCCGGATGCGGCCAGCGCCGCCTTCACCTTGTTGCGGAAGGCTTTGGTCACATCGAAGCCGTCTGTGGAGTAGGGCAGCGGCTTCTCCATGTACGCCTCGACCACCTTGCCCAGCACTTCGAGCGGATCAACCGTTTCGTCCTTGTTGGTAGCCCGAAGCCACGCCAGGGCCTTCACAGGCTTGCTCCCGGGTGGCGGGTCACCTGAGCACCCGGCATACGTGAACAGGTTGTCGAGCGAGGCGTGTGTCTCGACAGTTGAGGCGTGCTCGGCCACGATGGCGAGGATTGCTTGGGGAATCGTGCGGCGCATGTCGCCCTCCTTGCCCCGATGTTAGATGCGAGGTGCGCAGCCCCCGCTGAACTTGTCCGTAACCGTCCGGTTCCGGTCACCCCTCCGCAGCTATGTACGCAAGTCAGCTTGACAACTTTTCGGACATGGTGGATGATGCGGACATCCTTTCCGTACATCAACTGCCATGACCACTTCCACGCCCCGTGTCTTCGCCTACTGCCGTGTTTCCACCACCGACCAGACCACCGAGAACCAGCTCCGCGAGATTGCCGCAGCAGGCTTCGCGGTGACCCCTCGCAGGGCCATCGAGGAGACCATCTCGGGGTCCGTGGCGGCCTCTGAGCGGCCCGGCTTCAAGAGGCTGCTGGACAAGCTGGACCCCGATGACATCCTGGTGGTGACCAAGTTGGACCGCCTGGGCCGCAACGCGATGGACGTGAGGAAGTCCGTGGACACACTGGCCGCGATGGGGGTCCGGGTTCACTGCCTCGCCCTGGGAGGCATGGACCTCACCAGCCCTGCCGGGAAGATGACCATGACTGTCATTGCCGCCATGGCTGAGTTCGAGCGTGACCTCCTCATCGAGCGCACCGAGGCTGGTCTGTCCCGTGCCAGGGCCGAAGGGAAGACGTTCGGGCGGCCTTGGAGCGTCCCGCCCGCGCAGATGAAGGCCATCCGCGAGAAACTCTCCAAGGGCCTCTCAGTGGCCTCCCTGGCGAAGGAGTACGACACCAGCCGCCAGACCATCATGCGCATCCGTGACCCGCCGGTAGACTCCTCACCGCCCTGGCTCACTTGCCAGGGCTTTTTCGTTCCTGCCCCTGCCTGGGGGCGTACACAACAAAGACCTCATGCCTCGCACCTGCGCTGCCCCTGGATGCCCTGAAAGCACCTCGGGCTACTGACCCTCTGCCGTCAACACAAACAAGCCCAGCGCCGCCACGGCAGCCCCACCCAGCTCGGGGTGACCTCTCAAGAGCTGCGCCCCTACGTGGCCCTGGTGGACGCCAGGAAGGCCAAGAACCCCAACAGTGAAGCGTGGTCGATCCTCCAGGGCCGCTGGGGTGTCGTGGTGGATGCCGCTCGGGCAACTCTTCAGCGGTACGCAGAGGGCCAAGTGTCCCAACGGCCAGTCATCCAGGCAGCACACCACATCCGCAACTTGGCCGACAGCGTGGACCCCTGGGAGGTCATCAGTACGGCCATCGCCATGTTCCTCTTCCAGGACCAACATCCCCGCCGGTTCACTTCGGATGCGGCCTTCGACTTCCAGCTCGTTCGCCGGGTCCTCCGGCTCGCGCCCACCAACGCGGGCACCTACTGGGACCACAAGGAGAACCGCTCCAGGAAGGTTTACCGGGACGTGCCTCCACGGGTCATCAGGACCCTTGCGGTGCCCCTGAAGGAGGCGTTCGGTGCCCCCGGGCTGATGCTGGCGGCCAAGGAGCGGGAGGATGTCCAGCGTGGTGCTGACCAGCGTCGCCGCCTTGCTGATGCCATGGGAGAGCTGCAATGAGCAAGGCCACCAGCAAGGCCCCCAAGGCCATCAACTGGGTGGAGGGAGATGTGCCCCTCGACGACATCATCAAGCACGCCCCCTGGCAGGTGCGGGCGAAGCTGAACGACAAGGCGGTCAAACGGTATGCCGACATGACCAACGCGGGCTCCCTGCCACCCCCCATCAAGGTTGCGCGGGTCGGTGGGAAGCTGTTCCTGGTGGATGGCTGGCATCGCATGGAAGCCGGGGCACTCCAGTTGTCACGGGGCCTCGGGACGGGCCATGAGGTCGCGGTGCTGATGGCGGACATGACGCGAGCCGATGCGATGTGGGAGGCCGCCAAGGCGAACATGGGCCACGGTGTCCAGCTGAACGCCAAGGACCTTCACGCGGTCTTCAAGGCGTTCGTGCGGGCCAAGAGGCACGTCAAGCCCGATGGCACCCTCATGAGTTACCGGGACATTTCGCCCCACATCGGCAAGCCCCACACCACCATCCGCTACTGGATGAAGAAGTACTTCCCGGCCATCGCAGCCAAGATGGGTGGCATGGAGAACGGCAATTCCGAGGCCGGGGAGCCTCCACTGGCAGATGCTGTGGAGGAGCACAAAGCACAGGCCCTGGAGGGACTGCTGAACCTCACCCAGCGACTGGACCTGCTAACCCCTGAGGCCCGTTGGGAGGTCGTGCAGCACCTCGAAAAGGCCCGCGAGGATGCCCTCAGGTTGGGCGTGAAGGAGCCCGAGCCAGCTGACTTCTGATGAACTTTGGGGGTGTTCAATTTGAACACCTACAGTGAACAACTATCGACTTCTGCTTGCGTCGTGGAGGGTCGACATGAGGATTTGGCGGCGCTTTCAGAAATCTCTGCTGGCCTGCCTCGTTTAGGCGGGCAGCTTCCCCTGTTCAAAATGGCAGACCGACTGAAACAGGAACTGCTTAACAGCAAGATGTGCAGCGGCGTCTTGCTCCGCAGGCCAAGTGTGAACGCCGGGGTCTGGGTGAACGCCCGAATGAGGATCACCTTCTCCTTGCGGTTCATGCCTGCATTGCATTGAAACAGGATTCTCGGGGAGGCCCGATGCTGCATGAACTTGCGAGACTCGAATTGCGGCCAACAACCCTTTTGCTGTGGGTTTCAAAACGGGAAAAGCGTGGTCAGCAAGGAGAAACTTACGAAGCACGGCGATCCGGGCGGAGAGGTCAGGCGGCACGGCCTCGCATTGCAAATGCTCAAGCCAATTCACGGAAAGATACTCGTCGACCCAATTGCCTTCAGGAGTCAATCGGAAGTCGAAAGAAGCAGGAGTAGGTCTGCCCGTCGTGACATCCACTGAGGAGCCCTTGCAGGTACGAACGATGTGGTGGTCGTCAGGTAGAACCACAGCTTACAGCGACACCAACCGCTTCAGTTGCGGGCACTCCGTGAAAATCTCAGCGAGCGTACTCTTGCCCCAGTCACGCTTGACTTCGTTGCCGTCAACAAACGTCACGGCGTAATCGAGCCGAAACCGTTCCGCGAAGCGCAGGGACAGGCATTCAGCGCCGCTCACCCATGTAGCGATTAGCGCACCGTCAGCTTCTGCTCCAAGCAAAGGCAACGTCGCCTTCTGACCATGCCTCATGAATGTCTCGTAGGCAGCTTTGGACTTGGCATCGAGTGGGCGGTTGTAGTCCTCGAAGTACCGTGCCTCAAGCTGCACCGTTCGCCGTCGAATCTCAGCCAGCAACTCTCGGCGCTCCGCTTCGTCCCCAATAGCGGCATTCGGCGGCGCAGCAGGCTCGTCGGCGTCGTTCGATGTCTCGGCGGGAGTGGCTCTCACCTGAGACTTCATTCGGATGAGCGTGCGGTAGTTTGTTTGAGGATCACCAACCGTGACTACCACTGACCACGTTGGCACATCGTCCGTGTCGTCGGTCGATGTCCCTGCTTTCACAACCGGCACGAAACGACTTCGCCTCGCGTAGCCGTAGCCATCGTAGGTGTGATTGTTGTTCATCAAGTCTCCCGCAGTTGCCAGTGGGTGTGCATCGCCGGCTTTGTGAGGTCTTTGAAAGCGCGAACGATGGTGTCGTGCGCTTTCGTGGACCAATCATCGAACTTGTCGTCTTCGCTACACGTGCCCTTTACGGTTAGTTCCAGTTTCACCACTTCGTTGGAAAGACCTTTTTGCCGAGCCGCAACCGCAGAAATCAGCAGAGTCCCAATGCCGTCAAGTTCGTAGGTGTAGTTGTAGCCAAATGCTTTGGGTGCCCCCAAGAAGGGTCGCTTCGCTCCTGCAAACGACATCTCAAGAGCCTGCTCGGCGACCTCGAAAGCATTGTTAGCGCCAGGAACATCGATGATGTTTGTGTAGGTCAGTTCGCCGCTAAGGGGCTTGACCGGCTCACTGGTCATGTCCGAGACAAACCTCTCGAACTTCTCCCAGACTTCTAGGCACTTGCTCTGAACGGCTGGAAATCGAACGTACGTTTTTTTTGTTTCGGTCTGCCGCCAGTTGTAGTGAAAGCGGTTCTGCTGAAGTTGAACCAGCGTGGCGGTGTCTTTGGATAGGAACCACACGCGAGGCAGCAGGAAGGCGTCCGAAAAGCCCTCGGGGTTGTCGATGATCGGGGCGGCGTGTTCGGTTGTCGGGAACTCGTCCCGTATCAGCGCCCAAAAACTGCCGAAGTAGGGCAACAGAAAATCAGATCGAGGCAGGAACGTTCTACCAAGAGCGACCTCCTTGATTGGTGGGGCATCAAACGAAATGGGCGAACTCACAACCACTTAGGCTCCTCGAATTTCAGCAATGTACTCGAAAGCAACATGCGTCATACAGATTTGGGCACCGCCGAGGAAAGCAAGTGCCTGCATTCAAGCAAGTTCCGAACCTTCAGGGAAGCAAAGGCAGCGGGCTTTGTTTTGGCAGGGGTCACCTGAGGAATGCGGTCGCAACTTCACAACACCGTCGGCGTCACTTGGCACAGTACAGGACACGTAGGGCGCTTCTGCGCACTGTTCCACAACTGACCCACAAAGGTGTGCCACACTTCGACGTGCAGTCCCCGCAAAGCCCTCTTAAATCAAGGGCTTGCGTGGGTCGGTCAGACGGGGTGTGGTTCCCCGCCAGCCGCACCAGGTCTCGCGCCGAGCGAGTGCCTTCATACCGCGACGCGGTGCACACCGTCGCGTCCGCACGCGAACCCCTGAGCCGGGGGCATCACGCGAATGTTTTTTCCATCTCACGGCGAAACTTCACCGCCGTGGCGTTGGCATCAAACGCCACATCGTTCCAGCTCACGGGTTGGCCCGCCTTCACGGACTTGAGCAGCTTCACGCCGTGCGCCAGTCCCAGGGGCAAGCCGCCCAGTGCGAGCGATTCCTGTGCGGGCAGCAGCTTGCCGTACACGGTGTAGCCGCCTTCACCGTCGAGCATTTCGCCCGCCTTCAGATCGCGTTTGGCCGTGGCCACCACGTCGCCGTGCCAGCACACGGGCGCGCCGGTGGCCTCCCCGCGCAGGCCAATGGACGCCACGGTGATCCCCAGCTCCAGACCGATCAGGTGGAACGGCTTGTACATGCTTGAGTACTGCCCGCTGGGGTCGGTGATCAGGCCGTATTCCTTGAAGCAACGCGCCACGTAGTCGCTGTCGGCCGCGAAGGTCACGTACACGCCCCACCGCAGGTCGCGAAACACCGGGCGGGTGTCGCGCTCCACACTGGTGATCACCTCCACCTGGCCGCGCTGGTCGAGGATGCCGCCGTGCTCGCGCGGCTTGAGGATGCGCGCCAGATCGTCCACGCCCACGGCCGGGAATTTCAAACCGCTGGGGGCACTCAGCCCGGTGGCGTTGGCCACCGCGGCCATCTCGATGGCGCTCTTGGTCCCGTCCAGGAAGCTGTTGAACATCTGCGGGTTCATGCCGCCTTGGGCCGCGTCCTCGGCGCTCAGACCGTAGTGGTTCCACACGGTGTCGGGCGTGCTCTCGTGGTACGTGGGCAGGTACTTGGTGCCCTTGCCCGCTGCCACCACCGAGAAACCCGCGGCCCGCGCCCAGTCGACCATTTCGCAAATGAGCGCCGGTTGGTCGCCGTAGGCCAGCGAGTACACGATGCCGGCTTCGTCGGCCTTGCGCTTCAAGAGGGGGCCCGCCAGCGCATCGGCCTCCACGTTCACCATCACGATGTGTTTCTTGAACGCGCAACAGGCCAGCACGTGGGCAATGCCCACGGCCGGGTTGCCTGTGGAGTCGATGATGATGTCCACAAAGGGCGACTCGATCAAAGCCATGTTGTCGTCGATGACGGCGGTGTTGCCCCGCTGGGCCGCTTGCTCCAGGGACGCCGCGTTGTACGCCTCTTCCCGCCAGCCCACATGCTTGAGTGCGGCCCTGGCCCGGGCGGGCGACAGATCGGCGATGCCGACCAGGTGGATGCCCGGCGTGCGCGGTACCTGCGACAGGTACATGGAGCCGAACTTGCCAGCGCCGATCATGCCGACGCGCAGGGGCTTGCCTTCGGTGGCGCGTTGTTGAAGCTTCGAAAACAGATTCATGTGGGCCTCGTTGTGGGGGTGTCGAATGGGCTCAACAAGATACCGCGGTGCACCCGGCTGCCGTGCCGGCAGCGAAGGTCAGTGTCTCGGTGTGAGCCGGGCATAGAGCAGGCCGGCGAGCACCGCGCCGGTGGCCATGGCCAGCAGGCCGGGCAGGTGGCGCGTGGCGTCGATGAACACCGGCATGGGCGCCACCGCATCCACCGTGCGCACCGCCGCCACCATGCCCGAGCCGGCGGCCGCGGCCAGCAGCGCGTTGCGCCAGGCCGGCCAGCGGCGAGCCAGCAGGGCGGCCAGTGTCAGCGCGGGCAGCCAGCCGGCGGCCAGGATGCCGGCGTACACGGGCGCAAACCCGACGAGGTCCTGCCAGGTGGTGCGGGCTCTCACCGTGGCGGGCAGGTCCACGCCAAGGTCCGCCAGGGCTTGCAGGTTCCAGTGCGTCTGCGCCACCGAGCCCCAGGCCGCTGCCAGCAGCCAGGCCAGCAGCAGCGGCACCAGATGGCGCGTCCAGCGCGGTTCGGGGGCGGTGCTCGGGGTGCTGGAATTCATAATCGTCCATTATGAAATACGTGTTGGCATTCACCGTGGGCGCGCTGGCTGTGGCGGCGTCGGCCCAGGCCCCTGGCTACCGGGTCGAGACCGTGGCCAGCGGGCTGGAACATCCCTGGTCGCTGGCGTTCCTGCCTGGGGGCCGCATGCTGGTGACCGAGCGACCGGGCCGCCTGCGCCTGATCGAGCCCGGACCCGATGGCCGCCCCCTGTTGCGCCCCGAGCCGGTGGCGGGCGTGCCCGCGGTGCTGGCGCGCGGGCAGGCCGGCTTGTTCGACGTGGCGGTGGACCCGGCCTTCGCGGTCAATGGTCGGGTGATGTTGTCCTTTGCCCATGGCCAGCCCGAGGCCAACCACCTGCGTGTGGTGAGCGCGCGCTTCGATGGCCGCCGTTTGCAGGCGGTGCAGCCGGTCTTCACCTCTCAGCCGGCCAAGCAAGAGACGCAGCATTTTGGCGGCCGCATGGCCTGGCTGGCCGATGGCAGCCTGTTGTTCGGCATGGGCGACGGCAACCTCGACCGCACCGATGCGCAGCGCCTGCACACCCACCTGGGCAAGGTGATGCGCATCTGGCCCGACGGCGGTGTGCCTGGCGACAACCCGTTCCTGCAGCGCCCGCAAGCCCGACCCGAGATCTACACGCTCGGCCACCGCAACCCGCAAGGGCTGGTGGTGGTGGAGGGGGTGCCGTTTGCCCACGAGCATGGCGCGCGCGGCGGGGACGAACTCAACCGCTTGCGGCCCGGTGCCAACTTCGGCTGGCCCATGACCACGGGGGGCATCGACTACACCTACGCGCGTGTCACGCCTTTCCGCGCTTTGCCCGGCATCGAGCCGCCGCTGCTGGAGTGGACGCCGTCGATCGCGCCGGCGGGCCTGGCCTGGTACGGCGGTGCGCTGTTCCCGGCGTGGCACGGCAGCCTGTTCGTGGCAACGCTCAAGGAGCGCAGCGTGCGCCGCGTTCCTCTGACCGGCGGCGCGCCCGGGCCGCAGGAGGTGTTGTTCCAGGAACTGGGCGAGCGCATCCGCGACGTGCGCGCCGGGCCCGACGGCGCGATCTACCTGCTGACCGACAGCCCCAACGGCCGCGTGCTGCGGGTGGTGCCGTCGCCCTCCTGACCCAGCGCGTGGCGGGCCGTCCAGGCCGCCAGTCCGGGCAGGTCGTTCAGTGTGGATGCGCCGCGCGTGGTGCGGTTCCACCAGGCGGAGAACGAGGTGCAATGCACACGGACCTCGGAGAACAGCTGGGGCGCCTGGCGCTGCACCACCCGGGATGGCAGGAGGGCGCTGACGTGGGGGTCGGCCAGCGTCTGCACCGAGCGTGCACCCGCCAGCGCCTGGGTGAGCGACTGGCGGTCGGCGTGCCAGCGCACCGGCGTGAGCTCGGCCATGCGCGCGCTCACGAAGGCCCAGCGCGCTGCGCTCCAGGGCCAGGTGTGGTGGTGCTCGGCCAGCCGCAGCCCCACGCGAACGCAGCCGGCGGGCAGGTCGGCTGGCGGTTCACCCAGGGCCCAGGGGTGCACCAGCCAGACATCGCGCCCGGCCACATCGGCCGCCAGGGGTGCCGCAGATGCCACACCCTGGGGCACCGACCACACCGCCGGTTCCTCCACCCCATCGCCGTGGGGCGTGGTTTTCACGGGCCGGCCGCTGCGGGCCATGGCGTCCAATGCTTCGTAGGAACAGTCGATCACACTCCCCGCGCTGTGCCAGGCCTGGGGGGCGTACCGGGCGACGTTGTCGGCGTTGAACAGGTACGGTTTGCTGCTGCCGGTACCGGCCACCCATTGCCAGCTCAGGTGGTTGCTGGCGAGGTCGCCGTCCAGCAGATGAGACACCAGCCAGTCCGCACCGGCGCGCCAATGCACCTTGCGCAGGTGCACCACGTAGCTGGCCAGCCACATGCGGGCGTGGTTGTGCAGGTAGCCGGTGGCGTAGAGCGTGCGCACGGCCATGTCGATCACCGGCACACCGGTGCGCGCCTGCCGGATGTCGGCCGGTACCTCGGTGGCGTAGCCGTGTTCGGGGAGCAGGCCGTGGTGCAGCGAGTCCAGGATGTCCGGGCCGAGGTGGTGCCACACGTGGCGGAAATACTCGCGCCAGCCCAGTTCGAACACGAACTTGTGCTGCACGTCCAGCCGGTGCCGCGTGCCCACGCCGGCCAGCACCTCGGGCAGGCTGACCAAGCCGTGTGTGATGTACGGCGAGAGTTGCGTCACGGCACCGTCGATGGCGTTGCGGCTGCGCGCGTAGTCGGACGGTCGCACCGCGGCAATGCGTGCCAGCGCGGCTGCGCGGGTGGGTGGAAACAGGTCGAGGGTTTTCATGGGGCGGTCTCTGGGGTGCTGCGCGAATGCGCTTCAGGTGGCCCTGGCTGGCACACCCGTGGCGGGCGCGTGGGCATAGGTGGCGATGTAGTTGACCCGGGTGTCCCGGCACCACGATGCGCGGTGCAGCAGCGGCAGGTACCGCATGCCCCGCAGATCGCGCTGCTGCAGGCCGGCGCGGGCCACCGAGGCGGCCAGCTCCGCGGGTCGCACAAAACGGCTCCACTGGTGGGTGCCCCGGGGCAGGACCCGCAGCACGTATTCGGCGCCGACGATGGCGAACGCAAAGCTCTTCCAGGTGCGGTCGATGGTGGAGGCGATCAGCATGCCGCCGGGGGCCACACGCCGGGCCACGGTGTCGAGAAAGTCGGGCACGTCACTGACGTGTTCGACCACCTCCAGCGCCAGCACCACATCGAATTGCTCGCCCGGCGCCAGCACCTGGGCGGGCTCGCCCAGCCGGTAGTCCACCGCCACGCCCTCGGACTGGGCATGCAGGCGCGCGGCCGCCACGTTGCCGGGCGAGGCGTCGACGCCCACCACCTGCGCGCCCAGCCGGGCCAGGGGCTCGGACAGCAGGCCGCCGCCACAGCCCACGTCCAGCATGCGCAGGCCCTTGAGCGCGTCGGCCGCGGGCCTGCCCCGGTGTTGCGCGATCTGGTCGACCACATGCCCCAGTCGCAGGGCGTTGACGACGTGCAGCGGCCGCATCGGCCCCCGGCTGTTCCACCAGGTGGCGCTCAGGCGGTTGAAGCGTTCGATTTCCGATGTGATGGCGGTCATGCGGTTCCCAGCAGGATGGAGCGTGTGCGTGAGTGGGCTGCGGTCTTCGCCGCAGGCGCCGCCACGGAGGCACTGCGCCAGCGGCGTGCCACCAGGCTTTCGGCCAGGCGCGCCGCCAGCAGCGCGCCGCTGCGGTGCACCTGGTCCACCCGGCTCGGCACCACGCTGTCCCCACACACGCCGATCAGCAAAGCGTCGTCCCACCAGTACCTGAGCGTTTCGGCCTGTGGTTCTGGTGCATCGGAAAAAGCGTGTGCCCAGTGGTGGGCCAACAGAAAACAGGGCGCCACGGGCCGTCCGGCGTGGGCTTGAAAGTTGGCCAGCAGCAGATCGGCCACGGTCTCTGCGTCGTCGGCGGCGTGGTCCATCGACCAGCGTTCGCTGGCTTCCACGAACCAGCGCTGTGGCACGGTCGAGGCGCGCCCCGGTTTGCTGTGCATGGCGGCGATCCGCTCGATCGGGCCGCTCTCGAATGTCCGGTAGCTCGGCAAGTGCACCGGGCGCTCGGTGCCCAGCAGCAACACCCACCGGTGGCCGTAGTGAACGCCACGCAGCGATTGGCTCAGACCGGGTGAGGCTTTCGCCAACGGCAAAGCCCGCGGGGCGGGTACCGCCAGCACCAGGGCCTGAAAGTCCTCGTCGATGTCGCCCGACGCACCCGTCAGCACCCAGTTCGTGTGGCGCCGCTGGGCGCGATGGATCGGCGTGTTCAGCCGCACCTGCAACGGTTTGGCGATGGTGTCGGCCATCGCCCGCATCGAGGGCACACCGACCGTCCCGATCAGTGCCAGGGCGGGATCGTCGGTGTCGTCCTCGTCGTGCACGGCCGCCCTCGAAAAACGCTCCACGTCCACCGGTGCGGTCGGCATGGACCAGACGTGACTGGCCGCCAGGCGGCCCGGCTGCGGGGCTGTGTAGGCCGCCAGCCGCGTGGTGCCGGTGATCACCTGGGCGCCGTCGTCGAAGCAGCCCACGCGGGTGGCGAGCGAGCTGCACCGGCCCCCCGTGCGTTCGCTGGCTTCGAACACCACCGGGTCGTATCCCCGCACCGCCAGTTCGCGTGCGCACGACAGGCCGCTGATGCCGGCGCCGATCACGGCCACGCGCGGTGCACCGCGGTGGACCACCAAGGGTTCGGTGCGGTGAGTTGGGTTTTTCATGGCTGCATCCTAGGTCAATATCCATTCACCTTGAACTCATGCGTGTTTCTTGCGGGAAAAACAAACGACAATGCGACTCAAAGACAACTCAAATCGCGACCATGACCCCTCGCACGCCCCCGTCACCGCCCACCGCGTCGCCCGCCGCACCGCCGCCCACGTTCCGCAGCAGCGCCGTGGCGCGCATGGCGGGCATGCCGGTGTCGACCTTGCGCATCTGGGAGCAGCGCTACCAGGCCGTGGCCCCGACCACGGCCGCCACCGGTCACCGGCAGTACTCGGCAGACGACGTGGAGCGGGTGGTGCTGTTGCGCCAACTCACCGGCCACGGACACGCCATCGGCACCCTGGCAGCGCTGAGCGCCGAGCAGCTGCGCGAACTCTCCCGTGCCCACCTGGCCGCCCGGCCGGATGCGCAGGCCCGCACAACGGCCCTGCGCATCGTCGTGGTCGGGCGGGCGATGGGCCGGCGGCTGGAGCGCTCTGCCGTGCTCGGGCGCTGGAGCGTGGCCCCGGTGCTGGTGGCGGTGTTCGATTCGCTGGCCGAGGCCGCCCAGTCCATCGCTGCGCAAGACAGCCCGCCGGTCGATCTGCTGGTGTGGCAGGCCCCGGGTCTGCAGGCCGGCGCCTGGCCCGGGCTGCAGGCCGCGCAAGCCGCCTGGCGCGCCCGCCACGTGGCGGTGGCTTACCGGTTCGCGGGCGCCACGGCGCGCGATGCGCTGATGAACGCCGGTGCCAGCGTGGTGCATGAACCCGCGGACGACGCGGCCCTGGTGGCCTGGTTGTCGTCGCTGGCGCCGTTGGCTGCCGGTGAAGACCACCAGCAGCCGCCCGAACGCCGCCCGCCGGGCGCCAACCCGTGGTCGCTGGCGGCGCCCGATGCCGGCGCTGGCCCGGCACCCACGCGGCGTTTCGACGACACCGCCCTCACCGAATTCGCCGGCCTGTCCTCCGGTCTGGCGTGCGAATGCCCCAGCCACGTGGCCGAACTGCTCATGCAGATCGCCAGCTTCGAGCGTTACAGCGCGGGCTGTGCGAGCCGCAGTCCCGCCGACGCCGAGCTGCACGCCTACCTCCACCGCGTGGCGGGGTCTGCCCGCATCTTGTTCGAGGCCGCGCTGGAGCGCGTGGCCACCGCCGAAGGACTGGCCTTGCCTTGAACGCGCCGCAGCCCACCGACCGATGTTCACCTCCCAACCCACCATGCCACAGCGCAATTCCCTCAACGCCATTGAAGACCTGAGCGACCTGAGCCACCTGGACGAGATCGTGGTGGACAAACGTTCGGGGCAGCGCGCGTCCGCGAAGAAAAACCGGCGCAACCGCCACTACGAAAAACAGTTCATCCGCAACAGCCTCACCCACCGGCTGACGCTCGACCGCACCGAACCGGCCGAATCGGGCGGGCACGGCGAGCCCTGGGGCGCGGCCGACACCGCGCCTTGAGGTGGCCGGGTGCCGAACACGCCCAACCCGGTTGCCGTGGTCTGTCCGCTGTGCGGGCGGCCGATTCCGCCCGCGCAACGCGATGCCCACCACCTGGTGCCCAAAAGCAAGGGAGGCCGCAGCACCACCTACCTGCACCGCGTGTGCCACCGGCAGATCCACGCGGTGCTCACCGAGACCGAGCTGGCCCGCCACTACGCCACGGTGGACGCCCTGCTCGCGCACCCGGAGCTGCAGACCTTCGTCGCCTGGGTCAGGACCAAGCCCGACGATTTTTTTGTCAGCACCCGCAAAAGCGCGCGCATGAAAAAACGCTGAAGGCGGCGCACCGCCTCTCCAGGTCCACACCGAGCGGGTAGGCTCGCACGATGACCCAATCCAGCTTCGAATTCGACGCGCCCGCTCCACCAGAGCCCCCGCGCGCCACGCCCGCTTCGGCAGCCAGTCCCCTCAGCCTGGAGGCCATGGCGCAGCGCCTGGAGCAAGACGCCGACTTCCGCGTCCTGCGCCGCCTGGTGCCCGTCACCGATTTCGGCCCCCCACCCACGGCATCACCGGCGTTGCGCGTGCTGGTGCTGGACACGGAGACCACCGGCCTGTCCCACCAGACCGACAAGATCATCGAGCTGGCCATGCTGCTGGTGCAGGTGGACCCGGCCACCGGTCTGCCGCTGGGGCCGGTCGAGGTGTTTGAAGGTTTTGAAGACCCCGGCATGCCCATACCGCCCGTGGCGCAGGCCGTCACCGGCATCCGCGACGAGATGGTCGCCGGGCAGCGGCTGGACGATGCGCAGGTCCAGGCCATGGTGGACCGGGCCGACCTGATCGTGGCGCACAACGCCGGCTTCGACCGCCCCTTCGTGGAAGCGCGGTTTCCCGGTTTCGCCGCCAAGGCCTGGGCCTGCTCGTTCGCCGACATCGACTGGAAGGCCGCCGGGGCGGGCTCGGCCAAGTTGAGTGCGCTGGCGCAGGACCAGGGCTGGTTTTACGACGCGCACCGCGCGCGGGTGGACTGCCATGCCTTGCTGCAGGTGTTGGCCAGGCCGGTGGGCGGCGGTGACACCACGGGCCTCGCACAGCTGATCACCGCGGCCTCTCGCCCGAGCTACAAACTGCGCGCCACCGGCTCGCCCTTCGAGTCCAAGGACCCGCTCAAGGCCCGGGGCTACCGGTGGGACGCGGACGCCAAGGTCTGGTTCTGCACCGTGGCCGACACCGACCGCCTGGAGGCCGAACTCGACTGGCTCAAGACCGAGGTGTACGGGCGGCGCAGCGCCCGGGTGGACATCGAGGCGCTGGACAGCCGGGTGCGCTACTCGGCCCGCCCCGGCGGCGTCTCGCAGCGCGCGCTCTGAGCGCCGCCCGCCCGCCCAGGCGGGCTAGTGGCGAACGGCAGACGCCCTGAGCTGCTGCACGTCGAGCGCCGAGACCGGCGGTGCGTCGTTGCCCCAGGCGGCGCGCACGTAGGTGGACACGTCGGCGATGTCCTGTTCGCTCAGGTCGAGCACATAAGGCGGCATCCCGAAAGGGCGCGGGTGTCCCGCCGTGCTCGGGCCGAAACCACCGAAGAGCACCGCCTGCACCAGGTTGGCCGGCACGCGATGCAAGACCGTGCTGTTGCCCGCCAGCGGTGGGTAGGCCCACTGGCCGTCGTTGCCGCGCACGCCTTCCCCTTGCGCGCCGTGGCACTGGGCGCACTGCTGGTCGTAGATGCGTCCCCCCTGCGCCAGGGCCTGCGCCGGGCGCGCGTCCCCGGGCGGCGCCCCGACGCGGCTGCTCACCGGGAGCGCCTTGAGGTGCTCGGCCGTGGCCTGCAGGTCCGCCGGCCGCCAGTGCTGCGTGCTGTGCTGCACCACCTCGGCCATGGGGCCGGTGACGATGTGCGAGCCGCTGCGCCCGTCTTGCAGCAACGCCACGATCTCGGCCACCTCGCGTGCCTGCACACCGCCTTCGGCCGGGTCGAGCAGCGACGGTGCGTACCAGCCTTGTGCGGCCATCAGCCCGCCGGCCAGTGACAGCATGTCGCCGCTGCCGCCCAGGGCGTTGCGCGGCACGTGGCAGGCGCTGCAATGCGCCAGGCCGTTGACGAGGTAGGCGCCGCGCAGCGGCCCGTCCGTCGGTGCCACGGTCAAGACCTCGGCCGGTTTGAAGTACAGCGTGCGCCACACCTTGAGCGCCGCCTGTGAGCCCAGGTACTGGCCGAGGTCGTTGGGCGGTGCGACCGCCGCCACCGGCGCCAGGCTGCGCAGGTAGGCGAACATCGCGTCGCTGTCGGCGCGCGCGACGTGGGTGGTGTTGGTGTACGGAAAGGCCGGATTCAGCAGGCGTCCGTCGCGCGACTGGCCGTGGTGCAGGGCGCGCCAGAAATCGTCGGCGCTCCAGTCTTTGAGGCCGGTGGCGTCAAACGTGAGGTTGCTGCTGTAGACCGTGCCGAACGGGGTGGCGATGCCGCGCCCGCCGGCGAATGCCGCACCGCCGCGCGCGGTGTGGCAGCCCATGCAGTTGCCCAGCACGGCCAGGTAGCGGCCGTGTTCGATGGTGGCGCTGTCGGCCTCTGACGTGGCGGTGTTCGAGGGCGCCACGGCCACCGGCCGCGCCGGCCACAGCAGCCAGGTGGCCGCGCACAACAGCAGGGCCGTCAGCGTCAGCGCAGCGACCGCGACGGGACGGCGCAGCAGCGAACGCGCGCTCATGGCTGCACCGCCTTGGCCGCCGCCGGCGTCACCGGTGCCGCAAAGCTGCCGCACTCCATGGGCACGCGCGTGCCGGTGGCGGCGACCGGTGCGGCGTTGGGTGGCACGGGTTGCGCGGCCAGCCAGGCGCTCACGGCGGCCACGTCGGCTGCCGGCAATCGGCGCGCGAGGGTGGCCATGCAATCGGGCGTCCGGGCCTGGCGGGTGCCGTTGTGCCAGGCACCGAGCTGGGCGTTGATGTAGTCGGGCGGCAAGCCCAGCAGGCCGGGCGTGGCGGGCTGCGCGCCGGTGAGGGCGGCACCGTGGCAGGCGGTGCAGGCGGGCACCTGCTGCGAGGCGTCGCCGCGCAACGCCAGCTGCTCGCCGCGTTGCAACACGGCGGCCGGCGCGCGCGCGGGCAGGGCCGCGGCGTGGGGCAGCTCGAGCGCCGCGAAGTGTTGCGCGATCTCCCACAGATACCCATCGCTCAAGGGGTCGACCATGCGCGCCATCAGCGCGTGCTTGCGCTGACCGGTCTGGAAGTGCTTGAGCTGGTTGTAGAGGTAGCCCGCGGGTTTGCCGGCAATGCGCGGGTAGTAGCCGTCGGGGCCGGCGCGCCCCTGCTGGCCGTGGCAGTTCACACAGGCCTGCATGCGCTGGGCCAGGGAGTCTTCAAATCGGGGAAGGGGTTGAGCACCGGCCCACGCGATGTGGGTGGTGAGCAACAGGGCCGCGAGGCGTGTAGGTGGGAGCATCGGGCTATCCTCGCCGTGAATCATCTGATGTGCAAGATTCAGATTAATTGAAAAAAGATCGGATCAGATTGTGGTGGACACGTTGCGTGTGACCCGGTACGAGCAGCTTGCCGACGAACTGGCCACCGCCATTCGCGGTGGCCTGCTGCGCCCGGGTGAGCGCCTGCCATCGGTGCGCGAAACCTGCCGGCAGCGCGGCATGAGCCCGTCCACCGTGTTCCAGGCTTACGGCCAGCTGGAAGCCGAGGGGCTGGTCGAGGCGCGGGCGCGCTCCGGTTTTTATGTGCGGTCCACCCGCCGCGCCGTGCGGGCCGGCCCGCAGGTGGCCGCGCCGCGCGGCGAGGCCACGCCCGTGGCCATCAGCGAGCTGGTGTTCGACCTGTTGGGTTCCACGCGCGACGCCGATGTGGTGCCGCTGGGCTCGGCCTTCCCCGCCTCGCACCTGTTTCCGTTTGACGAACTGGCCCGCAGCGGCGCGCGCGCCATGCGCGCCCTCAAACCTGGCCAGATCACCGGCGCGCTGACCGCAGGCGACGAAGGCTTGAGGCAGGCCTTGCGCCGGCGCCAGGCCTTGCAGGGCATGCCGCTGGCCGACAACGAGCTCATCATCACCAACGGCGCGATGGAGGCGCTCAACCTGTGTCTGCAGGCGGTCACCCGGCCAGGGGATGTGGTGGTGGTCGAGTCGCCCACGTTTTATGCGGCGCTGCAGGCGCTGGAGCGCCTGCACCTCAAGGCTGTGGAGGTCGCCACCGACCCGCGCGACGGCGTGGACCTGGAAGCCCTGAGCGTGCTGCTGGACCGCCAGACCGTGGCCGCCTGCTGGTTCATGCCCAGCTTCCAGAACCCGCTGGGCGCCTTGATGTCGCCGGCCCGCAAGCAAGCGCTGGTGGCGCTGCTCGCCCGCCACCGCGTGCCGCTGATCGAGGACGACGTGTATGGCGAGTTGTATGCGGGCGCGCGGCGCCCGCCGCCGGCCAAGGCGTTCGACCAGCAGGGCGGGGTGTTGCACTGCTCGTCGTTTTCCAAGTGCCTGGCGCCGGGCTACCGGGTTGGCTGGGCGGCCGCCGGGCGCTACGCGCCGCAGGTCGAGCGGTTGAAAATGACGACCTCGCTGGCCACGGCCCTGCCGACCCAGCTCGCGCTCGCCGACTACCTGGCCCAGGGGGGCTACGACCGCCACCTTCGCCGCCTGCGCGAGTCGCTTTCGGCGCAGCGCAAGCACGCGCTGCGGCTGATCGAGCGGCACTTTCCGCCCGGCACCCGCACCACCCGTCCCGAGGGCGGCTATTTCATCTGGCTCGAACTGCCGCCCGCGGTCGATGCCCTCGCGCTGCACCACCGCGCCCGCGCCCAGTCCATCAGCACCGCACCCGGCGCGCTGTTTTCGGCCGACCGGCGCTTCACCCACCATCTGCGCCTCAACGTCGGGCACCCCGGCGACGACCGCGTGGACGGGGCCTTGCGCACGCTGGGCGCGTTGGCCACCGAGATGGCGCGCTCGGCTCACTGAGTGCGGTGCCTCAGGGCGCCCGCACCGCCACACCCTGGCTGGCCGCGACGGGCAGGCCGAACACCGCGTCGAATGCCCAGTTGAAAACGAAGGTGTAGACAAGAAAGAAGATCACCAGCGCCATGTCCATCACCAGCGCTTGCCACAGGCTCACACCAAACCACCAGGCGATCAGCGGCACCAGCATGGCCACCAGCCCGATCTCGAAGCACACCGCGTGCAGCACGCGCCGTTTCACGCTGCGCCCGGTCGTCCCCTGACGCGCTTCCCAACGCTCGAAATACGTGTTGAACACGAGGTTCCACACGACCGCCACCACCGAGGTGGCGATGGCCAGCGTTCCGCTGTCGAACGGGGATTTGCCCGACATCACCATCAAGCCCCAGCCCGCCAGCGCGATGGCCACCGCCTCGTACAGGCCGATGTACACAACGCGTCTCCAGATTCCCTGCACAACACTTCTCCGTGGTTTCGAAGGCCCCACTGTATGTCGACATCACTGATACTAGAAGTCAGCTTCTATCAGATTGGCTGACAGATGAACTTCGACTTCGAATCCCTCAAGGTGTTTCTGGCGGTGCTGGATCACGGCTCCTTTTCAGCCGCTGCCCGCTCGTTGGGCAAGGTGCCGTCCGCGGTCAGCATGGCCATTGCCCACCTGGAGGCGGACCTGAACCTGGTGCTGTTTGACCGCAGTGGCCGCGAGCCCAGGCCCACGCCGCAAGCGCTGGCCCTGGTCCCGCAGGCCCGGCTGCTGGCGGAGCAACTGCTCAAGCTGGACACACATGCCCTGTCGCTCACCCAGGGTCTGGAGCCCTGCCTGACCATCGCGGTGGCGCCGGAGTTGCTGGCGGCCACGCCGTGGAGCGCCGCCCTGGTGCAGCTCTCGGCTGAACACCCGCTGCTGGAGGTGGAGGTGCTGGCGGCACCGCAGACCGATGCCCTGGGCATGTTGCACAGCGGGCGCGCCCACGTGGCACTGGTGTTTGAGCGCGCCAGTCTCGATGCGCGCGAGGGCTTTCAGGAGGTCGGCCGCGAGATCCTGGTGGCGGTGGTGGCGCCCACCCATCCGATGCTGCGCGGACGCCAGGCCTCGCGCGGCGTGCGCGAGGACGATCTGGCCGTGCAGCGGCAGATCGTGGTGGCAGGGCGGCACTCGGTGGACGCGGACGAGCGCACCGTGATGTCGCGCCACCAGTGGCGCACCGACACGCCGGTGGCCGCCATGGGCCTGGTGATCGCCGGCCTGGGCTGGGCGTGGTTGCCGCAGGGTTTTGTGCGCTCGCCCCTGGCCGCGGGACTGCTGGTGGAGATTCCGCTGGAGAACTTCAGCAACGTCATGCCGCTGTGGGTCGACGCGGTCTGGCCCAAAGCGCGCCCGCTGGGGGTGGCGGCGCGCCGCTTCCTGGCGTTGCTGGACGGCGTTCGGCGGCAGGGCGAGCCGCCAGGCAAGACCGCCGTCGTCAGGCGCCGGCCAGCGGCGCGCGGGTGATGCGCCGCACCCGGAAGTAAAGCCACAGCGCGATGCTCATGTTGAGCAGGTTGAAGGCGATGCCGTTGAGGAAGGCCGCGTCGTAGCTGCCGGTCAGGTCGTACACCCAGCCCGACATCCAGCCACCCAGCGCCATGCCCACCAGCGTGGCCATGATCACCGCACCCACCCGCGCACCCGCTTCCTTCGGCGCGAAGTACTCGCGCACGATGATGGCGTAGGACGGCACGATGCCGCCCTGGAACAGGCCGAACAGCGCGGCAATCAGGTACAGCGAGACCAGACCGTCGAACGGGATGAACAGCAGCAGCGCCACGCACTGCAGGGCCGAACCCAGCAGCAGTGTTCGGATGCCGCCGATGCGGTCGCAGATCCAGCCCGAGATGAGCCGGCTGGCAATGCCGCAGAACAACATCAGCGACAGCATCTCGGCCCCGCGTGCCGCGCCAAAACCCAGGTCGGTGCAATAGGCCACGATGTGGACCTGCGGCATCGACATGGCCACGCAGCAGCCCACACCGGCCACGCACAGCAGGGCCATCGCGTGGTTGGGGTGCAGGCCAAACGGGCGGTTGGTGTCGGGCGCCACTTCGCCCGCGCTCACGGGTGCGGTCACCACCAGCGGCGGGCGCTGGCGCATGAGGTTGGCGAGCAGAAAGATGCCGACGCCGCACACCGCGCCCAGGATCACGTAGGTCTGGCGCCAGCCGATGGTCTCGATGCCCCACTGCACCAGCGGCGGCCACACGGTGCCGGCCACGTAGTTGCCGCTGGCCGCGATGGCCACCGCCATGCCGCGCCGTTTGTTCCACCACAGCGCGGTGTCGGCCAGCAGCGGTGCGAAGGTGGACGAGCTGCCCAGCATGCCCAGCAGCAGCCCGTGCGCCAGACCAAAGGTCCAGATGCTGCCCGAGTTGGCCGCCCAGATGAAACCGCCCGCCACCGCCACCGCGCCCACGCGCAGCACCGGCGTGATGCCGTGGCGATCCGCGAGCTTGCCGGTGAACAGGCCGCCGATGCCCAGGCAAATCATCATCAGCGTGTAGGGCAGGGACGCGTCGGCCCGGCCCACGCCGAACTCGGCCTGCACCGCCGGCAGCACCACCGCCACCACGTACATGCCGCTGTTGCCCAGTGTGACCAGCGCCAGCGTGGTCAGCAGGCGGCGCACGGCCACGGGCGAGTCGATCAGGCTGGGGTCGGCGGGCGTGTGGGGCATGGCGGGAGATGCTACGCCGGCTAGGGCCGCGCCCATGTCACTCGCGTTTTTCGCAGGCGGTGTGCCCGGGCGTTGGCAGCGTTGCGTTCGTGAGCGCACAGACCCCATGCGCGGGCGGGTCGATGCTCGGTGCGTGGTCCTCCACAGCGGCGCTTGGCGCCGCCGCACACCACTTCCGTCAACACCGAAAAGGACCTTCCATGAAACCCACCCTGACCCGCACCGCCTTGCTCATCAGCGCCTTGCTCCTGAGCCCGCTGGCCGCTCAAGCCGCCGCACCCACCAAGGCCGAATACGCCGCCGCCAAGACCACCATCAGCGCGGATTACAAGGCCGCCAAGGCCGCCTGCGCCAGCCTGAAAGCCAATGCCAAGGACATCTGCAAAGAAGAAGCCGAAGCCGCCGAGAAAAACGCACGCGCCGTGCTCGAGTTCAGCGCCAGCGGCAAGCCGGCCGATGCCATGAAGGTGCAGACCGTCAAGGCCGACGGTGCTTACGAAGTGGCCAAGGAGCGCTGCGACGACCTGAGCGGCAACGCCAAGGACGTGTGCAACAAGGAAGCCAAGGCGGCCCACGTGGCCGCCATCGCTGCCGCCAAAAGCCCGAAGGCCTCGGTTGAAGACCGTGCCGAGGCCAAGGAAGACGTCAACGAAGCCAAGTACAAGGCCGCCGCCGAGAAGTGCGACACCCTGAGCGGTGACGCCAAGACGGCTTGTGTCCAGGCCGCCAAGACCGCCCACGGTCAACGCTGATCGCTGACCCGCCCGGCCTGATTCAGTCGAACAGGTGGGGCTCGCTGCGCACCAGGTCGTTCCAGATGGCCTGGAAGTGCAGCCAGCCGATGTACTCGCTGCCCACGTGCTCGCGGCTGTAGCGCGCGCGCTCGGCGGGCACCAAGCGCGGCGTGGCGCCGCTGGCCATCACGGCCAGCTGCTGCTGGCAGCAACGCTCCAGCGCGATGAACCAGAACGCCGCGGCCTCGATGCTGTGGCGGCTCGCGGTGAACAGACCGTGGTTCTGGTGGATGGCCGCCTTCACGCCCTTGAACCAGTCGGCCACTTTCAGGCCGGCTTTCACCTCCACCGCCACCTGGCCGGCTTCGTCGCCGATGACCACGTGGTCTTCAAAGAACGCGGCCGCGTCCTGCGAGATCGGCAGCAGCGGCTGGCCCAGCGACGCGAAGGCCGTGCCGTAGACCGTGTGCGCATGGCACATGGCAACGATGTCGGGGTGCGCCTCGTGCACCGCCGCGTGCAACACGAAGCCCGCGCGGTTCACCGCGTGGCGGCCTTCCACCACCTGCCCCTGGTGGTCCACCAGGATCAGGTTGGACACCTTCACCTGCGCGAAATGCACCGCCATCGGGTTGGTCCAGTACAGGTGCGGGTGCTCCGGGTCGCGGATGGTCAGGTGGCCGGCAAAGCCGTAGTCGAAGCCCTGGCGCGCGAACGCACGGCAGGCGCCCGCCAGGCGTTCCTTCAGGTACTGGCGCTCCTGCGCCACGTCGTCGAACGTGGGGATGCCGGGGTAGATCAGGCCAGGCTGGTCGGGCTGGTAGATCGACACCTTGGGGTCGGTCAGCGGGTCGTGGCGGTATTCCTTCTGACCCAACGCTGAGAGTTTTTCGAGCACGGCGGACATGGTGTCTCCTCGGGTGGTGATGAGCCGTGATGGTCCTCTCAGGCGCGCGCGTTGACAAACGATGAATGTTCATGGAAACATGAGCCTGTTTCATCTGAAAGCCCATTGCATGAGGAATCTTCCACCGCTGGCCCGCTTGCGCACCTTCGAGGCCGCCGCGCGCCTGCAGAGCTTTGCGCTCGCCGCCCAGGAGCTGCACCTCACCCCCTCGGCCATCAGCCACCAGATCCGCGACCTGGAGCGGCACTTTGGCCGCGCGCTGTTCGAGCGCCGCCACCGCCAGGTGCAGACCACGCAGGAAGGGCGGCGCCTGTTCGAGAGCCTGGGCCGCCTGTTCGATGCGCTGGAAGCCACCTGCGCCGAGGTGCAACTGCCCACGCACGACGAGGTGCTGGCGGTGCACTGCGCACCCAGTCTGGCGCTCAAGTGGCTGGGTCCGCACCTGCCGTCGTTCGTGGCGCGGCACCCCGCGATCAACATCCGCCTGACCACCGGCGCCGACCCGGTGGACCTCGGTGTGGTGCGCGACATCGATGTGGCGCTGTCCTACGGCGCCGCCCGCCACAAAGCCGGGCTGGACGTGGTCTCGCTCGGCGACGAGCGCATCGCGCCCCTGGTGTCACCCGGCCTGCTGGTGGCCAAAGAGCCCGCGTCCCGGGCCATCCAGCGCCTGACGCTGATCGACTCGCAGCTCAGCCCGGTGGGCTGGGCCGAGTGGTTTGAGCTCAACGGCCTGGCCTTGCCCCAACGCCCCCGGCCCTCGTTCGACCGCGCCGCCATGGCCATCTCGGCCGCCGCCGACGGCATGGGCGTGGCGCTGGAAAGCACGCGTTTGGCGGCGCGCGAGATCGAGCGGGGCGAGCTGGTGGTGCTGGGCGAGCGCAGCCTGCAGAAGATCGTGCGGCCGGTGCACTTTCTGAGCGTGCGCACCACCGACCGGGCGCGCGCGCCGGTGGTGGCGTTTGTGGACTGGGTGCGGGCGCAGACGGCCTGAGCCGGGCGCAGGGTCAGGCGACCAGGCGCAGCGCAGCCGCGGCCACCGGCGGACGCAGCGCAGCAAACAAATTCTTCGGGTCCGCCAGGTCCGGGATCAGCGAGACCGTGGTGCCCATGCCTTGTGCGATGGCGAGTGCGTGCATGAAGCGCAGGGCAGAGTAGTCCTCCAGCGCGAAGCCCACGGAGTCGAACACCGTGATCTGCTCTTCGTTCACACGGCCTGGCGCGCGGCCGGCCAGCACGTTGTGCAGCTCGGTCACCGCAAAGTCGGCCGGCAGCTGCTGGATGTCGCCTTCCACGCGCGTTTGCGGCGTGTATTCCACGAACACGCTGGCACGTCGCAGCACCTCGGCGTGCAGCTCGGTCTTGCCAGGGCAGTCGCCGCCCACGCCGTTGATGTGCATGCCGGGTGCCAGCATCTCGGGCGTGACGATGGTGGCGTTGGTCTTGTCGGCCGTGATCGTGGTGACGATGTCGGCGCCGCGCACCGCGTCTGCCGTGCTCTCGCACACCACGATCTCCAGGCCGCTGCCCGCGAGGTTCAACACCAGCTTGGCGGAAGCGGTGCGGTCCACGTCGAACACGCGCAGCGTGGTGATGCCCACCAGGTGCTGGAAGGCCAGCGCCTGGAACTCGCTCTGTGCGCCGTTGCCGATGAGTGCCATCACGCGGCTGTCGGGCCGGGCCAGGGTTTGCGCGGCCAGGGCCGAGGTGGCGGCGGTGCGCAGCGCGGTGGTGAGCGTGAGTTCGGACACATCACGGTGGACAGGCCCAGGCGGGTGTTTTTCGGGTGACCGTTGACGTACTTGAAGCTGTAGAGCGTGTCGTCGGCGATCGGCATGAGCTCGATCACGCCATGGGTGCTGTGGTTGGCCACGCGGGCCGATTTGTCGAAATCGCCCCAGCGGGCAAAGTCTTCTGCGATGGCGTCGCGCATGCCGCGCAGGGTCTGCGGGATGCCGTGGCGGTTGATGAGGTCGGCGGCGGCGGGCGCGCTCAGAAACAGGGTGTGGGCGGGGTTCATGGTGGGGCTCGAAGTCATGGGAATGAGTTTCCCGCAGGCCCGCGGCAATGTGAATCGGCAAAAACTTGCCATATGCAGAGAAAATGCAGCAAAACGGCAGCCTTGAATGCCAAAATGCTCAACATGGACGACATCGACCAGGCCCTCATTGCCCAATTGCGCCAGAACGCGCGCGCCACCGTGGCCGAGCTGGCGCACCGCCTCCAGGTGTCGCGCGGCACGGTGACCAACCGCATCCGCAAGCTCGAAGACCAGCAGCTGATCGTGGGCTACACGGTGCGCCTGCGGCCCGAGGCCGAGCCCGAGCGCATCCGCGCCTGGATGGCGGTGCTGGTGGACGGCAACCAGACGCGTGCGGTGATCGCGAGCCTGCTGGGTGAGCCCGGCGTGGCCGCCCTGCACGACACCAACGGCCGCTGGGATTTGCTGGCCGAGCTCAGCGCTGGCTCCATGAGCGAGCTCTCGCAGGTGCTGGAACGCATCCGCTTGATCAAGGGCATCCAGAGCACCGAGACCAGCATCCACCTGGCCACGTACCGCTGAACACTAGGGCTGCAGTGCGAGGCGCGCGGCCGCGAGGTCCCAGCCGGCCCAGCCGCAGCTCTTGAAGAACACCGGCCCGCTGCGCCGGTGCGCCACCGGGTCGCGCACCACGTCGGCCAGTGTGGCCAGCGCGGGCACGTTGATGCCGGCCTGCAGCAGATCGCCCGCCTCGTGGTCGGCGTCGCGCGTGTCCACCACCAGCAGGCCTTGCCCGGCCAGCCAGCGGCAGACCTCGGGCGCCCACTCCACCATGCGCGGCGTGAACGCGCCCACCGCGGCCACGAAGGCGTCGGTTCGCGGCCGTGCGCGCAGGGCCACCGCTTGCGCCGAGGTGCAGCTCACCACCAGCGGGCAATGGGCCAGGGCCGCGTCGGCATCCACCACATGCTGTGCGCGCAGGCCCAGGCCACGCGCGTGCTGCACCAGCGCGTCGGCACTCGCCGCGCCGCGCGAAGCCACCCACACCTCCCGCACCCCCAGGCCGTGGTGAAACGCCTCCAGGTGCGAGCGGCCTTGCACACCCGCACCCACGATCAGCAGAGGCCCGTCGGTGCGCGGCGCGAGCAGGCGCGCGGCCAGCAGCGAGACCGCCGCCGTGCGCCGCGCGGTGACGGTCGGGCCGTCGAGCAGGGCGGTGCGCTGGCCGGTGACGGCGTCGAACACCACGATGTCGCCCTGGATGGCGGGCAGGCCGCGTGCGGCGTTGTCGGGGATGAAGGTGATGAGCTTGGTGATGGCCACGCGCGCGTCGGCCGCGGGCATCACGAACAGACTGCCGCCGCCGGCCAGCGCCTGCACGGTGCGCGCGGGCACCACCACGCCGGGGTCGCGCAGCAGGGTTTCGATCTCGTCGGCCAGCGCTGCGTAGGGCAGGGCGTCGGCGGTCTGATGGGGTGTGAGCGGCAAAGTCATGCCGCCATCATCCACTTTCGGGCACCATGGGGGGCGGTCGCCCTGACCGCCAAGGCGGATCCATCGAATGTCCTCAACCAGGCCTGAGCCTCCCCCGGGTGGATTGCGTCAGTTGCCTGCCGGTATCTGGGTGCTCGGATTCGTCAGCCTGCTGATGGATGTGTCCTCCGAAATGATCCACAGCCTGCTGCCGCTGTTCATGGTGGGCGTGCTGGGCACGAGCGTGTTCATGGTGGGGCTGGTGGAAGGCCTGGCCGAATCGGTGGCACTCATCACCAAGGTGTTCTCCGGCGTGCTCAGCGACTACCTGGGTCGGCGCAAATGGCTGGCCGTGGCGGGCTACGGTCTGGGTGCCTTGACCAAGCCGTTGTTTGCATGGGGGCCGTCGGTGGGGGTGGTGCTCACCGCCCGTTTGCTGGACCGTGTGGGCAAGGGCATCCGGGGCGCGCCGCGGGACGCCCTGGTCGCCGATCTCGCGCCCCCCGGCATTCGAGGCGCGGCATTTGGACTGCGGCAATCGCTGGACACCGTGGGCGCCTTTGCCGGGCCGCTGCTGGCCGTCGTGCTCATGCTGTTGTGGGCCAACGATTTCCGGGCGGTTTTCTGGGTGGCGGTGGTGCCTGGCGTGCTGGCCGTGTTGCTGCTGGTGGTGGGCGTGAAAGAGCCCCCGCGCGAGCCGGGTGCGACAAGACAGAATCCGATCCGGCGCGACAACCTCCGGCGCCTGGGCCCGGCCTACTGGTGGGTGGTGGCGGTGGGCGCCGTCTTCACGCTGGCCCGGTTCAGCGAGGCGTTTCTGGTGCTCAATGCCGAGCGAAGCGGCGTTGCGCTGGCGCTGGTGCCGTTGGTCATGGTCGCCATGAATGCGGTCTATGCCTTGTCGGCCTATCCGTTCGGACGGCTGTCAGACCGGGTGAGCCATCGCCTGCTTCTGGCCTGGGGGCTCGTGGTGTTGATCGCCGCCAACCTGGTGCTGGGCAGCAGCAGCCACTGGGCGGTGGTGCTGGTGGGCGTGGCGCTGTGGGGCATCCACATGGGCATGACACAGGGCCTTCTCGCCACCATGGTGGCCGATGTGGCGCCGGCCGATCTGCGCGGTACCGCGTTCGGTTTTTTCAACCTGGTCGCTGGTGTGGCCATGCTGCTGGCCAGCGTGGTGGCGGGCCTGGTGTGGGACCGTTGGGGCCCGGCGTTCACTTTCTGGACCAGTGCGGTGTTTTGCGTTGTGGCGCTGATCGGTCTGCTGAAGACGCCCCGACCGCTCAGCCCGCCGGCGGCGGTGGAAGCGCGATCGTGAAGCTGGCGCCCTCGCCCAGACGCCCGCGCGCCACCACCGTGCCGCCGTGGCGTTCGACGATGCGCCGCACGTTGGCCAGCCCCATGCCCTCGCCGACAAACTCGTCGGCCGTGTGCAGCCGCCGGAAGGGCTTGAACAACTGGTCGGCCTGCTTGGGGTCGAAGCCCGCGCCGTTGTCGGCGAACACGATGTGGTGCCCCCCGTGGGGCAAGGCCTGTGCGGTCACGCTGATGTGCGCCTGTTCGCGTGCCGAGGTGTACTTGATCGCATTGCCCAGCAGGTTCGCAAAGGCCTGCTGCAGCAGGCCCGCATGCCCGTTGATCTCGGGCATCGGGCCGATGCTCCAGTCGATCGCACGGCCGAGGCACTGGGGCTGCACCGTGGCCAGCGCCGCCTTCAACACGTCGTCGAGTGGCAGCGGCGCCATGGTGAGCGGCTGGTTGCCCAGGCGGGCGAAGTCGAGCAGGTCGCGCACCATGCGCAGCGCCAGATCACCCGACTGCACGCCCCGGCGCACCATGTCGGCCTGCGGTGGATCGAGCTGTTCGCCCAAATCCTCCAAGGTCATGGCCAGGATGCTGCGCATGTTGACCAGCGGCCCGCGCAGGTCGTGCGCCAGCCGAGCGGCAAAGGCATCCAGCTCCTGGTTGACGGCCAGCAGCTCCTTGACCTGTTGCGACACTTCGGCTTCCAGCCGTCGGTTGTTCACCCGCAGGCGCTGCACTTCGAGCGCGCGCTCCACCGCCGGCACGATGCCGCTGATGCGAAAGGGCTTCTGCACATAGTCGATGGCGCCGTTCTTCATCGCGTCGACCACGCTGCCGATGCTGCCGTGCGCGGTCATGAGCACGATGACCATGTCGGGCGCCACAGCCTGCGCACGGCGGGTGAGTTCGATGCCGTCGATGCCCGGCATCTGCAGGTCGGTGAGCAACAGCTCAAAGCTGGATTCGTCGAGTTTGTCCAGCGCCACCAGCGGATCGGTGCATCCCACCACGTCGTAGCCTTGATCCATCAGGATCTCGCACAGGGCACGTTGCTGGGGTGCTTCGTCGTCCACCACCAGCAGTCGTGGGCGAAGCCGGTGGGGGGTGGAGCTGCGGTGTGGCATGTTGGGGTGCCCGTTGGCCGTTCGTTGACGTGACCAGGTCACATGAAGCGTTTTTTCACGAGCGCATGGTGCCACATACCCTACCACCTACCGCGTTTGTGCGAGCATCGGGACCAGCGGCATTTGGTGATTTATTTTTGCTTCAACCAACAGGAGCGACGCCTTGCGTCAAAAGACGGGAATTCGCAGCCTGCTGCTCTTGCTGGTGCTCATCGCGGTCCTGCCCGGCCTGGTCATGCTGGTGCTCAGCCACAACCAGACCACCCAGGAGGCGGTGCAGCGCGAGCGCCAGGAGTTCAGGGCGGTCGGCATGCTGGCTGCGGCCAACCAGGAGCAGCTCATCGAGGGCGTGCGCCAGATCCTGGCCACCGTGGCCGCCGGCCCTTCGGTGCGCCGCAACGACCTGCGCGACCTCTGCTACGAGTTCCTGCGCAACGTTTCGGCGGCCACGCCGGGCTACGGCAACATCGGCGTGGCCGACCTCCAGGGCGATGTCCAGTGCCTGGCCCAGACCGGTCCACAGCCGGTCAACGTCGCCGATCGGGCCTACTTCCGCAAGGCGGTGAGCAGCCTGCAGTTCTCCCTGGGCGAATACCTCGTGGGGCGTGTCTCGGGCAAACGCCAGCTCGGTTTCGGCATGCCCGTCTACAACTACAGCGATGCGCTGGTGGGCGTGGCCTTCACCACCGTGGACCTCGTGCCCGCCGCTGAGCGCTTGCAGGCCTTGTCGCTGCCCGGCGCCATGCACGTGGATTTCACCAACGCCGAAGGCATCTTGCTGGCCTCCAGCGAACAGGGCGTCGACGCGATCGGGCAGCCGATCCAGCAGGAAGGTCTGCGCAGGGCCGTGCTGGCGGGCATCACCGGCAGCCTGGATCTGCGCGATGCGCAGGGCGTGCAATGGCTGTACGAATTCGTGCCTTTGAAGGGCTTGGGGGGCGAGGGCTTGCAGGTGATCGTCGGTGGCCGGCAGAGCGACGTCGTGGCCCTGGCCACCCGGCAGCTGCGCCAGCAGCTCGCCGTGATGGCGCTGGCTGCGCTGATCGGCCTGGTGCTGGCCTGGTACCTGGGGGTTCGGCGCATCGCGCAGCCGGTCTCGCACCTGCTCGGTCGCATGCGAACCACGGCGCTGGGTCAGCCGTCGCCGCCCTTGCCCGCCTCGGCGGGCCGCGAGTTCGCCGAGATCGACGCGGGGCTGGACAACATGCTGATCGAGCTCTCGAAGAACCAGGCCCAGCTGGTCAAGGCGCAGCAGATCACGCGCGTGGGCTTCTACCAGCTCGACCTCAAGACCCGGCTGTACAGCGCCTCCGACACGATCTACGAGATGCTCGGACTGGACCCCGCCATGGGCCCGGTCCCGGTGGCAACCTACCAGGCCATGATCCACCCGGACGACCGGGCGATGGTCAACGCCCACCGCGACATGCTGTTCGAAGGGGGCAAACCGCTGCGCCTGCAATACCGCGTCGTGCGCAGCGACGGCGTCGTGCGCTGGGTCGACGGTTTTGGTTTCGTGGAACGCGATGCGGCCGGCGTGCCCGTGGTCTACGCGGGTGCCCTGCAGGACATCACCGAGCAACACCGGCTGCGCCGCATGTACGTGGTGCAGGGCCAGATCAACGCGGCGATCGTCTCGGCCACGTCCCGGGAGACCTTGTTGCAGCGGGTGTGCCAGATCGCGGTGGACGACGGCGAGCTGCGCATGGCCTGGGTGGCCGGCATGGACCCGCAGCGGCGCACCCTGACCGCCGTGGTGAGTGCGGGCACCGACGGTGGCTACACCGACCTGCTCAACCGCGCGGCGGTGGACGTGGACACCTACCCTTCGCCCGTGCCCACAGCCCTTCGCACCCGCCAGCTGGTGGTGTTCAACGACATCGCCAACGATCCGAACATGGGCACCTGGGCCTCCACGGCGGTGCGCCGTGGGTTCAGGGCGGTGGCGGTGGTACCCATTGCACCCGAGCGGCAGGTGCCCATGGCCCTGGTGCTCATGGCCAACGAGCCGGGGTACTTTCTGGAGGAGGAAAGTCGCCTGCTTTCAGCCATCGGCGACAGCCTGGCCCTGGCATTCGACCAGCTGGAACGCGCCGCCGAGCGGCAGGTCCGCGAAGAGCGCCTGATGCTGCTGGAGACCTGCGTGTCCCGTGTCAACGACATCGTGCTGATCACCGAAGCCGAGCCGTTTGAAGCGCCGGGCCCGCGCATCCTGTATGTGAACGAAGCGTTCGAGCGCCTGACCGGCTACAGCGCTGCGGAGGCCTTGGGACAAACCCCGCGCCTGTTGCACGGCCCCAAAACCCAGCGCGATGCGCTGGACCGCATCCAGCAGAGCGTCCGGCGGTGGGAGCCGGTGCGCGAAGAGGTGATCAACTACCGCAAGGACGGCAGCGAGTTCTGGCTGGAACTGGACATCGTGCCGATCGCGGATGCGACCGGCTCGTACACCCACTGGGTGGCGATCGAGCGCGACATCACCCAGCGCAAGCTGGCCGAGCAGAAAGAGGCCCGCCTTCGGGGTGGCTTTCAGCTGCTGTTCCTGGGCAACCCGCACCCGATGTGGGTGCTCGATTGCGACACCCGCGCATTCCTCGAAGTGAACAACGCGGCCATCGAGCAATACGGATACAGCCGCGAGCAGTTTCTCGCGCTGACCCTGGACGACCTGCGCCCCGACAGCGAGAAACAACGCCTGCGCGACCGCGTGCGTGAGCCTTCGCCCGAAGGCCGCGAGCGGGTCGGCACCCGGCTGCACCAGCGCAGCAACGGCACCACCGTCGCGGTGGATGTCACCACGCAGCGCCTGAACTACAACGGGCGCGAGGCCGAGCTGGTGGTGGCGATGGACATCACCGAGCAGGTGGCCATGGAAGCCCAGCGCGCCCAGGCCCTGGTCGCCGTGCAGGCCTCTCAGGCGCGCCTGGCGCGATCGCAGTCGCTGGCGCGCATGGGCAGCTGGGAGCGCCTGGCCCAGGACCGTTCGGCGGTCTGGTCCGCCAGTCTGTACGCCCTGACCGGGCTGGACCCCGCCCACGGTGCGCCGGGCATCGAAGAGACGCTCAAGCGCGTCCATCCGGACGACAGAGCCGAGTATTTGCAGACCATGAACGACTGCCTGCGCGATGGCACGTCCCGAAGCTGGACCTACCGCTGCTTCCTGCCCGACGGTGACCTCCGCTGGTTCGAGGAAAACATCGACGAGCCCAAGCGCGACAGCAGCGGTGCGGTGGTCTCGGTCAGCGGCACCGTGCAGGACGTGACCGAGCGCGTCCGGGCCGAGGCCCGGCTGCAGCTGCAGCTCTCGCGCACCGAGCTGCTCAACCACATCGTGCGTGCCACCGACGAACGCCTGGATCTCGACCGCATTTTCCAGGTGGTCTGCGACAACATCGAATCGCGCTTCTCGACCGTGTTCTCGGCGGCCTTGCTGTTCGATCTGGCCACCCAACGCTTCACCGTGGCGCACCTGGGTGCGTTGGGCACCGAGGGCGGCGCGCGTGTCGGGCTGGGTGAAGGCGATGTGCTGCAGGCGGCGGACAGCGGTCTGTTGCGCTGCACGGGCGGCGAATTGCTGTACGAGCCGGCACTGGCCGACTCGGCGTTTGAGTGGCCCCGACAGCTGGCGCGGGCGGGCATCGGGTCCGCCGTGTTTGCGCCCCTGCAGGCGCAGGGCGAGGTCCTGGGCGTGCTGGTGGCCGGGCGTGCACAGGGCCACGGCTTCGACAGCGGGGAGTGCGAGTTCATGCGACAGCTCGCCGAACACGTGGCGCTGGCCGCCAGCCAGGCCCGGCTGCATCGCTCCCTGCAGCAGGCCTACGACGAACTCAACGCAGCGCAGCAGGTGGTGCTGCAGCAGGAGCGCCTGCGGGTGCTGGGGCAGATGGCCAGCGGTATCGCGCACGACATCAACAACGCCCTCTCGCCGGTGGCGCTCTACACCGAATCGCTGCTGGCCAACGAGCGCGGACTCAGCGAGCGCGGGCGCGCGCAGCTGCAGACGGTGCAGATTGCCATCGACGATGTGGCCGAAACCGTGGCGCGCATGCGCGAGTTCTACCGGCCCAGCGACACCGGTGTGCAGCGCCGGACGGTGGATCTCAACCCGCTGGTGCGCCAGGCCCTGGACCTCACGCGTGCGCGCTGGCGCGACATGCCGCAGCAGGCCGGCATTTCCATCGACGTGGTGCTCGACCTGGCCGATGGGCTCACGCCGGTCTTCGTCATGGAGGGTGAGATCCGCGATGCGCTGACCAACCTCGTGCTCAACGCGGTGGACGCCATGCCCGAGGGCGGCACGCTCAGCCTGCTGACCCGCGAGGAAGCGCAGGTGGACGGCGCCTCGCGCGTGGTGCTCGAGGTGCGCGACAGCGGCATCGGCATGGACGCCGAGACCCAGCGGCGCTGCCTTGAGCCCTTCTTCACCACCAAGGGCCAGCGCGGCTCCGGTCTGGGCCTGGCCATGGTCTATGGCTGCATGCAGCGCCACGGTGCCGAGATCGACGTGGTGAGCGCGCCCGGTGAAGGCACCACCGTGCGCCTGGTGTTTCCGGCGCACCGCAACCCCGTGCCCGCGGGCGCGCCGCTCGACCCACCCGCCCCCTGCCGGCCCTTGAAGATCCTGCTGGTCGACGACGACCCCCTGTTGCTGCGCTCGCTGTCGGAGACGCTGACCGCCGACGGGCACAGCGTGACGTGCGCGGCCGGGGGCGGCGAGGGCATCGCGTCGTTCAGGGCGGCGCTGCCGGCACAGGTGTTTGATGTGGTGATCACCGACCTGGGCATGCCCGAGGTCGATGGACGGGCCATGGCGGCCGCTGTCAAGGCCGCGTCGCCACAGACACCGGTGGTGATGCTCACGGGCTGGGGCCGGCGCATGCAGGAAGAGGGCGAGTGCCCGCCCCATGTGGATCACCTGCTGAGCAAACCACCCCGGCTGGAGGCCCTGCGCGCGGTGTTCAGAACGGTGGCGTGATCCGGGCGGCGTTCAAAGCCGGATCACCACGTTGCCGACCACCCGCCCGGCTTCCACCGCTTCGTGTGCGGCGGCGATGTCGTCCAGCGCAAAGGTCTGGCCCACGGCCAGCCGCAACTGGCCGGCATCCAGCAGCCCGGTGAGGGTCTGGACGGCGCGGGCGCGGTCCGTGGGGGTGAGTTCGTAGACCAGAAAGAAGGTGAGCTGGATCGATTCGAACAGCAGCGTGCGGAAATCCACCGCCACCTCGCCGGCCTGGTTGGAGCCGTAGCACACCACCTGTCCGTGGGGCTTCAGGACCTTGTGCGGCAACAGCGCGGCGGTGCTGGCGAAGTCCATGTCGATCACCACGTCCACCCCCCGTCCCTGCGTGATCCCGGCCACGCGCGCGGCCACCGATTCGCGCTGGTAGTCGATCACGTGCAGCGCGCCCGCATCGCGCGCGTGTTGCTGGCGCGCCGGCGCACCGGCCGTGCCGATCACGGTGGCGCCCTGCAACACCGCGAGCTGGGTGATGCAGTGGCCCACGGCGTTGCCGGCGCCGGTGACCAGCACCGTCTTGCCCTGCAGCGGGCCGGCCAGGTGGATGGCCTGCACGGCGGTGAGCGCTGGAATCCCCAGACAGGCCGCGGCATCGAAGTCCACCTGGTCGGGCAGTGCCACCGCCTGCTGTGCGGGGAGCACCACGTGTTCGCACGCCGTGCCCATGGGCCGCTGCCACTGCGCGTTCCACAACCACACCCGTTCGCCCAAGCGGCTGGCCGGCACACCGTCACCGACCGCATCGACCACCCCGCCGCCGTCGCTGTGCGGCACGATGCGCTCGGCGATCAGGGGCCGCTTCAGGCGGGACTTCCCGTCCGACGGGTTGACGCCGGAGGTGTGCAGTTTCACCCGCACCTCGCCCGGGCCGGGTTGCGGCGTGGGCAGATCGCCCACCTCCAGAACGTCTCGGGCCAGACCATTGCTGCGGTACCAGGCGGCTTTCATGCGGTGGGTGTCCTGTGTGGGGATGGGGCGGCCATTGTCGTCTTCGTCGACGGCCCGGGTCAGCCCAGGGGCAAGCGCACCTCGAAGGTCGAACCCTCACCCGGTTGCGAACGCACGCCGATGGTGCCGCCGTGCGCCTCGGCGATCTGGCGGCTGATGGCCAGACCCAGCCCGGTGCCCTCGAACTCGCGCCGCAGGTTCAGGCGTGCGAAGGGTTGGAACAGCCGGGCCTGGCCTTCGGCCGAGATGCCGATGCCGTTGTCCTTCACGCTGATGGTGGCCATGCCCCCGTCTGTTTGTGCGGTGATCTCGATGCGCGGCACGCTGCCCGGGGGCACGAATTTCAGCGCGTTGGTCACCAGGTTCTGGAACAGTTGAGAGAGCAGGCTGGCGTGCCCCACCACCTGGGGCAGCTCGCCGATCTGCAGCTGGGCACCGGTGGCGTTGAGTTGCGCGGCGAGCGCATCGCACAGCTCGGCCATGAGCGGCGCCAGCGCCACCGGGGTGGGCGGCTCGGTCTCGCCGTTCTGCAGGCGGGCGTAGCGCACCACGTCGTCGAGCAGGGTTCGCATGTGCTCGCCCGCGTTGTGCACCAGCTTGAGGTAGTGGCGCGCGTCGTCGGGCAGCACGGTGCCGTGGTCGTCTTGCACCAGCCCGATGAACTGGACCACCGTGTTCAGCGGTTCGCGCAAGTCGTGCGAGGCGATGCGCACAAACTGCAGCAGGCCTTCGTTGGCGATCTGCAGTTCTTCGGCGTTTTTCTGCAGCTGGGCGTGGCTCTCGCGCAGGTCCTTCAACGCTTCGGCCAGGTTCAGGCGATCGGTGGCCGCCACCTGCTTGAGCGCGTCGTTGGCCTGTTTGAGCCGCAGCTGCGTGCGCACCCGGGCCTGCACGATGGCCGGGCGGATCGGTTTGGCAATGAAGTCGGCCGCACCTTTTTCCAGCCCGGTCTGCTCGAAGCTGGCTTCGGCCTGGCTGGTCACGAAGATCACCGGGACGTCGGCCAGCAGGGGGTTGCCCTTGATGGCTTCGAGCACCTCGAAGCCGGACATGCCGGGCATCTGGGCGTCGAGCAGCACCAGATCGGGGGGCGACTCGCCCATCAGCCGCAGCGCATCCGGGCCCAGGGTGGCAAAGCGCAGGCGGCCCAACGGTCGGATCACGCGCGCCAGCGCCTGCACCATGCCCGGGTCGTCGTCGACGATGAGGATGTCGGGCAGCAGCGGCGGCGGCGGTGGCGCGGCGACGGGGCGGATCATGGCGGGGGTTCCTCGGACAGCGCTGCACTGGCGCTCGCAAAATCAAGTTCGTCCAGCCAGTGTCCCACGCGCTCGACCTGGGCGTCACCCAGGCGCGCGCGCAGCGCACCGGCGTGCGCTTTCCACCAGACCAGCGCGTCGAGGTCCTGGCGCTGCAGCAGCGTCAGAAAGTGGGGGAGATCGGGCGGCATCGACGCGTCGGTCTCGGGCGCTGCGGTGTCGCTGACCGGTGCCGCCCGCCGCGCGGCCCGCAGCACCGGCTCGCAGCCGCGCCGCAGCGCAGCGAGAGCGTGTTGCAGGGCCTGCCACGGGGCTTCGAGCCCGGCCACCGGCTGCTGGCTGACCAGCCCGTTCTCCAGCGCCTGGGCCGCGTCCATCAGCGGTGCGGCCCCCAGCGTGCCGGCACTGCCGCGCAGCTTGTGCAAGCGCCTGGCCAGGGCCTGTTGCGCCGTGCCGGGCTCGGGCAGGGCCAGGCCGGGCGTGGCGAGGTCGCCAAACTCGCCGAGCAGGCGGTCCATCAGTTTCAGCCAGAGCGCCAGATCGCCCCCCAGGCGTTCTTGCGCCTGGGCGCTGTCCACGCCGGGGATGGCTGGCCAGGTGCTGGCGGGCGCCAGGGGCGAGGCGGGCGAGGCGGGTGCGGAGGGCATGTCGGGCGCCGGTGCGACCGAGCCCCGCGCCTGGTCGACGCACCCGCGCACCATGCGCACCAGCCGCTCGGGGTCCAGTGGCTTGGTCAGGAAGCCGTTCATCCCCGCCTCCATCGCGTGCTGGCGCTCTTCGGCCAGCGCACCCGCCGTGAGCGCGATCACGGGCAGGTTCGTCAGGCCCAGCTCGGCGCGCACGCGCCGCGTGGCCTCCAGGCCGTCCATGTCGGGCATTTGCAGGTCCATCAGCACCGCGTCGAACGCATCGGGTGCGGCGCGCAGGGCCTCCAGCGCTTCGCGCCCGGTGCGCGCCAGGCACACCCGGGCGCCTTCGCGCCCGAGCAGGCCGGCGGCCACCTCCAGGTTGATCTCGCTGTCGTCCACCAGCAGCAGGTTGAGGTGGTGCAGCGCCTGCCCGGGCCGCGCCAGCGGTGGCGCGTCGTCGCGCGCGGCGGCGCGCAGGGCCTGCAGCGTGTCGTCGGACGGGCGCTGCAACACCAGCTCGAACCAGAACTCGCTGCCCTGGCCCGGTTCGCTGTGCAGCCCCACCTCGCCACCCATCATCCGGGTGAGCTGGCGCACGATCGACAGGCCCAGGCCGGTGCCGCTGAAGCGGCGGGTGGACGAGGTGTCGGCCTGGGTGAACGGCGTGAACAGCCGGGCCTGCGTGTCGGTGTCGATGCCGCTGCCGGTGTCGCGCACCGAGCCGCGCAGGCGCACCTGGGTGCCGTCCACCGACACCGCGTCCAGCCCGACCTGCACATGGCCCGCGTGGGTGAATTTGAGCGCGTTGCCGATCAGGTTGGTGAAGATCTGGCGCACGCGCTGGGCGTCGCCCATCAGCACGCGCGGCACGTCGGGTGACACGGTGATGGCATAGGCGATGCCGGCGGCCTCGGCCTGGGGGCGGAACAGGGCGTCCATCTCGCCCAGCACGTCTTGCGGGCTGAATGGCTGGTGGTCCAGATCGAGGCCGCCGGCCTCGATCTTGGCCAGGTCGAGCACATCGTTGACCAGCCCCAGCAGCGCGCGGCTGGCCACCTGCGATTTCGACAGCAGTTGCGCCTGGTACGGGGTCAGCGGCGTGTCGCCCAGCAGGTGGGTCATGCCGATCATGGCGTTGAGCGGGGTGCGGATCTCGTGGCTCATGTTGGCCAGGAATTGGCCTTTGATGCGCGAGGCCTCCTGGGCCTTCTCCTTGGCCTGGACCAGGTCGGTGATGTCGATGCGAAAACCCACCGTGTGGCCGTCGGCCATGCGGCGTTCGATGATGCGGAGGGTTCGGCCGTTGGCGAGTTGTTGCACGAGTTCGGTGTGGCCGCTGCGGTGCGCAGCCATGCGCTCGGCGACCCATTCGTCCACCCGGCCGATCGCGGCCACATAGTCCCCCAGTTCGGCGCCGGCGCGCACGATGGATTCGAAGGTGGCCCCCGGCACCATGAGGTGCGCGACGCGGGGGTAGATCTCGCGGTATTTCTCGTTGCAAAACACCAGCCGCTCGTCCGGGTCGTACAGCACGAAGGCCTCGTCCACCGCGTCGATGGCGCCGCGCAGCAAGGCCTCGCTGCGGATGGTGTTCTCCTGCGCCTGTTTGCTGGCCGAGATGTCCTGGTGCGTGCCGTACATCCACTCGGGCAGGCCATCGGCGGTCCAGGTCCGGACCTTGCCCCGGTCGAGCACCCAGACCCAATGACCGTCGCGGTGCCGCATGCGGGCTTCGCATTCGTAGAGATCGCTCTCGCCCAGGAAGTGGGCTTGCAGGCGCTGCCCCGATTCGGCCAGATCGTCGGGGTGGGCGAAGCGCATCCAGGTATCGATGGTGGTCGCACCCAGTTCGTCCAGCGTGTGTCCAATGATGCCGGCCCAGCGCTCGTTGAAACGGGTCTCCCCGGTCTGCACGTTCCACTCCCAGGTGCCGGCGTCGGTGCCCAGCAAGATGTTCTCGAGCCGGTCGTGCTCATCGGCCAGCGCGGCGGTGCGCTCCTGGACTTCGTGCTCCAACCCATCCTTGAGTTCGACCACCTTGCGTTGGGCGGCGCGTTCGGCGGTGATGTCGCGCGCAATGACCGACGCGCCCACCGATTCGCCGAATTCGTTGTCCAGGCGCGAGAGCGTCAGGGCCACCAGCACGGCCTGGCCATCGCGGGTCTGTCGCCACAATTCCAGCGGGGCGGCGTCCTGCGCACTCGGCAGGGAACCCATGGCCGGCTCCTTCTGCCCGGGCGGCATGGTCAGGGTGTCGAGGTCCTGACCGAGCGCCTCGTCGGCGGTGTGGCCAAAGAGCTGTGTGGCGCCCCGGTTCCACGAGGTCACGCGGCCTTCGGTGTCCAGGCCCACGATGGCGTCGGGCGACTGGTCGACGATGGCGGCGATCCGCAAGCGGTCGCCGCGCGCCTGCAGGTTGCGCTGCACACCCACCCAGTACAGGTAGAGCATCAGCGCGCCCAGGCCGCCCGCGGCCAGCAAGGGTGGCACGCCCGCCCGGGCGCTGGCCAGGGCGGCGGCGCTCAGGTCGCTGTCTTGTCGCAGGGCGGTGTAGCGCAGCAGGCCGCTGGTCGAGTCCGGGTTGCCCCGCACGATCGACTCGGCCGCCATGGCCACGCCGGCCGATCCCCGCCACCAGTCGGCACGGCCCACACTGAAGTCGACCGGGGGTTGTGCGGGCAAGAACTCGTCGCTCCAGCGGTGGCGCTGCCCGAGGTCAAAACCGTAGGTGCGCGCGGGATCGGGGTGGGCCAGAAAGTCCCCCTGCGCATTGGTCACGAAGATCTGCGGTCGGGGTCCGCTGCTGGCCGTCAAGACGCCCAGGCGTCCCGTCAGGTCGACGTTGATCACGATCACGCCGAACACCTGGCCGGTGCTGTCGTGCACCGGTGTGGCGTAGCGGATCGTGGGACGGTGGGGCAGCTCGACCTGGCCGTGCTCGCGGTTGAGGTTGACGTCGGAAACGTACACATTGCCCTCGCCCACGCGGAGGGCTTCGAGGAAGTACTCGGTGTCGCCCTTCTGTTGCAATTGGTGCTGCGGTGTGAGCACCACCTGGTTGCCCTGGCGTTCCAGGCGAACGAGTTCGCGGCCGCCGTCGGCCACACCGATGAACCGCACCTGGTAGGGCTCGGGCGTGGCGGTGAGGTAGGCCGAAAAAATCTGCACCATCCGCTGGCGCCACTGGGTTTCGGTGGACCCTCCCTGTCCGTCCACGCCCCCTTGTTCGATCGCCCGCACCAGGCCCTTGATCGGTGGCGTGTTGGCGAGAAACAGCAGGCTGCGCCGTCGCTCGGCGTATTTGTTTTCGGCGGTTCGGGCCAGGGTGTCCACCGCCAGCTGCAGCGACTGTTCGGCCTGCTGGTGTTGCAACTCGAGTTGCTGGCGGTAGTTGAAGCCCACCAGCAGCAGTCCCACCAGACCGAACCCCAGCCCGGCCCGCAGCGCCAGGGGGCTGCGCAGGAAGGCGGTGGGCGTGACGGCCTGCCGGTCCAGCCGCCAGCGCGTCGGCGGCGCCGGTGCTGGCTGGCTCGCGAGTGCCCGGCGCTCCAGCCACAGGGACAGGCCCGCTGCCAGCAGGCTGCTGAGGGCCACACCCGCCAGCACGGCCAGGCTGGGGGGGAAGCCACGGGTCGTCTCTTCGAGCGCCGGCAACGCGCGGACCTGCATGACCCACTCGCGGCCTTGCACGTTCAAGGGGCGGGTGGTGCTGGCGCGGGCCTGCGGCGCCGGCTGCGATTCAAAAAATGCCCGTTGATCACTGCTGTCGGTCAGGGACAGGGCCACTTCGCGCAGGTTGCTGCCCAGGTCGGCCAGCACCTCGTCCGCCACGAGGGGGGCATAGGTCCATCCCAGGGTGGCGGCCTCGCGAAGCGACGGCGCTGGCGAGGGCTGGTTGTCGCGGTACACCGGCAGCAGCAGCAAAAAGCCCCGCCCTGCCCGCCCGCTGGTCTGCACCAGCGTGATGGGCGCGGTCAGCCGGGCCTGGGCGTCGCGCGCCGCCGCGCGTGCGGCTTCCCGGCGGTTGGCTTCGGAGGCAATGTCCAGGCCGACCGCGCCCAGGTTGGCTTCCTGCGGGTAGATGTACTGGATGACGAAACGGTCTTGTGCATGCGTCTGCAGTTCGCGGATGCTGAAATCGGCCGGGCCCTCCGCGCGTGCGCGCGCCAGGAAAGCGGCTTCGTCGGCCCGCTCCACGCGGCGGATGAAACCAAAGCCCCGCGCGCCCGGGAATTCGAGGGCGGTGTCGCGGCTGTCCGCATAGGCCTTGAACTGCTGGCGCGTGACCGCCGTCCCGCCCGCCACGGCCACCGCGCCGCGGGCCCCCCTGAGGGCATGTTCGTACAGGGCAAAGCGCTGCTGGATTTGCGCGGCCAGTTCGTTGGCGGCGGCTTCTGTGCGCTCCTGCAGCAGGTGCTGGTTGTTCTGCTGCACCAGCCAGCCGGCCAGTGCGCTGAACAGCAGGCCGACACACCACAGCGCCAGGGCCCGCCGGCGGTGTGACGGGGCCTGGTTCATCGCGGGCCGATCAGGCGCACGAGCCCGGCGGCGGTGTCCTTGTCCAGGGGTTTTCTCACGAAGCCCCGCACGCTGGCGTGCAGCGCGGCGCGGCGGTGATCGGCTGGGTCGGAGGAAGAAGAGAGCATCACCACCACCGCGTCTCCGCGCTGGGCGGCCGGCAGCGCCTCGAACGCCTGCAGGAACGCGAAGCCGTCCATGACCGGCATGTTGATGTCGAGCAGGATCAGGTCGGTGCCGTGTGCCTCGTCGGTGCACAGCATGGTGAGGGCATCTTGCGCCCGCTCGAAGGCACGGATCTCGTAAGCGACTCCACTGCGCTCCAGGGCGATGCGGGTGAACAGCAGGTCGTTTTCGTTGTCATCGATCGTCAACACGCGGCAGCTCATCGGGGCTCCAGACAGCATTCTCTTTTTTTGTTCAACCCTGACTTCGCTGCCCGGTTGGCCGACCGGTCGATGTTCACCGCCGGGGCTTAAGCCCGGCTGACACCTCCGTGTGCATGCCAACAGCAACACGGGCTATTGGATCGCAGCCGCCCGACGCTGTCACGTTCCTGGTGCAGGGTTACCACAGGACTTGTCACGTTATCGGCATAAACCCCACGTTTCTTGATCCCGCGGCGCGCACGGGTGGCTCAGGCGGTCGCTGGCGACAGCGCACCGGCGGCGCGCAACGCTTCGGCTTCGGTGCGGTAGAGGTGCAGGCGCGGACCGGCGTTCAGGTGCCCGGCGCGCTGCAACACCGCCTCCACCGGCAGCTTGATGCCCACCAGGTGCAGGTCGATGTGCCGTTCTTCGAGGTGCTCGCGCAGGCGGCCGAAGGCCTCGGCGCCGGTGGCATCGATCCAGTTGATCGGGTGCGCGATCCACATCACATGGCGGGTGCCGGGGTGCGCTGCGATGTGCTCGGCGATCGCGCGCTCGAAGCCGTTGGCGGTGGCGAAATCGAGCGCGGCGTCCATGCGCAGCGCATACAGGTGGGGCGCCAGCGGCGGCAGCAGCCAGAGGTGGCGGTCGCGCAGGCTCCCGTCGGGGTGCAGGCCCACCTCGATGATGCGGGGGTGCAGCCGCAGATACAGAAAATGGGAGAGTGCCATCAACACGCCCGCCAGCACGCCCCAGTACAGGCGGGGTGCGGCAAGCAGCGTGACCGCGAAGGTCATGCCGGCAATGCACGCCTCCACCCGCGAGACCGACCACAGGTGCACAAAGGCGCGCGGCTTGATCAAGCCCAGGATGGCCACCAGCACGATGGACGCGAGCACCGCCATCGGCACATGGCGCAGCAGCGGCGTGAGCACCAGCAGCGCCACCAGCACCACCACCACCGAGAACACCGTGGCCCAGCCGGTGCGGGCGCCGGCGTAGAGGTTGAGCGCCGAGCGCGAGAACGACGAGCTGGTGGGAAAGGCGCCGCTGAAGGCCGAGGCCAGCTTGGCCAGGCCCTGGCCGATCAGGTCCTGGTCCTGGTCCCAGCGCTGACCACGCTGGCCGCTCTCCACCTTGGCGCTGGACGCGGTTTCCAGAAAACTCACCAGCGTGATCACGAGCGTGGGCAGCACCAGCTGGCCCAGCACGCTCCAGCCCGGCCAGCCGGGCAGGTAGGGCGTGGGCAGGCCTTGGGGCAAGGCACCCACCACGTCGCCACCACCGGCCTCAAAGCCGGTGAAGTGGCTGATGGCGGCGCTGGCCACCACCACCGCGAGCACGGTGGGAAAGCCCGGGCGCCAACGGCGCGCGAGCACGAGCGCGCCCAGGCTGCCCAGGCCGAAGGCGAGCGAGGGCAGGTGCACCTGCGCCGGCCAGGCGAGGCTGTCCCAGGCCCCCAGCCCGAGCAGGGCGGGCAGCTGCGAGGCGATGATGAGCACCGCTGCGGCCTGGGTGAAGGCCATGAGCACCGGCGAGTTCACCAGGTTGAGCAGCCAGCCGAAACGCGCAAAGCCCAGCGCGATCTGCAGCAGCCCGCTGAGCAACGCGAGCCACACGGCCAGCGCGATCCACTGCGCGCTGCCGGGCTGGGCCAGGCCGCTGAGCGAGGCGCTGATGAGCAGGCAGGTGAGCGCGGTGGGACCGACCGACAGGCGCACCGACGAACTGAAGAGCACCGCGATCAGCGCGGGCAGCAGCGAGGCGTAGATGCCGGTGATCAACGGCATGCCGGCCAGCGCGGCGTAGGCCACGCCCTGCGGCACCACCATCAACCCGACCGTGAGGCCGGCCAGCGCCTCGCCGCGCAACAGGGCGGCGTCGGGGCGCGGCCAGTTGAGAAAGGGCAGGACTTTGTTCGCACGGGACATGCGGGGATGCTACGGCAGGACCCTGGGTCGTCGTGCCGCGGGTGCGAGGTGTCTGCTTTGGGCCCACGGGTGCCGCCCACATTGGACCCAAGGGTTTGCACCAACCGGGGGACAATGTGGGCCCTCACCGACGGCACGGCCGGCGCTCCTTCATGGCGCTGGCGGTGCCGGCCCTTGCTGACAGCCCCGCAGCGACACGACCCCCGCCGGTCCATGTTCCAGCGCCCTCTCGGGGTGCTGACGGGAGTCCCTGACACATCGGGCCACCGCCGCCGTCGCACGCTTCCCCGTCTCCTGCTTGTGCAGTGGCCACACCTTGCGTGTGCGGCCGGACAGACCCTTTTCACGTTGCGGCGTACACCGGCGCGAACACCATCACTGGAGGACATTTCCCATGCAACTCATCGTCTCGGCCGGGCTCATCCTGGCCATCGTCCTGCTGCTGGCCGTCATCACGCGCGACTTCGGCTGGCTCTACCTGTGGGTGGTGCTGGGCCTGGTGGTGCTGGCGATGGTGCTGGCCTTCAGCCGCTATGGCGATCTGAAGCTCGGCGCGGAAGACGATGAGCCGGAGTTCTCGGTCGGGTCGTGGTTCGCCATGTTGTTCGCCGCCGGCATGGGCATCGGCCTGGTGTTCTGGGGGGTGGCCGAGCCGATCTCGCATTACGGCGCGCCACCGCCCGGCATCGCGCCCAACACGCCCGAGGCGGCCAACGCCGCCATGCGCTACAGCTTCTTCCATTGGGGCCTGCACCCCTGGGCGGTCTACAGCATGGTGGCGCTGGCCATCGCGTTCTTCCAGTTCCGCCGGGGCGGCTCCGCGCTGGTGAGCACCGCCGTGGAGTCGTTGCCGTGGGCACCGCTCAAAAAGCTCGGGCCGGTGGTCAACGTGCTGGCCGTGATCGCCACCGCCTTCGGTGTGGCCGCTTCGCTGGGCATGGGTGCGCTGCAGATCAACAGCGGCCTGAATGCGCTGATGGGTTTGCCGGTGAGCGAGTCCTCGCAGGTCGGCATCATCGTGGTGACCACGGTGCTGTTCCTGGCCTCGGCCGTCACGGGCGTCACCCAGGGCATCAAGTGGCTCTCCAACATCAACCTGGTGCTCGCCGCGCTGCTCACGCTGGCCATCTTCGTGATGGGGCCGACGGTGGCCATCATCGACACCTTCACCAGCACGCTGGGCAGTTACGTGAGCGAGTTCGTTCGCATGAGCCTGCGCATGACGCCGTTCCGCGACAGCGGCTGGGTCAGCGGCTGGACGGTTTTCTACTGGGCCTGGTGGGTGAGCTGGTCGCCGTTCGTGGGCCTGTTCATCGCGCGCGTGTCGCGCGGTCGCACCATCCGCGAATTCATTCTCGGGACGGTGCTGGCGCCCACGCTGGCCGCCTTTGTGTGGTTCTCGGTGTTCGGCGGCACCGCGCTCAACCAGGAAATCATGCAGGGCCTGCCGATGGCCGAGGCCGTGGGTGCCGATGTGTCCACCGCCATGTTTGCCATGTTTGAAGCCCTGCCCATGAGCGGCCTGCTCAGCGGCGTGGCCACCATCCTGGTGCTGGTGTTCTTCGTCACCTCGGGCGATTCGGCCACGCTGGTGCTGGGCATGATGAGCACCGGCGGCCAGGCCAACCCGAGCGCGCGCGTGAAGATCGTCTGGGGCCTGCTGGTCTCGGGCATCGCCATCAGCCTGCTGCTGGCCGGTGGTGTGAAGGCGGTGCAGACCGCCACCATCGTCTTCGCCCTGCCGTTCACGCTGGTGATCGTGCTCATGGCCGTGGCGCTGTGGCGCGGCGTGCGCGCCGACTGGGACGACGAGCAGCAACGCGACAAGGCCTTGCGCCGGCGCATGAAGAGCCTGCTCGAACAGCCGCAGCCGCCCGCGGCATGACCGCCGAGTTGCTGCTGGCGGTGGGCAAGAGCTACCTGTTCGTGTTCGCCGCCATCCTGCCCATCTTGAACCCGGCGGCCACCGCGCCGATCTTCCTCGGCCTCACCGAGGGCGCCTCGCCCAGCACGCGCGCGCTGCTGGCGCGGCGCATCGCGCGCAACATGTTCGCGCTCATGGTGGGCTCGATGCTGGTGGGCTCCTACGTGCTGGAGTTCTTCGGCATCTCGTTGCCCATCGTGCGTGTGGGCGGTGGGCTCATCGTGGCCGCGGCGGCGTGGCGGCTGCTCAACGCCGCCCACGCCAGCGACGACCGCCGCACCGTGCTGGCCGAGTCGTTCACGCCCGAGCAGGCGCGCCGCCAGGCCTTCTACCCGCTGACCTTCCCCATCAGCTGCGGGCCGGGCTCGATCGCGGCGGCCATCACCGTGGGGGTGGCGCTGAACGACACGCGCCTGGCTCTGTCGTTGGCGCGCATGGGTGGCGGGGTGCTGGCCCTGCTCACCATCGGCCTGCTGCTGTACCTGGCGTTTCGCTACGCCCAGCAGCTCCTCAAGCCGCTGGGCGAGGCCGGCAGCGTGATCTTTTTGCGCCTCTCGGCCTTCATCCTGCTGTGCCTGGGCGTGCAGATTGTCTGGGACGGGCTGAGCGAGCTGCTGAAAGGGCTGCTGAAATAGGGTGAATCCGCTGCGCAAGTGGGAGCCCCACGGGGTATATTTTTGAAACATTGGCAACCGCCGATGAACCTCCCTGGCTGCCCATGACTCTCCGCGTTCAACACGCCGTGTCGACCTGCTCAACATTCGAGCCCGCCGCGTGAGCAACCGTGCGCGCTTCATCCCGCTGCTGGTGGCGCTGTTCACGGTGCTGGCGGCGGCGTTCCTGTGGTGGCAGTCCGCGCGATCCCAGGCCCTGCTGGAGCAGCAGGTGCTGCTGCAGGCGGAAAAGCGCAGCGTCCTTCTGGCGGATGCCATGGGCGGACAGGTCAGTGGCCTGATCACGGCGCTGGATCTGCAGTTGCGCGATCTTCGCCGCGTGTGGTTGCGCGACCCGGGGGGGTTCAACGAGGTTGCGCTGGGGGCCATCCAGGCCCTGCCACGCGGTTTCGTCACCCACATCTCGGTGGCCAATGCCGACGGCCATGTGATTCACGACACCCAGGAAGGCAAGGCCAGCGCGTTCATCGGCGATCAGGCGCATTTCCAGGACCAGCGCCAGGCGGCGACCGACGATCGCCTCGTGATCGGCCAACCGGTGAAGTCGCCCATGGTCGATGGCTGGGAGGTGGTGGTCAGCCGCGCGATTCTGCTGGAAGGGCGCTTTGTGGGCTCGGTGCAGATGATGGTTTCCGCGGCTTTCATTGCGCGCAGGCTCGGCGCCCTGCAACTCTCCGAGCAAGACGTGGTGTCCCTGATCTTGCCGGATGGAACCTTTCTCGCCCGCAGCCTGGACCACGAGGCGGCCATGGGCACCCGTGTGCCCGCGGAGCGGGAGTTCCTGACCCAGACCAACTCGCGCAGTGGCAGCTTTCGCACCGAAGGGCTGGTCGACGGTGTTGCCCGCACCTACGGCTGGTACCGCCTGAATGCCTCGGGTCTGGTGGTGGCGATCGGCATCGCCGATCAGGCGGTGCTGGCGCCCTTGGCGCCCGCCCTGCAGAGCAGCCGCCGGGTGACGGCGGCGCTCATCGCGCTGCTGCTGGTGAGCGGGGGGTTGATCATGGCGCTGCTGATGCACCTGGGCCGCAAGGCCTCGGCGCTGGAGGCCAGCGAGGTGTTGCGCCTGCGGCAGTTCGAGAGCTCGCCGCTGGCGATGCTGGTGATGGACGCCGAGACCTACCGGTTTGTCGACTGCAACGCAGCCGCCCTGCGCATCTACGGCTACCCGACGCGGGAGGCCTTGCTGGAGGCGACGCCCATGGACCTCTCGGCCAGGACGCAGGAAGACGGCGAATCGTCGGTGAAGAGAGGCTTTGCGTTTGTCGAGCAAACCAGGCGCTCCGGTGCGGTGGTGTTCGAGTGGCGCCACAAGCGGCCCGATGGCACGTGCTGGGACGGTGAAGGTCACCTCATGGCGTTTGAGCTCGGTGGGCGCCCGCTGATGCAGTTCACCATGCAGGACATCACCCTGCGAAAGCAATCCGAGGCGGTGTTGCAGGACAGCGAGGCCCGCCTCAAAGAGGCCCAGCGCCTGGCCCGCGTGGGCAGCTGGAAGCGCGAGCTGCCGTCCAACGAGTTGAGCTGGACCGACGAAATCTTCCGCATCTTCGAGGTGGACCCCGCCGACGCGCCCACCTACAAGGCCTTCATCACCCGCGTGCACCCCGACGACCGAGCGCTGGTGACCAGTGCCTACCAGCGCTCGTTCAACGCGCGCGAAAACTACGATCTGGTGCACCGCCTGCTCATGGACGATGGACGTGTGAAATACGTGCGGGTCTCGGGCTTCACCGAATTCGACGGCGATGTGGCGCTGCGCAGCGTGGGCACGGTGCAGGACATCACCGAAATGCACAACGCCGAAGAAGCACTCAAGCGCCTGAACGAAGAGCTGGAGCTGCGGGTGGTCGAGCGCACGCGCGAGATGTCGGTGCTCAACCGCGAGCTGGAAGCGTTTGCCTACAGCGTCTCGCACGATCTGCGCACGCCCTTGCGCAGCATCGAAGGCTTCGCCAGCCTCCTGGGAGAAGAGTTCGGTGCCACCCTGACCGCCGAGGCCCGCACCTACGTCAACCGCATCCGCAGCTCATCGCGGCGGATGGGTCGCCTCATTTCCGATCTGCTCGCACTGGCCCACCTGAACCGCACCGAGCTGCGGCTGGAGACGGTGGACCTCACGCGCATGGCGCACTCGATCAGCGCGGAGCTCGCCGCCACCGATCCGGCGCGTGAAGTGCAGTGGCGCATTGACGAGGGCATGCAGGTGTGGGCCGATCGCGGGCTGATGCGGGTGGTGCTGCAGAACCTGCTGGGCAACGCCTGGAAGTACACCGGCCAGACGCCGCACGCGGAGATCGCCTTCACCCACGGCATCCGTCCCGATGGTGCACAGGAGTTTTGCGTGCGCGACAACGGCGCCGGCTTCGACATGGCTTACGCCGATCAGCTCTTCGAACCCTTCAAGCGATTGCATGCCCACCACGAGTTCGGGGGTTCGGGCGTCGGGCTGGCCACGGTCCACCGTGTGCTGGAGCGCCATGGTGGCGGCGTGCGGGGTCAGGGGGCTGTGGGGCAGGGCGCGATGTTCTGTTTCCACGTACCGGCGCCCTGAGCCAGGGCGCGCTCACTCAGAGCGGGTCGTGCAGCGCTTTGGAGAGGGCGGCGATGTTGGCCGCGCTGGGCACCTGCGGCTTCATCTCGTCTTCCGCGGCGGTGGCGTTCTCGTGCGCCTGGATGGCGTTGACCATGTCGTACTGCGACTCCCACACCAGGGTCTTGCCGGGTGGGCAGAGGTCGCGCACGGTGCCGAACCAGTAGTAGCCGTCGTTGCCGCCGAAGAGTTTGTCGATGCCGCCCGCGTCGCCCGATTTGAGGCCGTGGGCCGAGAGGATCTGGGTGAGCTTGTGGTGGGAGACGGAATAGGGCATGGCTGAAGCTGTGATCGTGTGGGCCGGCGAGTGTACCGAAACGCACCGGCTCAGCCCAGGACGCGCTGCGCCACACCCACGTACAGCGGAATGCCCACCACGATGTTGAACGGGAAGGTGATGCCCAGCGACATGCCGAAGTACAGCGCGGGCTGCGCTTCGGGGATGGCATGGCGCAGCACCGCCGGCACGGCGATGTAGGAGGCGCTCGCGGCCAGCACCATCAGCAGCGCCGCGTTGCCGGCGTTCACGCCCGCGGCGGCGGCCAGTGCCAGGGCCAGCGCGGCGTGCACCAGCGGCGCCAGCACCGCGTAGGCCAGCAGCCAGACCGGTTTCCCCTTGAGTTCGCCCATGTTGCGTGCGGCCAGCAGGCCCATGTCGAGCAGGAAAAAGGCCAGCATGCCCTTGAACAGGTCGGTGGAAAACGGTGCCATGACCGCTTGCCCCGCTTCGCCCGTGAGCATGCCGATGACCATGGCGCCGAGCAGCAGCAACTGGGCACCGTCGGTGAACGACTCGTGCAGGATCTTGCCCAGCCGGATCGGTGAACCCGTGCCCGCGCCCAGGACGAGCGTGCCGCCGGCGGCTGCACCGACCGCGGCTTGCTGACGCAGGCTGTTGGCGAACAGCACCGCCATGATGATCGCGGGCGACTCCATCAGGGCCATGGCCGCGGCCATGTGGCCGCCGAACGCGGTGCCCTGGTTCTCCAGGAATTGCACCGCGGTGATGAAGGTGACCGCGCTGACCGACCCGTAGGTGGCGGCGATGGCGGCGGCGTCGAACCCGCTCAGGCGCCGCTTGAGCAGCTGGTAGCTGATGGCCGGGATGACGATGGCCAGCAGCACGGCCAGGCCGAGGGTGGTGGCCACCTCGGGCGTGAGCCCCGATTTCGCCAGGGAAAAGCCGCCCTTGAGGCCCAGCGCCATCAGCAGGTAGAGCGACAGAAAGCGCGAGATCTGGGGCGGGATTTCCAGGTTGGACCTGACGGTGCCGGCGAGCACGCCGAAGACGAAGAACAGGATGGCGGGATCGAGCAAATTGGGCATGGCCGCGATGCTAGGTGGGTTGTTCGATAATGAAAAATCAATTCTCCTGATGGATTGCATCGAGCAAACCCTATGAACTTCACCTTCCGCCAGCTCCGGCTGTTTCTTGCCCTGGCCGAACACAAGAGCATCACGGCCGCGGCGCGGGCCTGCCATGTGACGCAGCCCACGGTGTCGATGCAGCTCAAGGAACTGGCCGACGCGGTGGGCCTGCCGCTGTACGAGCAGGTCGGCAAGCGGCTCTTCCTCACCGAGGCCGGCGAGGCGCTGGTGGACACCGCACGCCGGATGGAGGACGAATGGGCCGCGTTCGAACAGCGCATCGACGCCATGAAGGGGCTCACGCGCGGTCGCCTGCGGCTGGCGGTGGTGAGCACGGCCAAATACTTTGTGCCCAGCCTGCTGGGCAGCTTTTGCGACGCGCATCCGGAGGTCGACATCGCGCTGGAGCTGCTCAACCGCGACGCGGTGGTGGAGCGGCTGCGCCACAACCGCGACGACCTCTACATCATGTCGATCCCACCGCCCGACATCGAGCTGGAGAAGCACGCCTTTCTGCCCAACCCGCTGGTGGTGATCGCGTCGGCATCGCACCGCTGGGCGCAGCGGCGCCGGATCGCACTCGCCGATCTGGCGGACGAGCGTTTCATCGTGCGCGAGCGGGGCTCGGGCACGCGCCTGGCCTGCGACGCGCACTTCGCCGCCCAGGGTTTTGCGCCCCGGGTGCGGCTGGAGCTGGGGAGCAACGAGGCCATCAAGGAGGCCGTGGCCGCCGGCATGGGCCTGGCCGTGGTGTCGCGCCACGCCCTGGCGGCGCCGCTGGCCGACGCGCGCCTGGTCGAGCTGCCGGTGGCGGGTTTTCCGGTGCAGTCCAACTGGTGGACGCTTTACCCGCGCGGCAAGCGGCTGTCACCGCTGGCCGCGGTCTTTCTGGAGCACATCGAACACACCGCGCGCACCTGGTACGCGCAGCGTCAGGCTCAGCCCTCCAGCACCCCCGCCAGATCGAAGCTGCTGCGTTCGCCCAGGTGATGTCCGTGGTCGGCCAGCCAGCGGCTGGCCGAGGCGCGGCCCAGCTCGTGGAGCTTGGACAGAAAAGCCCACTGCGTTTCGGTCTTGCTCGCCGCGCCCAGCGGGCTGAGCGATTCGCCACCGTCGATCAGGTGCACACGCAGGTCCTGCACCCGCTTGAACAGGAGCTGGCGGTGGCGCTGGCCCGATCGGCCCTCACCGTCGATCAGCTGCTTGAGCAGCGCAATGCTGCGCATTTCCTTGAGCAGGCTGGCGTTGAAGGTCACCTCGTTGATGCGGTCCAGGATGTCGCTGGCGCTGCGGGGCACGTCGTCGCGCTGCACCGGGTTGATCTGCACCAGCAGCAAATCGTCGGCCGGACTCTCGGTGATCAGGGGCATGAGCGAGGGGTTGCCCGCGTAACCGCCGTCCCAGTAGGCTTCGCCGTCGATCTCCACCGCCTGGAACAAGAGCGGCAGGCAGGCCGAGGCCATCACCATGTCGGCGGTGAGTTCGTGTTGGCCGAACACGCGCAACCGGCCGGTGCGCACCTGGGTGGCCGCAATGAACAGCTGTGTCTTGTGGCAGGCGCACACGCGCTTGAAATCCACCGTCTCCACGAGCACGTCCCGCAACGGGTTGAGGTTGAGCGGGTTGAGCTGGTAGGGCGAGAGCTGGCTGCCCAGTGCCGCGTTGAACTGTTTGAACGGTGCCAGCCACGGCGCCATGAGCGCCTGCGCGGGCGCAAACGCAGTGCCCAGGGGGCTGCTCTGCAGCGTGTGAAAGGGCGAGATCTCGGCCACGCGCGTCCAGAACTGGCGCAGCACGCGCTGCGCCCCGGCACGACCCCCGTCCATCAGACCGGCGGCCAGGGCCACCGCGTTCATCGCGCCGGCGCTGGTGCCGCTGATGGCCGCGATCTCCAGCCCGTCCTCTTCCAGCAGGCGATCCAGCACGCCCCAGGTGAAGGCGCCGTGCGAGCCGCCGCCCTGCAGGGCCAGATCGATCGGCAGTTTGCCGTTGGCGGTGCGGGTGGTGGTCTTGCGTCGTGCGCGGTGAGGGGTCGTCATGGCCAGGGATGATGGAGATTTTGGTGCATTGCACCATGTTCCCGATGTCCTTTGCGGGCGTCTGGGACAATCGCGCTTTGCTTGTCCGCACCGCATGTCCACCATCCTCGAGCCCACCGCCGACGCCACTTCTGCACCCAGTGCCGCGCTCCCCAGCGGCCCGCTGGCGCGCGAGGCGCTGGCGCTGGCGGCCTTCGACCACGTGGTCGCGCATGCCAGCGGCTACCGTGCCCGGCCCGGCCAGCGCGAGATGGCCGCGCACATCGCGCACACGCTGTCGGGTGTGACGCCGGGGGACGATTCGGTGGCCAGCGACGCGGCCCTGCCCGCGCGCGGCATTGCGGTGGTGCAGGCCGGCACCGGCGTGGGCAAGTCGGCGGCTTACGCGTCCACCGTCATTCCGCTGGCGCTGGCGCAGCAAAAGCGCGTGATCATCTCCACCGCCACCGTGGCGCTGCAGGAGCAGCTGATCGCCAAAGACCTGCCAGCCCTGGCCACCACGTTACCGCAGCCGTTCAGTTTTGCACTCGCCAAAGGGCGCGGGCGCTACGTGTGCCGCCTGAAGCTCGACCAGCTCAGCGGCGGCGACGCGGCCAGCGCCGACCTGTTCGAGAGCGACGACGCCCCTGCCGACACCAGCGCCTCCGGTGTGGCCGCGCGCGCCGTGGCCTCGGCGTCTGCCGCCGCGCGCTGGCAGGAGCGCGGCGTGCAATACACCGCCTGGGCCAATGCGCTGGACAGCGGCAGCTGGGACGGCGACCGCGACCGGCTCGACGAACCGCCCGAGGGCAGCCTGTGGAGCCCCGTGGCCGCCGAGCGCCACACCTGCACCGCGCGCCACTGCCCCAGTTACAACAGCTGCAGCTACTACCAGGCGCGCGCCAGGCTGGCGCAGGCGCAGGTGATCGTGGTCAACCACGACCTGCTGCTGTCCACGCTGGGCCTGCACGCCCTGCCCGCGCCGCAAGACTGCTACGTGGTGTTCGACGAAGCGCACCACCTCGGCTCGGTGGCGCAGGGCCAGTTCACCGCGTCCATGGACCTCATGCGCAGCAACTGGCTCGACAAGCTGCCGCGCGCGGTGGACGAGGTGGCCGGTGCGCTCGATGCCCGCCCGACGTCGGACGTGGCGCAACTCGCCAAAGAATTGAAAACCGCGCAGGGCGAACTCGCGCGCCTGGCCATGCAGCGCGTCGGCGCGCTGCCGGCCTGGCTCGACCTCACGGGCCGCACGCCGGGCAAAGCGCCCGCCCGCGGTGGCTTCAGCGACAACGCCCCACCCATCGTCGACCGCTTCGACGGCGGCGCGCTGCCGCCCGAGTGGACCGAGGTGGTGGCGCAGATGCACGCCAACGCCAGCGCGCTGCTCAAGGTGTTTGAAGCGCTCGCCACTCAGCTCAAGGCCAACGCACGCGAGAACCCGGGCGATGCCGCGCGCTGCGCCAAGCTGTACAGCCGACTGGGCGTGCTCGCGCCGCGCCTGCAGAGCGCGCAGGAAACCGCCACGCTGTGGATGCAGGCCCCCACCGACGGCCAGGCGCCGCTGGCCAAGTGGCTGGAGGCCGGCATCCACCACGGCCTCGTCACGCTCACCGCGCACGCCTGCCCGCTGCAGCCCGGCAGCCTGCTGCGCAACCACTTGTGGAACAAGGTGCGCGCGGCGGTGGTCACTTCGGCCTCGCTCGTGACCTGCGGCAACTTCGACCATTTCCTGCACGAGTCGGGCCTGGCCTGGGACGATGCGGTGGCCACGCGCGAGGTGCAGAGCCCGTTCGACCACAAGCGCCAGGGCCGCCTGGTGGTGGTGCAGACCGTGGCCGATCCGAAGGACGTGGAGGGCTACACGCGCGAAATGCTGGCCTCGCTCATGGAAGACCTGCGCGAGGTGAAACGTGGCGCCCTGGTGCTGTTCACCTCGCGTGCGCAGATGCGCCAGGCGCAAGGCCTGCTGGAGCGCGGCGAACACGGCGCGCTGCGCGACCGGGTGCTGGTGCAGGGCGAAGCCTCGCGCACCGTGCTGCTGCGCCGCCACGCCGAGCGCGTCGCCGACGGCGAGGCCTCCATCCTGTTCGGCCTGCAGTCGTTCGGCGAGGGGCTGGACTTGCCCGGCGAGCTGTGCGAATGGGTGTTCATCACCAAGCTGCCGTTTGCTTCACCGAGCGACCCGGTGGGCCAGGCGCGCGCCGACTGGCTCAAGAGCCAGGGCCGCGACCCGTAGTGGACCGGCCGCGCCCTGCGCAGCGAGACCGACGAAGCCGTCGTGGTCTGCTACGACGCGCGCCTGCTGCGCCAGAGCTACGGCCGGCGCATGCTGCAAGGTTTGCCGCCATACCGCCTGCAACGCCGCGTGGGCGGTGTGCTGTCCGATGTCTGATTTCTCCTCTCCAACGAAAGTGCATCCATGATCTACGCCAGTCTCAAGCTCGTTCACGTCCTGTCCATCGTCCTGTGGATCGGCGGCATGTATTTCGCCCACGCTTTCCTGCGCCCGGCCGTGCAGACGCTGGAACCCCCACTGCGCATCCGCCTGATGCACGACGTGCTCCAACGTTTCTTCACCACCGTGCAGGTGGTGGTCTTGCTGGTGCTGTTCTCGGGCCTGTGGATGATCGGCCGCGTGGCCAAGGAAACGGTGCAGGCCGGCCTGCCGTTCAACATGCCGCTGGGCTGGACCGTGATGACATCCGTTTCGCGCTGTTCAAGCGCCTGAGCCGCGCCGTGAGCGCCAGCGACTGGCCCGCGGGCGGCGCCGCCCTGGCCTCCATCCGCACCTGGGTCGGCGTCAACCTGATCCTGGGCGTGGCCACCATCGCCGCGACGCTGCTGCTGGGTTGAGTGGCCTGTGGGCGCAAAGCCCACGTTGACCAGTTGATTTAATGTAGCTACATTAAAATGCAGTTTGAGTTCGATCCAGCGAAAGACACATCCAACTTCAAGAAGCACGGCCTTTCTCTGGCGCTGGCGTCCTTGTTGGCCTGGGATGACGCCTTGGTCTGGGTCGACGACCGGTTCGACTACGGAGAGTGCCGCATGATTGCCCTGGCCCCGGAGACCGGCATTCTGTATTTCGTGGCGTTTGTGGACCGAGGATCTGTGCGCAGGGTCATCAGTCTGCGCAGGGCCAACCGACGTGAGGTGAAGCACTATGTCCAAAGCGATCAGTCCCAAAACAACCCGGCCTGAAGGGGGCGCTGTCAAACGGCCTGCGGTCCACATGCCCAGCGTGGCAGAAGACAAGGCCATCACGGCGGCGGCGCGCGCCGACAAGGACGCCCAGCCACTCACCCCTGCCCAACTCAAGGCCATGGTGCCCATGAAGGCTTTGCGCGGGCGACCGAAATCGGACAACAAGAAGTTGTTGGTATCTGTTCGTTACAGCCCTGAGGTCGTGGCGTATTTCAAGTCGACGGGTGACGGCTGGCAGTCCCGCATGGACGGGGTGTTGCAGCGGTATGTGCACCGTCATTTGAAACAGGCCTGAGCGCGGCTTGAACAGCCCGGGTTTTCCCTGTAGGTAGCGAGCTACCACCCGCCCGCCGACCGGGCGCGCAATACTGCTTTTCACACCCGCAAGCCTTGCGGGTGCGAGACCCACAAAAGCAGGAGACAACATGCGCGTCATTGCCATCCAGGGGAACGCCCCCGCCGTCGCCACGGCCAGCGCTTGCAACGAAGACGTGGGCGAAGTGCCCAGGATGAACCTGCCGCTGGCGCGGCGCGAGTTCCTCAAGGGATCGGGTGTGCTCATGGGCACGCTGGTCACCGGCAGCCTGCTCGCCAGCCTCGCACCCTCGCCGGTGTGGGCGGTCGAACTCAAGGTGCTCAGCAAGGCCGAGGGCGAGACCCTCATGGCCATGGGCCGTGTGCTCTACCCGCACGACAAACTGCCCGATGCGGTGTACGCGCTGCTGGCCAAGGACCTCGATGCCAAGGCCGCTGGTGATGCCGGTGCCGCGAAGATGCTCAAGGACGGCATCGCCGCCTTGAACCAGGCCGCCAACGGCGACTTCACCAAAGCCGGCAAGGCCAAGAAGCTGCAGGTGGTCAAGGCCATGGAAGGCCAGCCGTTCTTCGGCACCGTGCGCGGCCAGTGCGTGACCTCCCTCTACGACAACGACATGGCCTACGCCACCTTCGGTTACCCCGGCTCGGCCTGGGAGAAGGGCGGCTACATCACGCGCGGCTTCCAGGACCTGAAGTGGTTGCCCGCGCCCACCGCGCAGGCCAGTCCCGCCGCCGATCTCTGATTCCCCCGGCTTACCCCACGAGTTCAACAAGTGGCGACCGGGCCAGTGCGCGCACCGGGACGCTCCAGGAGACACACATGACAACGTTTGCACACAGCGACGACTCGGTCGTCGTCATCATCGGTTAAAGGGCATCAAGGTCGTGGTGCTGGAGGCGGGTGCCGCGCAGAGCAACGCCAGCTTCATCAACGACGAGTGGAAATCATTCAGCCAGCTGGCCTGGCTCGACACGCGCACCACCTCGGGCAGCTGGCGGGTGGCGAAAGACTTTGCCGGTCTGCCGGCCTGGATCTGCAAGACCGTCGGCGGCACCACCACCCACTGGGCCGGTGCTTCGCTGCGTTTCCAGGAGCACGAGTTCCGCACGAAAACGGTCTATGGCGAGATCAAAGGCGCCAACCTGCTCGACTGGCCCATCACGCTCAAAGACCTCGAGCCCTACTACGCCAAGGCCGAAGACAAGATGGGCGTGACGCGCACCAACGGCATTCCCGGTCTGCCGGGCAACAACAACTTCAAGGTGATGTACAACGGCGCCTCCAAGCTCGGCTACAAGGACGTGCACACCGGCAACATGGCCATCAACAGCCAGCCGCGAGGGGTGCAAGAGCGGCGCCAAGTGGAGCACGCTCTACACCGAGCTGCCCAAGGCCGACGCCACCGGCAACTTCGAGCTGCGCACCGAAGCACATGTGACCCGCATCGAGCACAACCCCGCGGGGAAGGTCACCGGTGTCGTGTACGTCGACAGGGACAAGAAGGAGCAGCGCCAGAAAGCCCGCATTGTCTGCGTGGCGGGCAACGCCATCGAGACGCCGCGCCTGTTGCTGCTGTCGGCGTCGAACATGTTCAAGGACGGTCTGGCCAACAGTTCGGGCCAGGTGGGCCGCAACTACATGCGCCACATGACCGGCTCGGTCTACGCCGCCTTCAAGGAGCCGGTGCACATGTACCGAGGCACCACCATGGCCGGCATCGTGCGCGACGAAGCGCGCCACGACACCAGGCGCGGCTTTGCGGGTGGGTACGAGCTGGAAACCCTGGCGCTGGGCGTGCCCTTCATGGCGGCCTTCCTGAACCCCGGTGGCTGGGGGGCCGACTTTGCCTGGTGGATGGAGCGCTACACCCAGCTCGCCGGCATGTGGCTGGTGGGCGAGGACATGCCGCGCGAGACCAACCGCATCACGCTCAACGACAAGGTCAAGGACCAGTGGGGCAACCACGTGCCCAACGTGCACTTCGACGACCACGACAACGACATCGCCATGCGCAACCACGCGTTCACCCAGGGCGAGCGCATCTACCAGGCGGCCGGTGCCATCAAAACCTTCCGCACGCCGCCCTACCCGAGCACGCACAACATGGGGACCTGCCGCATGAGTGCGCGCCCGCAGGACGGCGTGTGCAACGCCTGGGGCCAGACGCACGACATTCCCAACCTGTTCATCAGCGACGGCAGCCAGTTCACCACCGGCGGCGCGGAAAACCCCACGCTGACCATTGTTACGCTGGCGATCCGGCAGGCGGACTACATTGCACAGCAGATGACGGCGAGAGCCATATAAAAGGCCCCCACGCTCCCCCGCTGCGCGAGGTCCGCTGCCCCCCGTGGGGGCTGATCCGGCTTGGGGCGGCCCGGCGGCGGAGCTGTGGCCCCCACGCTCCCCCGCTGCGCGAGGTCCGCTGCCCCCCGTGGGGGCTGATCCGGCTTGGGGCGGCCCGGCGCCGGATCGGCTTTCCTTTTTGAGATGCTAGGAGATCAACACCATGTGCGAATTTTTCGTCAAGGCCGACCCGATCCAGTACGAACAGCGTTCGCGCACGGTGCGCATGCACGGTGTGCTCACCAGCATCCGGCTGGAGAACATGGTGTGGGACCTGTTGGCCGAGATGGCCGAGGACGAGGGCTGCACGACCAACGCGCTGATCGCGCAGTTCCATGACGAAATCCTGGCGCACCGGGGTGAGGTGCCCAACTTCGCGTCGTTCCTGCGCGTGACCTGCATGCGCTACATGCGCCGGCGCATGATGGCGCTGGAGAAGCAGCAGGGGGACGCGGGGCTTCGCGCACAGCCGCTGCAGGTGGCCGCCACCGATGCCCTCGCCACGCCGCTGCAAGGCACCGGCACCGATGGGCGCGGTGCGCGGCGCCCGACCTTCTCGCCGGTGGTCTCGCCGATCCGTACCCGTTGAGATTCTGCTTTTTCCCAAGGACTTTTTGATGAGCTTCACCACCGAAAACCAACCCGGCGTCTGCGCCCAGCCCAGCGACGCCACGCGCGGTTTCGTCTTCAACCACAGCATGCTGCGCGTGAAGGATCCGGCCGTGGCGCTGGACTTCTACACCCGCGTCATGGGCATGCGCCTGTTGCGCAAACTCGATTTTCCCGAGATGTCGTTCTCGCTGTATTTCCTGGCCCGGCCTGAAGACGGTGCGGCCCCGGACGACGGGGGCGCGCGCACCAGCTGGACCTTCAGCCAGCGTGGCGTGCTGGAGCTCACCCACAACTGGGGCACGGAGGCCCAGCCCGATTTCAAGTACCACGACGGCAACGCCCAGCCGCAGGGCTTTGGTCACATCTGTTTTTCGGTACCCGACCTGGCCGCGGCGGTGGCCTGGTTCGACGAGAACCAGGTGCCCTATGTGAAGCGGCCCGACCAGGGCAAGATGAAAAACGTGGCCTTCATCAAGGACCCCGACGGTTACTGGATCGAGATCGTGCAGCCCGATTTGTTGGCCGGTCTGGGCAGTTGATCAGACCCCAGGCGAGGGAATGCGTTCGCCGCGCATGCGCCGCCACAACCAGTCCAGTGCAGGGCCGATCTCGGGGCGCTGACCGTTGAGCGTTGGGCGGTGCCCACCCTGGGCCCGGGCGGTCTCGGTGCCCAGATCGAAGTGGAAGGTGTAGCGGGGCTCCTGGCCCATGCGAAGGTCGGTCACGAACAGGCGCCCGCCGGTTTCCGACACGCTGTAGAAGCCGTGCGTGAACGCCGCGATGCGCGCCACCGAGGGCTCGTCGGCGTGGCGCTCCAGCAGGCCGGCGCCGCGCTCGTGGCGCGTCCAGGTGATGCGCTGGTCGTCGTCCATCAGCGAGTAGTGGCCTTCCAGGTAGTGCGTGGGCGTGGTGGCCACCAGCCGCCACAACACCGTGTTGAACGGCGAGGGCGTGACCAGCAGGCCGGAGGCGTTGATGCCCTCTTGTTGCAGTGAGGCGCGCGCCACCTGCGTGGCGTGCTGCTGCACACCGGCACCCCAGGCGAGGTAGAGCGTGCTCAGTGCCAGCCCCGCCACGTTCCAGTTCAAACCTCGCGGGTTTTTCAGCCGCAGTGCAGCGACCACACCCACGATCAGTGGCACGGTGTAGAGCGGGTCGATGATGAAGATGCTGCCCACACCGAACGGGTGGTCGGTGAAGGGCTGCAGCAGCTGCGTGCCGTAAACCGTCATGGTGTCGAGCAGCGGGTGGGTGATGAGCACCAGCCACAGCGCCAGCCACCAACGCTTGAACAGGGCCGCTTCGCCGTGGATGCGCGAGACGATCCAGGCCATCACCGGCGCGGCCAGCGTGAGCAGGAAGAGCGCATGGCTTTCGGCGCGGTGGCGCGTCATGTTGAGGATGGCGTCGCCGTGGTCGATGAAGGCGTCCAGGTCGGGCAGGGTGCCGCCGATGGCGCCCCACAGCGCGGCTTTCCACACCGCGGTGCGTCGGCCCATCACAGCCACGCCGACGGCGGAGCCCAGGGCAATTTGAGAGAGTGAATCCATGGGCGCGAGCTTAAGCGCGGGGGCAGAGTCCCGTGGCCTGCGCGGGCTTTTCGGGGCCGGGTTCTAGGCCTGCACAACGATGGGGAAGTTGGCCTTGATGCCGTCGCGACCGGCCGCGAATGGCACGGTGAGTGCCGCGCGGTTCTCGGCATCGAGCCGCCGCCACAGAAAGTCGCGCTCGTTGCCCGGATCACCCGCCACATACAGCTGCGTGGTCAGCAACTCCTTGCGGTCCAGCTTCACCTTCACATGGATGTGCGGCGTGCGCCCGCCGTAGGGCACCGGGCGGATGGTGCGGAAGCGGTATCGGCCGTCGCGCCCCACGCTCACCTTGCCGAAGCCCTGGAACGCCGGGTCGGCGCGTCCGCCGTCGCCGGGGTGGTGGTAGTGGCCCGCGTGGTCGCACTGCCAGATCTCGACCACCGCACCCGACACCGGCACACCCGCCCGATCCACCACCGTGCCTTCCACCCAGGCGGGCTGGCCCTGGCCGTCGTTCACCTGGCCGTTCTTGAGCAGGTCGGCGTCGCTGTCGGCCGGCAGGGCCACCGGGTAAAACGGGCCTTCGGTCTGGCTGGGCGTGGGGCGCAGGTTCTTCGCCTGTGCGATGGCCGACGGCAACCAGGCGGGGGCGGCCAGGGCGGCGGCGCTGGCGATCAACAGATGGCGGCGGTTGGGCGTTGGATTCATGGCGTTGGCGTGGCTGGGGACTGCAGGTCCAGCGCGACGTACCGCGTTTCATGGTCGCCGGGATCGCTGGGGTTGGTCGACGCTTGGAAGCCCAAGGCCTTCGCAAGTTCCAGCATGCCGCGGTTGATGCGCAGCACGGTCCCGAAGATGCGCTGCGTGCCGCGCGCGCGCAGATGCTCGATCAGTTTGCTCATGAGCTTGTGGCCCAGGCCGCTGCCCTTGAGATCGGAGCGCACGATCACGCCGAACTCGGCGCCGATGTTGTCGGGGTCCACCGCCGCGCGCACCACGCCCAGGGTTTCCTCCACGCCGTCAGGCCCCAGGCGCGTGGCGATGAACGCCATCTCGCGCGCGTAGTCGATCTGCGTGAGCCGGGCGAGCTCGCTGTGTTCGATGTGGCGGCGGCTGTAGAACACGCGCAGGCGGATGTCTTCCGGGTCGAGCCGCTCCAGGAACGCACGGTGCTGGGCCTCGTCCTCCGGGCGGATCGGGCGCAGCGTGATGGGCTGGCCCTGCCAGTTCCACATCTCCACCAGGTCTTGCGGATAGGGCTGGATGGCGAAATGGTGGGCGCCAGCGGGACGTTTGGCCGAGACACGCACCCGCGCATCCAGCGCCACCGCGCCTTCGTGGTTCGCCAGCAGGGGGTTGATGTCGAGCTCGGCGAGTTCGGGCACGTCGGCCAGCAGCTGCGACACGCTCACCAGCACCTGCGCGATGGCGTCCAGGTCGGCGGCGGATCTGGGCGAGTGCCAGGGTGGTGTTCAGCGGTGGCAGCGCCAGCGCGGTGTCGGCCAGCACCTCCACCGCCACACCGCCCTGGCCGAACAGGATGGTGGGGCCGAACACCGGGTCCACGCTGGCGCCGACGATGAGTTCGTGCGCGTGCTGCTTGCGCACCATGGTCTGCACGGTGAAGCCTTCCACCTTGGCGTCCGGCCGCTGTTCGCGCACGCGCGCCAGCATGGTTGCGCAGGCCTCGCCCACCTCGGCCGCGCTGCCCAGGTTCAGGCGCACACCGCCGACGTCGGACTTGTGCGAGATGTCGAACGACAGAATCTTGAGCGCCACCGGAAAGCCCAGGGATTCGGCGGCGGCCTGTGCTTCTGGCGCGTTCGGGCCCACCACCCGCGTGGCCACCACCGGCAGGCCGGCGGCCTCCAGCAGGTCCTTGGCTTCGGGTTCGGTGAGCAGCTCGCGCCCGCTGGCGAGCACGCCGGCCACGATGGCGCGGATGCGCGGCAGGTCGACCGCATGCACCGCGCTGCGGGCCGGCGGCGTCTGCAGCAGTTCGGCCTGGTGCTCGCGGAAGGTGCGCAGCAGCGAGAAGGCGCGCACCGCGTCTTCGGGCGTGTTGAAGTCGGGCACACCCGAAGCGCGAAACAGCGCGCGGGCCGGCGCCACCGCGCCGTCACCCAGCCAGCAACCGAGCACACGTTTCGGGCTCGCACTGGCCAGCGGCAGCAGGGCTTGCGCGATCGCCAGGCTGGGCACGATGGCGGTGGGCGCGTGGATGAAGAGCACCGCGCTCCCGGTGTCGTGCGCCAGCGCTTCCAGCGCCTGCACATAGCGCGTGGCCGGCGCGTCACCAACGATGTCCACCGGGTTGGCGTGCGACCAGTTGGCCGGCAGCACCGCATCGAGCCGCGCTTTCAGTTCGTCGCCGAGCACGGCCAGCGGAACACCCTCGGTGGCGGCGGCGTCGGCCGCCATCACGCCGGCACCACCGCCGTTGGTGAGCACGATCAGCTGCTCGGCGCGGTTGCCGTCCTGCAAGGTGCAAACGCGCAGCATGCCGGCGCGTGCAATTGCGGCGTCGAACACCGCATCCGACCCCGCGAGCGCACCGGTGTGCGAGGCGGCGGCCTGTTGCCCAGCGGCCGAGCGCCCGGCCTTGACCACGATCACCGGTTTGTTGCGCGCCGCGGCGCGCGCGGCCGACATGAACTTGCGCGGCTCTTCGATGCTCTCGATGTAGAGCAGGATGGCGCGGGTTTTCGGATCGCTGCCCAGGAAGTCGAGCATGTCGCCGAAGTCGACATCGGCGCGTTCGCCCAGCGACACAAAGTGCGAGAAGCCGATGCCGCGCGAGCCCGCCCAGTCCAGCATGGCGGTGACCAGTGCGCCCGACTGCGAGACGAAAGCCAGCTCACCTGGCAGCGCGCCGGTGTGCGCAAAGCTGGCATTCAGGCCCAGGTGCGGCACCAGCATGCCGATGCAGTTGGGTCCGAGGATGCGCAGGGTGTGCA
>LNFM01000852.1_pt1 | contig 72151 bp, 55 predicted proteins | sample 596031 | NCBI WGS metagenome assembly LNFM01 (sample SAMN04254537, study PRJNA301005) | activated carbon metagenome | isolation source: dual media filters at the Ann Arbor, Michigan drinking water treatment plant | place: USA: Ann Arbor
GTCGAGATGCGGCGCCGTATCCGCAAGAGGGAAATTTCTCCCGTCGATGTAACGAAGCGCTCGTTGGAAGCGGCGGAAAAGAGTCAATCTACACTCAATCCATTTTTTCTTCTGATGCCCGAGGCCGCCCTAGCGGCGGCACGGGCGGCGGAAGATGCCATCATGAAAGGCCATCCGCTCGGCCTTCTGCATGGCATCCCGTTTTCTGCGAAGGATTTAATTGCCGTTGCCGGTGTTGGTTATGCGTCGGGTTCGAGAGCCATGGCGAACAATGTCGCTTCGGCGGATGCGCCAGCCGTAGAACGCGCTAAGGCGGCCGGCGCTGTCTTAATCGGAAAAACCACAACGAGTGAGTTTGGATGTAAGCCGGTTGGCGATAGTCCATTGACCGGCATAACTCGAAATCCGTGGAATCTTGACAAGACACCCGGCGGCTCGAGCGCCGGAGCAGTTGCTTCGGTGGCCGCCGGCATCACGCCGTTTGCACTGGGCACGGATGGCGGGGGCTCTATCCGCATTCCGTGTAGTTTTACCGGACTTGCCGGTATCAAGGGCCAGTTTGGACGTGTGCCGGTATGGCCGACATCGGCGACACCGACACTCGCGCATGTTGGACCCATCGCGCGTTCGGTCGCCGACGCCGCGCTTCTTTTTACGGCTATCGCGGGTTTCGACCAGCGTGACCCTTTTAGTGTGGCGGGCCCAGTTCCCGATGTTCTCGGTGCGGCACATGCGAGCGTGGGTGGTCTTCGAGTGGCTTACAGCCCGACGCTGGGTTATGCGAGGCCAGATAAATCCGTCGTAGAGGTCCTCGATCGCGCTGTTCTTCGTCTCGAGGAACTTGGATGTAAGGTCGATTTAGTCGAGCATGTGTTCGAGAAAGATCCTGCCGATCTATGGACTGCGGAATTCTACGCCGGCGTCGGAACGAGGCTGCGTAGCATCGTTGAGAATAAGCGGGAACTCTTGGATCCTGCGGTCGCCGAAGTGCTCGAAATTGCTCTTTCGCAAGACATGCGCGGCTATTACGAGAAAGTCTTCGAACGGTATGCCTTCCGTGAAACTATGAGACTCTTCTTCGAGAAGTACGACATTTTGATTTCGCCGGTACTCCCGGTCAGTTCGCTGAATGTTGGTTTGGATATTCCGCCCCATTTGACCGATCGCAACCTCGTATCGTGGGTGTATTATACGTATCCTTTCAATCTAACGGGACAGCCCGCTGCAACGGTTTGCGCTGGGTTGGCCGACGACGGCATGCCGGTCGGCATGCAAATCGTTGGGAGTTCACTTGGCGAATACGATGTTGTCCGTTTGGCGGCTGCGTATGAGCGAACCCAATCATTCGGTTACAATTTGATAAGCGAACTCAAAGGTGCCGCTTCGTAGATTAGGATTGAAAAATGTCACAACCCATCAACGTATATGCCTAACCGCGTGCATAAAAAGTGGGGCGACGCTCCTTTACCGCTTGGGCTCTCCGCTAGGGCCGCCGGAATTGCCGGTCATCATCATCCCTGCAAAGCGTGTTGAGCACGGCATTCCAATCTGCAGGGGGCATAGGCCCCGAGAATCTATCGGACCTTGCACCGCCTGAGACCGAAGGTATCTCCGGAGGCGGGCGAGTGCCAGGTCATGGAATCAGCTCCCACTGAAGCTAGCGTCAACTTTTTGCCACCGGCAAACTGGAGGCGGAACCAATTGCCGTTGCGTTCCACTTTTTCAACACGGAGCAATCTACCCCCTGGAATTCGATAGGTGGTCGAGGTGAAGCGAAACGCGTCATCGCAAGTTGCGGGTCCACCCGCCCATGAGCCTTCGAACGGATACCAGGCGGACGTTAGTCTCGCTGCTCAAACTATGAATGTCCGTATCGACTGGATCGATGGCGAGGTGCAACATTCGCATGTCGCATTCATGTCGCGTGGACTCGCCGCTACTTGTAAAAACAGCCTGATACATGTGGTGAACAGACGAGACATGCGCGACAAGAAATCTCGCCATCAAAAACGACTAAGTCTCTGATATTGTTGGCGACCCCGACAGGATTCGAACCTGTGACCTCAAGCTTAGAAGGCTCGCGCTCTATCCAACTGAGCTACGGGGCCGCAATTCGTGCCGGTTTACCCCCACCGGGCGACGATTGGAAGGTGCCGGCCGGCTAGCCGGGCAGCCCGGCGTTTGTCGCCCAAACTGCCTCGAAAACGCATTTCGCACCGTAGCGCGCAAGCCTTGACGGACTATGACCGGCGCGGCGCGGGCTGCCGAGGATTGCCACCGCGGCAAAATGCAGTAACATGTCAGCTCACAAAAATGGCGGCAGGCTCAACTGACCGCTTTCTAAGGGAGGATACAAAATGCGATTCGTCGCAGGCATAGCCGCACTTTGCTTGTCGTTCGCCGCCGGCGCCGTTCAGCCGGTCCAGGCCCAGCAGGTCATCACGCTCAACGGCGCGTCGCAGTTCAACGACGACCACGCCTTCAACAAGACGTTGTTGAAGTTCGAGGAACTGGTCAAAAAATACTACGGCAAGCCGATCAACTTCAATCTGCACCGCAATTCGGCGCTCGGCCTCGAGAAGCAGTATTTCGAATACATGGCGCAGGGCAAGGCGGTCGATTACGCCGTTGTCTCGCCGGCGCACATGTCGACCTTCTCGAAAGCGGCGCCCTTTATCGATGCACCGTTCCTATTCCGCGATCTGGCGCACTGGAACAAGGTGCTCGACGCCGATCTCCTGAAGCCGGTCGCCGATGAGATCAACGAAAAGGCCGAGGTGATGTTGATCGGCTATGCCGGCGGCGGCGTGCGCAACATCTTCGTCAACAAGCCGGTGAAGAACCTTGCCGAGATCAAGGCCTTGAAAGTCCGCGTGCAGGGCGCCCCGATCTGGAGCAAGACGTTCCAGGCCGCCGGCATGGCGCCGACCGTCATCGCCTATAACGAAGTCTACAACGCGATCCAGAACAACGTGATCGCGGCGGGCGAGAACGAGGCGGCTGGCGTGGAAGCGATGAAGTTCTATGAAGTCGCGCCGCATCTCGCGATGACCGAGCATGCCATCACCATCCGGCCGCTCTGCTTCTCGGGCAAGACCTTCAAAACGCTGCCGCCCGATTTGCAGGCCGCGATCATCAAGGCCGGCAAGGAAGCGGGGGCCTATGGCCGGCAGATCGAATCCTCCGAAGACGGCGCCAAGCTTGAAGCGCTGGAAAAGGCCGGCAAGCTCAAGCGCGTGCCGTTCGCCGACCGCGATGCGATGAAGAAACTGGTCGATCCGGTGATGGCGGCTTACGCCAAGGAAATCGGCGCCGACAAGATCTTCACCGACATCACCAACATGAAGTGAGCCGGCGTTCCGGTTCGCACCGACATCGACCCCGCGGCCGGGACAGTTTCCCGGCCGCAATCGTCCTCAGGCTGGGCAACTCCCCATGACCGATCTTTCCGCAACGAAGGCGATGGGGCCGTGGCGCCGGCTGACGGCGCTCTATGCGCAGACGCTCTCGGCGCTGATGGCGATCACTGTCGGCCTGCTGATCATCCCGGTGAGCCTGCAGATTTTCTCGCGCTACACCGAACTCATCCCGTCCTACATCTGGACCGAGGAAATGGCGCGGTTCATGTTCATCTGGACCATTATGCTCGGCGCCATGATCGGGGTGCGTGAATCGACGCATTTTGAAGTCGATCTGTGGCCCCAGCTTGGCCGGCGCACCGAGGCTTTCGCGCGGCTGGTGGGGCGTCTCGGCGTGCTGATCGCCGCGGTCGTCTTTGTTCACGCCGGCATTCAGTTCACGCGGTTCGCCTGGAATCGGACGTCTGAACTTGCCGAACTGCCGCTCTGGTACATTCATGTCGCCTGGCCGGTGACCGGGGTGACCTGGATCGTGTTCCTTGGCGAACAGGTGGTCGCGGATTTGAGAACGATCACCGGGAGAGACCCGTGACAGGCTCGCTGCTGAATCCCGGGACAGCGGCGCTGCTGTTGTTCGGCTGCTTCTTTTTGTTCATGTTCCTGCGCGTGCCGGTGGCGTTCGCGCTGGCCCTGGCCTGCCTGCCGATTCTGGCGCTCGAGCCGCATCTCGACACGATGAATCTGATGCAGGAGACCTTCAACGCCTACAACTCCTTCATCCTGCTGGCGGTGCCGTTTTTCCTGCTGACCGCCAACCTGATGAATGTCGGCGGCACCACCGACCGGCTTTTGAAGCTGTCACGGGCGATGGTCGGGCATTTTCCGGGTGGACTGGCGCAGATCAATGTCGTGCTGTCGATGTTCTTTGCCGGCATTTCCGGTTCGTCGACGGCGGACGCGGCGAGCCAGTCCAAGATATTCATCGAGGCGCAGACCAAGGAGGGCTACGACCTCTCGTTCTCGGTCGCCATCACCGCGGTCTCGGCGGTACTCGCCGTCATCGTGCCGCCCTCGATCCTGATGATTGTCTGGGGCGGCATCCTCACGACGTCGATCGGCGCGCTGTTTCTGGCCGGCATCATCCCCGGATTGCTGATCGGGCTGGCGCAGATGGCGACCGTGCATGCGTATGCCAAGGCGCGCGGCTACCCTACCTATCCACGGGAGACCTGGCGCATGCTGCTGTGTGCGACCTGGATCGCGGTGCCGGCGCTGATGACGCCGGCGATCATCATCGGCGGCAAGATCTTCGGCTGGTTCACCGCGACGGAGTCGGCGTGTATCGCCGTGCTGTATGCCGGCACTTTGTCGCTGTTCGTCTATCGCGAGATGGACCTGAAGGGGCTTTACGGCGCGCTGCTCGACACCGGCAAGCTGGCCGGCATCACGCTGTTCTGCGTCGGCACCGCCAGCATGTTCGGCTGGCTTCTGGCCTATTACAAGATCCCGGAGGCGATCCTGAGCGGCGTTACCGCCTGGGGCATGGACTTCGTAGCCACCGGGTTTTTCATCTCGCTGGTGTTTCTGGTCGTCGGCTGCTTCCTCGACGCCATTCCGGCGATCATCATCTGCGCACCGATCCTGGAACCCCTTGCCAAGGGGGTGATGATGGACCCGGTGCATTTCGCCATGATCGGCATCGTGTCGCTGGCGTTCGGCCTGGTGACGCCGCCTTACGGGTTATGTTTGATGATCTCCTGCTCGATCGGCGGAATCCGCGTCCGCGACGCCCTCAAGGACACCGGCATCATGCTGATTCCGATGTTCATGGTGCTCGGCCTGGTGATCCTGTGGCCGAAGGTTTCGCTGTTCTTGCCGGGACTGATCTCGCCGGAATTCCTGCGGTAGGAAAATTCTACAGACTTATTAGTGTCTTATAGCGATTTCTTGCATTTAATTCATCACATCAATTGGCCTTGTGACCGGCAACACGGCGGGGACAGCCAAGGCGGGCTAGGCTGGCCAAACTATTGCGGCAGTCACGGCGGCGCCAGCAAAACCGCCATGGCCTCGACACCATCGGGCGCTGCAATGATAGTTGCCGCTCTGCAGATTCCGGAGGTCGTTTCCATGCTCAGTGTCGCGCGCGCTGGTTTTGCCGGCGTTCTTGCTGCCGCGTTTATGGCTTTTGCCATGCCCGGTTGGGCCGCCGACAAGGCCTACCAGAACAGCGACCTCGATGAAGCGGCGATCAGGCTGGAAGCGCAGATCAAGACCGATGCCGGTGACGTGTCGAAGCCGGCGGCGCAGTTGCGCCGCGACGCCGATGCCGCATTCCAGAAGAAAGACTATCGCGCCGGCATGACCGTGCTCGGCCAGCTCGTCACCTCGGCTCCGAACGACGCCGCCAGCTGGCTGCGGCTGTCGCGCGCGGTGCTGCAGATCCGCCCGCGCGACGACAAGGAAAAGGCGCTGCTACTCGATCGCGCCTCGACCGCGGCCTACATCGCCTATACGCGCGCCAGCGAACGGCCGCTGGAGGCGGAAAGCCTCGCCGTTCTCGGCAATACATTGGCCGGCCGCAAGCAATGGCGCAACGCGCTCAATACGCTGCGGCTGTCGCTCGATTTGCGCGAGAACGCCGAGACGCGCGGCGAGTACGAGCGGCTGCGCGCCGATCACGGATTCCGCATGCTGGATTACACGGTGGACTCAGATGCGGTGTCGCCGCGCGCCTGTTTCCAGTTCTCCGAGGAACTACCCGGCAAGCGCACCGATGTCTCGCCTTACGTCGCGGTCATCGGCCAGGATCGCCCGGCGGTTTCGGCCAATGACAAGCAGCTTTGCGTCGAAGGCCTTAGGCATGGCGAGCGCTATGCCATCACCTTGCGCGCCGGCCTGCCGTCGATCGTGCGCGAGACCCTGGCCAGGACCACCGAGTTCACCATCTTCGTGCGCGACCGCAAGCCGTTCGCGCGCTTTTCCGGCAAGGCCTATGTGCTGCCACGCACCGGTCAGCGCGGCATTCCGGTGCTCAGCGTCAACACCGGCGCGGTCAATTTGGCGGTCTATCGCGTCGGCGATCGCAATCTGATCGAGACCGTGCTGGGTTACGATTTTCAGCGCAATCTGAGCAAGAACGAAGCCGAGCAGCTGGCGTCGGAACGCGGCAGCAAGGTGTGGAGTGGTGAGCTTGCCGTCGAGCAGAAGCTCAATGCCGAGGTCGTCACCACGTTTCCGGTCGATTCCGTACTGACCGACCTGCAACCCGGCGTCTACGCGATGACCGCCGCGCCGAAGGACGCGGTCGCGGCCAACGACTACGATGCGCAGGCGACGCAGTGGTTCATCGTCTCGGACTTCGGCCTGACTGCCTATTCGGCGCAGGACGGCATCGATGTGTTCGTGCATTCGCTGGCCAGCGCGCAACCTTTGCCCGGCACCGAGGTGCGGCTGATCGCGCGCAACAATGAAGTGCTGGCGGTCAAGGCCAGCGACGCCAATGGCCGCGTGCATTTCGACGTCGGCCTGACGCGCGGCGAGGGCGGCCAGTCGCCGGCGGCGGTGATTGCGGCGGCGAAAGCCGACTATGCGTTTCTCAGTTTGAAGTCGCCGGGCTTCGACCTGTCCGACCGTGGCGTTGCCGGACGCGCGACGCCCGCCGGCTACGATGCATTCGTCTATGCCGAGCGCGGTGTTTATCGCACCGGCGAGAGCGTGTTCATGACCGCGCTGCTGCGCGATGCGCGCGGCGCCGCTGTGCCGGATGTTCCGATGACGCTTGTGATCGAACGCCCCGATGGCGTCGATTACCGCCGTTTTGTCGTGCCCGATCAGGGGCTTGGCGGACGTTCGCTGACCGTCCCGATCGTTTCGACCGCCGCGACCGGGACGTGGCGCGTGCGCGCCTTCACCGATCCGAAACGTCCGGCCATCGGCGAGACGACGTTCATGGTCGAGGACTACGTGCCCGACCGCGTCGAGTTCGATCTTTCGACCGTGGCCAAGACCATGCCGCGCAGCGGGCCCGTCCAGATGAGCGTCGAGGGACGCTTTCTCTACGGCGCGCCGGGCTCCGGACTGGAACTGAGCGGCGCGGTGAGCATCGCCGCTGCCAAGGAACGGCCGGGCTTTGCCGGCTACAGTTTCGGACTGGCCGACGACACGGTGACAGCGGTGCGCCAGGACTTGGCCGACCTGCCGGCGACGGATGCGAATGGCAAAGCCACGTTCCCGGTCGCGCTTGAAAGCCTGCCGGAAACGTCGCGCCCGCTGGAAGCGACGATCACCATCGGCATGGCGGAATCCGGCGGCCGCGCCGTCGAGCGCAAGGTCACGCTGCCGGTGACGCCCGACGCGGCGATGATCGGCGTCAAGCCGGCGTTCTCCGGGCGCTCACTCGGCGACGGCGCCAACGCCGATTTCGACGTGGTGATGGCCGCGCCCGATGGCGCGACGCTCGAGCGCAAAGGCTTGAAATACGAGTTGCTGCGCATCGAGACGACCTATCAATGGTACCGGCAGAACGGCCAGTGGAATTACGAGCCGGTCAAGCGCACCGAGCGCGTCAGCAACGGTACGCTCGATGCTGTGGCGGGCAAGCCGGCGCGGCTGTCGCTGCCGGTGAAGTGGGGCCGCTATCGTCTTGAAGTGTCGGACGGCGCTGCCAACGGCGCGCTGACGACACTGACCTTCGACGCCGGCTTTTACGCCGAGTCGAGCGCCGACACGCCGGACCTGCTGGAAGTCGCGCTCGACAAGCCGGCTTACGCCTCGGGCGACAGCCTGAATGTCGCGGTGACGGCGCCGACCGCCGGACGGCTAACGCTCAATGTCTTTACCGACCGGCTGGTCGCCAGCCAATCGCAGGACGTGGCCGCCGGCACGGCGAAGATCGCGCTGCCGATCGGCAAGGATTGGGGCACCGGCGCTTATCTCGTGGCGACGTTGCGCCGTCCGCTCGATGCGCCGGCGCAGCGCATGCCGGGACGCGCCATCGGCGTGCAGTGGTTCTCCATCGACCGCACCGCGCGTACGCTTGCGCTCGAAATGAAGCTGCCGGTGCAAATGAAGCCGGACAGCGCGCTCAACATCCCGATCAAGATCGCAGGGCTGAAGGCCGGAGAGGAGGCGCGCGTCGTTGTTGCTGCCGTCGATGTCGGCATTCTCAATTTGACCAACTACCAGCCGCCGGCGCCCGACGACTACTATCTCGGCCAGCGCCGCCTGACCGCGGAAGTGCGCGATCTCTATGGGCAATTGATCGACGGCATGCAGGGCGCGCGCGGCCAGATCCGTTCCGGCGGCGACATCGGCGGTGGTGAGTTGTCTGGCTCGCCGCCGGCGCAGGCGCCACTCTCGCTCTACTCGGGCATCGTCACGGTCGGCGCGGATGGCGCGGCCAATGTCTCGTTCGACATTCCGTCCTTTGCCGGCAGCGTTCGCGTCATGGCGGTGGCCTGGAGCGGCGACAAGGTCGGCAAGGCCTCCGGCGATGTCTTCGTGCGCGACAATGTCGTGCTGACGGCGACTTTGCCGCGCTTTCTGCGCACCGGCGACCGTAGCGCGATCCAGATCGAACTCGATAATGTCGAGGGCGCGGCCGGTGACTACAATGTCACCGTCTCGACCGATGGTTCGGTAAAGCGCGACGGCGAAGGCAGCCAAAATCAGATTCAAAAGCTGACGCTCGCCGCCAAGCAGCGCGGCCGTCTCTCGGTGCCGGTGACGGCGCAAGGCTCCGGCGTCGGCGCGGTGACCATCGCCATTGCCGGTCCGAACGGCTTTGCCCAGATGCGCGGCTATGCGCTCGATGTCCGGCCGGCGACGCAACTGTTGACGCGCCGCACCGTGCGGGCGCTGGCATCGGGCGAAACGCTGACGTTGTCACGCGACCTGTTCGCCGACTTTGTACCGGGCACCGGCCGCGTCGGCCTGTCGGTGGGGCTATCGACCTCGCTCGATGTCGCGACCTTGCTCAATGAACTCGATCGCTATCCGTTCGGTTGTTCCGAGCAGATCACCAGCCGGGCCGTGGCCATGCTCTATGTCAACGAGCTGGCATCGCAGGCGCGGCTTGCGCCGGATGGCGAGATCGACGCGCGCATCAAGGACGCCATCGCGCGGCTGACCGCGCGGCAGGGCAGCAACGGCTCGTTCGGCCTGTGGGCGGTCGGCGGCGACGATCCGTGGCTTGATGCCTATGTCACCGACTTCCTGACGCGCGCCAAGGAGAAGAAGTTCGAGGTGCCGGCGTCGTCGTTCCAGCTCGCCATCGATCGCTTGCGCAATTTCGTCGCCACAGCGCCGGAGCCGAACAAGGATGGCGGCCGTGACCTGAGCTATGCGCTCTATGTGCTCGCGCGCAATGGCGCTGCGCCGGTCGGCGATCTGCGCTACATCGCCGACACAAAGCTCAATGATCTGGCCACGCCGATCGCCAAGGCACAGGTCGCCGCGGCTTTGTCGATGCTGGGCGACAAGGCGCGCGCCGACACGGTGTATCTCGCCGCGCTCAATGCGATTGCGCCGGAGCCGAAGCTCGACCTTGGCCGTGCCGATTTCGGCTCGGCCTTGCGCGACGCGGCGGCTCTGGTGACGCTCGCTTCGGAAGGGCGCGCGCCGCAGGCGACGATCACGCAAGCGGTGTCGCGTATCGACAGTGCGCGCAAGCTCTCGACCTATACGTCGACGCAGGAAAGTGCCTGGTTGGTGCTGGCGGCGCGGTCGCTCGCAGCGCAGCTCAATGCGATTTCGCTGTCGGTCAATGGCGAGGCGCGGCAGGGCGCCTATTATCGTAGCGTTGCCGCCGATGCGCTGGCGCAGCCGATGACTGTCGCCAATAGCGGCGCCGGTACGGTGCAAACGGTGGTGTCGGTGTCGGGCGCGCCGTTGACGCCGGAGCCGGCGGCCGAGCGCGGCTTCAAGATCGAGCGCAAGTTTCACGATCTTGACGGCGACTTCGCCGACGTCGCCAAGGCCAGGCAGAACGAACGCTTCGTCGTGGTACTCAAGATCACCGAAGCGCAGCCGCAGTTCGGCCGCATCATCGTCGCCGATTATCTCCCCGCGGGTTTCGAGATCGACAACCCGAAGCTGGTGTCGTCTGGCGAAACCGGCACGCTGCCGTGGATTGCCGATGCCGCACCGCCGGTGAATTCGGAATTCCGCGACGACCGCTTCAGCGCGGCCTTCGAGCGCAAGGCGGATTCCCCGCCGGTGTTCACCGTGGCCTATGTGGTGCGGGTGGTGTCGCCCGGCCGCTATACGCTGCCACAGGCCAAGGTCGAGGACATGTACCGCCCCGATCGTTTCGGCCGCACCGCGACCGGCATTGTCGAGGTCGCGCCGAAATGACACCCAGGCGGTCCATCCTTGTAGGCATTGGCGGCGCGGCGTTCTTCGCCGTCGTCGCTTGCGCCGGATGGGTCTGGTCGCTCGGTCCCGCACCGCTCGGCAAAAACCTCGAGACCTCGCATGTCGTGCTCGACCGAGAAGGGCGGCTGCTGCGCGCTTATGCGACGCCGGAGGGAAGGTGGCGTCTGCCGGCGACGGTAGACGATGTCGATCCGCGGTTTCTCAAGTTGCTGCTCGCCTATGAAGACCGGCGCTTCTACGCACATCACGGCGTCGATCCGCAGGCCATGGCACGCGCCGCCTGGCAACTGATCCGCGAGCGGCAGATCGTCTCCGGCGGCAGCACTCTGTCGATGCAGGTCGCGCGCCTAATGGAGCCGCGCGAGCATCGCAGCTTTCGCGCCAAACTGCGGCAGGTGACGCTTGCGCTGCAACTCGACTATGCACTGAGCAAGCGCGACATTCTTTCGCTCTATCTGACGCTCGCGCCTTACGGCGGCAATCTCGAAGGCATTCGCGCCGCCTCGCTGGCCTATTTCGGCAAGGAGCCGCGACGGCTGTCGCTCAGTGAGGCGGCGTTGCTGGTGGCCCTGCCGCAATCGCCGGAGTGGCGGCGGCCGGATCGTCAGCCTGAACGTGCGCGGCTGGCGCGCGACCGCGTGCTCGACGTCGCCGTGGCGCAGGCCATCGTGCCGCTTGACGAAATCGCGCGCGCCAAAGTCGAGCCGGTGCCGCGCGCGCGCAAAGCCCTGCCGGCGTTTGCGCCGCATTCCTCAGATCACATTGTGTCGCGCGAGCCGGACAAGCGCGTTCACCGGTTGACGCTCGATGCGCCCTTGCAGAGCAAGCTTGAGACTTTGGCGCGTGAGCGGGCCATCGCGCTTGGGCCCGATATTTCCGTGGCGATGATCGCCGTCGATAATGCTTCCGGCGAAGTGCGCGCCCGCGTCGCCTCGTCGGATTATTTCGACAAACGTCGTGCCGGGCAGGTCGACATGACGCAGGCGCTGCGCTCGCCCGGCTCGACCTTGAAGCCGTTCATCTATGGGCTGGGTTTCGAGGACGGCCTTATTCATCCCGAAACCTTGATCGAGGATCGGCCGGCGCGCTACGGCGGCTATGCGCCGGAGAATTTCGATCTGACGTTTCAGGGCACCGTTACGGTGCGCAAAGCGCTGCAATTGTCGCTCAACGTCCCGGCCGTTGCCGTACTCGGCAAGGTCGGCGTCAATCGCCTCAGCGCGCGGCTCACCGATGCAGGCGCGGGGCTGGTATTGCCCAAGGGCGAAGCGCCCGGTCTTGCCATGGGTCTCGGCGGCGTCGGCGTCACGCTCAACGATTTGACCATGCTCTATGCCGCCCTTGCGCGCGGCGGCGTCGCGCAGCCTTTGATCGAGCGGCAAGGTGAGGGGGTGATGAATCCGCGTCGGCTGCTTGACCCGGTCGCCGCCTTCTATGTCGGCAGCGTGCTGATGGGCGCTCCCCCGCCGGACAACGCGCCGCATGGCCGCATCGCCTTCAAGACCGGCACCTCCTACGGCTACCGCGATGCCTGGGCGGTCGGCTTCGACGGCCGCATGACCGTCGGCGTCTGGATCGGGCGGCCGGACGGCTCGCCGGTGCCGGGTCTGGTCGGGCGGTCGAGCGCAGCACCAACTCTGTTCGATGCGTTTGCCCGCTCCGGCCATACGCCGCTGCCGCTGCCGGCAGCGCCGAAAGGCGCGGTCTTTGCCTCGACGGGAAAACTGCCGCCGCCGCTGCAGCGCTTCGGCGGGTCCGAGGGCGCGGTCAGCGAGCCGCCCCGCATCCTGTTCCCGCCGGACGGCGCGCGGCTGGAACTGGCCGCCGGTCGTCCGGCCGATCCGGTCGCCCTCAAGATTGCCGGCGGGGCCGCACCGTTGACGGTGATGGTCAATGGTGTCCCGTTACCCGCGAGCGGTGCGCGGCGCACATTGATGTTTCAGCCGGACGGCCCCGGATTCGTGCGGCTGACGGTGATGGACGCGCGCGGCGCGGCCGACAGCGTCATGGTCCGGGTGCAATAGCCGCACATGATCGCCCGACAGTTGAAATGACAGACTCAAAGGCCTGTGCCTATTGTGCAACGGGGGCTGGCGAGTTCACCGCAAAACTGGAATCCCGTTTGGCCCGCCGGGGCGGTTTCGCCTATGGACTAGACCAGTATTTGGCCCTTTTTATTGCCCGAGCATGAGCGCGCGCCCGTGACCACGACCACCGACGACGTGCAGTCAACCCCGGTCCCCGCGCGCGGGCTTTCCGCCGCGCTCGACCTTGCCGCCGCTTCGCATGGCCGGGCGGTCGTCCTGCTGTTGGCCTTCTGCCTGCTGGCCTTCCTGCCGGGCTTCTTCCAGATCCCGCCGGTCGATCGCGACGAGGCGCGCTTCGCGCAGGCCACCAAGCAGATGGTCGAGAGCGGCGACTATGTCGATATCCGCTTCCAGGACGAGGTTCGCTACAAGAAACCGGTCGGCATCTACTGGATGCAGGCCGTCGCGGTGAAGGCCGGCGAAGCGCTCGGCGTGCCGAAGGCACTCACCACGATCTGGCTCTATCGCATCCCGTCCTTGATCGGCGCGACCGGCGCGGTGCTGTTGACCTATTGGGCGGCCTTGGCCTTTGTCGCGCGCCGCACCGCGCTGCTGGCGGCGCTGATGATGGCGAGTTCGATCCTGCTCGGCGTCGAGGCACGGCTGGCCAAAACCGACGCCATGCTGTTGCTCACCAGCGTCGCGGCGATGGGCGCGATGGCGCGCATCTATATGTCATGCCGGCGCACGCCGGAACGTGCCATTCCTTGGCAGACGCCGGCAATCATGTGGACCGCGCTCGCCGCCGGCGTATTGATCAAGGGGCCGCTGATCCTGATGTTCGTCGGCCTGACGGCGGTGGCCTTGTCGATTGCTGATCGTTCGGTGCGCTGGCTCAAGCAATTGCGGCTGCTTCTCGGGCTTCTCTGGCTCGTTGTGCTGGTGTCGCCTTGGTTCATCGCCATTGTCGCCAAATCCGGCGACGACTTCTTCATGAAGGCGGTCGGCGACGACATGCTGGCCAAGATCACCAGCGGACAGGAGGCGCATGGCGCGCCGCCGGGCCTTTATCTGCTGCTGTTCTGGGTGACGTTCTGGCCGGGGTCGATATTGGCCGGGCTGGCTGCGCCGACGATTTGGAAAGCGCGGCGCGAGCCCGGCGCGCGCTTTCTGCTCGCCTGGGTCATTCCGTCCTGGATCGTGTTCGAGATCGTCATGACCAAGCTGCCGCATTATGTGCTGCCGCTCTATCCGGCGATCGCCATCCTGATTGCCGGCATTGTCGAAGGCGGCGGGCTTTACAACAAGCGATGGCTGACGCGCGGCACGGTCGGCTGGTTCCTGTTTCCCGCGGTCATCGCCATCGCGGTGCCGGTCGGGTTCTTCATGATGAGCCGCGATCTCGGCCTCGTCGCCTGGCCGTTCGCGGCGGCGGCGCTGATATTCGGCCTGTTCGCCTGGTGGCTATACGACGTCGACGGGCCCGAGCGCGCGCTGCTGCGCGGCATGGCGTCGGCCGTGTTCATCGCCATCACGGTTTATGCCGTGGCCTTTCCGATGCTGCCGGCCTTGTTTCCAAGCGCGCTGGTGGCCGAGAACATCCGCGCCAGCGGTTGCGCCAGTCCGCATCTGGCGTCGACCTTTGCCTATCAGGAGCCGAGTCTGGTGTTTCTCGCCGGCACCGATACCAAGTTCACCGACGGCGCGGGCGCTGCTGAATTCCTCAATGGCGGCGCGTGCCGCTTTGCGCTGGTCGATAAAGGCAGCGAGCGCAGCTTCACGCAGCGCGCTGATTCCGTCGGCCTGCGCTATACGTTGAGCCAGCGCATCGAGGGCTTCAACATCAGCAATGGCAAGGCCTTCGCCATGGCGGTGTTTCGCACGGCGGCGCCATGAGCGTCGCGGCCAGCGGAGCGCGGGGCGCGACTTTATCGGCATTGCGGCGTTGCGCGGCGACGGTGGCTTATGCGCTCAAGCGGCTGACGCGGCCGATTCAAAGCTATGGCGCGCAGCCTTGGCGGATCGGCTTTCCCTGGTTCGATGATCCACAGCGTCTGGCGGTTTGGGCGGCGATCGTCGTTGCCGTGTTCATTTTCGGCATGATCTTCATCGATGCGGCGGCGGCCAATGCCACGCACCGTCTCGCGCATTTCGTGGTCGCGTTCTTCGACTGGATCACCGATTTTGGCAAATCCGGCTGGTTCCTGTGGCCGCTCGGCCTTCTGTTTCTGGCGCTTGCGGCATTGCCGCAGAATCTGTCCGCCATGTCGCGCGCGGTCGTGGCGGCGCTGATGGTGCGCGTCGGCTTTCTGTTCGTCGCCATCGGCGCGCCCGGGCTATTTGCCGCAATCGTCAAGAACATGATCGGCCGTGCCCGGCCCGGCGTCGGCGGTTCGGTCAATCCTTATCTGTTCGATCCGTTTTACTGGACGCCGTCTTACGCCAGCCTGCCGTCGGGCCACGGCACGGCGGCCTTCGCGGTGCTGGCCGCTTTCGCCACTCTGTTTCCGCGCGCAAGGACGGTGCTTCTGATCTATGCGCTGCTAATCCTGGCCAGCCGGGTCGTGGTGCGGGCGCATTATCCGACCGATGTGGCGCTCGGCGCGCTGACCGGGATTATCGGCGTCCTGTTGGTTCGGCGCTGGTTTGCCCTGCAAAGGCTGGGTTTTTCGATTTCGGCCGACGGGCAATTGGTGCAATACCCGGGGCCGTCGCTGCGCCGGCTCAAATCGGTTGCCCGTGAACTGTTGGCTTAATAAAGAGCAGCCATGAATAACAATCATCCCGACGTCGCCGTGGTCGTGCCGGTCCGCAACGAGACCGGCAATATCGCGCCTTTGGTCGCCGAGATCGCCGCCGCGCTGCAAGGCCAGTGGCCATTCGAGATCGTCTACGTCAATGACGGCTCGACCGACGGCACCGAGGCCGAACTGCAACGGCTGATGGCGCTTTATCCTTATTTGCGCCGCGTCCGCCACAAGCAGTCCTGCGGCCAGTCGGCGGCGGTGCGCTCCGGCGTCACCGCGGCGCGCGCGCCCATCGTGGTGACGATTGATGGCGACGGGCAGAACGATCCGGCCTTCATCCCGGCGATGCTGCGCACTTTGGAAGCAGGCAGCCCGGCGATGGGTATGGTTGCGGGACAACGAACGGGGCGCAAAGGCAAGTTCAAGAGTTTCCAGTCGCGCATCGCCAACGCGGTGCGCGGCGCGGTGCTGCGTGATGGCACCCGCGACACCGGCTGCGGATTGAAGGCGTTCCGCCGCGACATATTCTTGAGCCTGCCGTATTTCGATGGCTTGCATCGTTTTCTGCCTGCGCTGGTCAAGCGCGACGGCTTCACTATCGGTTATGTAGATGTGATCGACCGTTCGCGCCATACCGGCGTGTCGAATTACGGATTATGGGACCGGCTGTGGGTCGGCATTCTGGACCTCGCCGGGGTGTGGTGGCTGATCCGCCGCAAAAAACGTGTACCGGAAATCGTGGAGAGTTGAATGTTAGTCGATTTATCGCAGTCGGTAGGCAATTACATCCACGATGTGTTTTTGGTGAAGCTCACCTGGGTAGTGTTGCTCGGCTATTGCGGACAGGCGCTCTTCACCATGCGTTTCGTGGTCCAGTGGATCGCGTCCGAACGTGCCGGCAAGAGCGTGATCCCGCTGGCGTTCTGGTTTTTTTCAATCGGCGGCGGCCTGCTTCTGTTTGGCTACGCGCTTTACATCAAGGACCCGGTCTTCATCCTGGGGCAGGGCTTCGGGGTGTTCGTGTATCTACGCAATCTGTATTTCATCAAGCGCGAACGGCGCGGCGGAATCGCCGCAGCTTAAACTAAAGCGTGCCCGCCATCGCCTTGAACCCGTCGTCGAGATCGGCAATTAAATCGTCGGGGTCTTCCAGGCCGATGTGAAAGCGCAAGGTCGGCCCGCTTGGCGCCCATTTCGTCGCGGTGCGGTATTCGTTGCAATCGAAGATGATGACCAGGCTTTCGAAGCCGCCCCATGAAAAGCCCATGCCGAACAACTGAAGTGCGTTCATGAAGGCGTAAACCGCCTTTTCGTTCATGGGCTTAAGTTCGAGACTGAACAGTCCCGATGCGCCGGTGAAGTCGCGCTTCCAGATCGTATGTCCCGGATCGCTTTCCAGAGCCGGATGCATGACGCGCGCAACCTCGGGCCGCGCCGCGAGCCAGCGCGCCACCTTCAGGCCGGCTTCCTGATGCTGCTTGAGCCGCACCGCCATGGTGCGCAAGCCCCGCAGCGCCAGGAACATGTCGTCCGGTCCGACGCATAGTCCCATCAGGCCGTGTGTTTCCTTGAGCGCCGGGAATGTCCTTGCATTGGCGGTGACGCAGCCGAACATGATGTCGGAGTGGCCGCCGATATATTTGGTGCCGGCCTGGATCGACATATCGACGCCTTTGTCGAAAGCCTTGAAGTACAGCGGCGTCGCCCAGGTATTGTCCATCAGCACCACCGCGCCCTTGTCGTGCGCGACCTTGGCGATGGCCGGGATGTCCTGCATTTCGAAGCTCTGCGAGCCGGGCGCTTCGACAAACACGACCTTGGTGTTCGGCTTGAACAGTCGGCCGATATCGGCGCCGATCAGCGGATCGTAATAAGTCGCCTCGACGCCCATGCGCTTGAACACGCCTTCGCAAAAATTGCGTGTGGGCCGGTAGACGCTGTCGGTAATGAGAATGTGGTCGCCGCTGCCGGCGACCGCCATCAGCGCCGTCGATATCGCCGCAAGGCCTGAGGGAACCAGCACAGCGCCGGCGCAATTGGCGCCTTCCATGTCGCACAATGCCGCTTCAAGCGCTTCGGTGGTCGGCGTGCCGCGCCGGCCATATTGATAGCGCGAGCGGTGCGCGACCTGATCCTCGGCGGTCGGATAGAGAACGGTCGAGGCGTGATAGACCGGCGGATTGACGAAGCCGAACTGGCTTTGCGGATCGCGTCCGGCGACGATCAGGCGCGTTTCGGCTTTCAGCGGCTTTTGGGGCGTCTTCGCCATGGCGTTCTCTTTTATCCCGTCTAAATTATGGAACAGGTCAGCCTGTGCTTGAGGCCATATACGGCTACGAAGACGGCATCGGCAAGCACTTAAGCCCTTTCGCCCGCAGCCAAGCCTGTGGCCTGGCGTTTAGCGCTTGGCGCGGCGTTTAAGCCCTTGACCTTATGCCGCAATCGTTCTGAGATGCAGTACAAGAGCGCCGCTCGGGGAATGGCTAGGGATAAACGCGATGCTGAAGAGCATTGCGCCTGTCCTTTGAGGGGAATCTTAGCCACCCATAAGAGCGGCGCATTCACCACGCATGAATGGGGCTGCCCGATGAAAAAGATTGCTAGCATTATCGCTCTCGCCGTCGTCTTCGGCGCGACGAGCGCGTCCGCCCAGACGCTCAAAACCGTCAAGGATCGCGGAATTCTCAATTGCGGCTCCAACGGCTCGCTGGCCGGCTTCGGCTTGCCGGATGCGCAGGGCAAATGGGCCGGCCTCGATGTCGATTTCTGCCGCGCCGTTGCCGCCGCCGTGTTCGGCGATGACAAGAAGGTAAAGTTCGTGCCGCTGTCGGCCAAGGACCGCTTCACCGCGTTGCAGTCCGGCGAAGTCGATGTTCTCGCGCGTAACACCACCTGGACCTCGTCGCGCGACAGCCAGCTCGGCCTCAACTTCGTCGGCGTCAACTATTACGACGGACAGGGCTTCATGGTGCGCACCGCGCTCAAGGTGAAGTCGGCGCTTGAACTCGGCGATGCCTCGGTCTGCGTGCAGCAGGGCACCACGACCGAACTCAATCTCGCCGACTACTTCCGCGCCAACAAGATGAAGCTCAAGACGGTGACCTTCGCGACCTCCAACGAAGCGTTGAAGGCCTATGACACCGGCCGCTGCGATGCCTACACCACCGACGCCTCCGGTCTGTATTCGGAACGCCTGCGCGTCGCCAATGCGGCCGAGCACATCGTGCTGCCGGAGATCATTTCCAAGGAGCCGCTCGGACCGGCGGTTCGTCATGGTGACGACCAGTGGTTCGACGTCGCCAAGTGGACGCTCAACGCCATGATCAATGCCGAAGAGCTCGGCATCACCTCGGCCAATGTCGCCGAGATGGCCAAGTCCGACAATCCGGACATCAAGCGTCTGCTCGGCACCGAAGGCAATTTCGGCGAGCAGCTTGGCCTCCCCAAGGATTGGGCCTTCAACATCATCAAGCTGGTCGGCAATTACGGCGAAAGCTTCGATCGCAATGTCGGCTCCGGCTCGCCGCTCAAGATCGATCGCGGCCTGAACAAGCTGTGGAGCAAAGGCGGCCTGCAGTATGCGCCGCCGGTCCGCTAAGCGCTCGTGAGTTGTTGAAAAAATGCCGGGCTGCCGTGGAGAGAGGGGTTTCCACGGCAGTCCGGTAGAGGTTGCGAGGGCATGATCTATATCCCCGGACGCCCAGGTTTCGGCACGGATCGTGCTTCTTTCAATCTCGCAAGAGAGCCGGCGCCGGTTTACCCGATGCCGGGCCTGGAGATAACGGGCAGCGTTTGAGCCCGGATGAGGGGTAAATGTCGATTGACCTTCGAGCGGGATCACCGCCTGCGCGCGTACCGTTCTACAACGACCCCAAGGTCCGGAGCATCGCCTATCAGGTCGCTCTGTGCGCGGTCATCGGATTCCTGGTGTGGGGCGCAGCGTCCAACGCGATCGATAATCTGCGAAAGGCCAATATCGCGTCCGGCTTCGGCTTCTGGGAGCAGACCGCCGGCTTCGACATCAGCCAGTCGATGATTTCCTACACCAATCAGTCGACTTACGGGCGCGCCTTCTGGGTCGGCCTGTTGAACACGCTTCTGGTCGCCGCCATCGGCATTGTCTTCGCCACTATCATCGGTTTCATCGTCGGTATCGCGCGCCTATCGAAGAACTGGCTCGTCAACAAGGCCGCCAGCGGCTATGTCGAGATCATCCGCAATATCCCGCTGCTGCTGCAACTTCTGTTCTGGTACAACGCCGTGCTCAAGGCGTTGCCTGATTTGCGCGACAGCGTCAAAATTCCCGGCGGTGCGTTCCTCAACAATCGCGGCCTGTTCATGCCGGAGCCGGTGGCGCAATCCGGTTTTCAGTTCGTTCTGATAGCACTCGCCGCCGGCATTATTGGCTCGATCGTCTATTATCGGTGGGCGAAGAAGCGGCAGGACAAGACCGGCCAGCAAGCGCCGGTGTTCCTCGTCTCGCTCGGCCTGATCGTCGGCGTTCCGCTTGCCGTGTTCTTTGCCGCCGGCTTGCCGCTGACTTTTAGCTACCCGGAAGCCGGCCGCTTCAACATGAGCGGCGGCATCGAGGTGCTGCCGGAATTCGCCGCCTTGCTGTTCGGCCTGTCGATCTATACCGCGGCTTTCATCGCCGAGGTGGTGCGTGCCGGCATTCGCGCGGTGTCGCATGGCCAGACCGAAGCGTCCTATTCGCTGGGCCTGCGGTCGCCGCCGACCTTGCGGCTGATCGTGGTGCCGCAGGCGATGCGCGTCATCATCCCGCCGCTCACCAGCCAGTATCTCAACCTGACCAAGAATTCGACTCTTGCCGTGGCCATCGGCTATCCCGACCTGGTGCAGATCTTCACCGGCACGGTGCTGAACCAGACCGGGCAGGCGGTCGAAGTCGTCGCCATCACCATGGCGGTCTATCTCACCATCAGTCTGACGACGTCGCTGTTCATGAATATCTACAACAGCCGCATCGCCCTGGTGGAACGATGAGGGCCGCAACATGACCATGTCGGAAGGCGATCTCGCCGTTGCCCAGCTCAAATTCGTGCGCCAGACGACGCTGGAACAGCAGCCGCCGCCGAAGTCGATGACCGGCGCGATCGGCTGGCTGCGCGAGAATTTGATATCGACGCCGTTCAACGTCGTGCTGACGATCCTGATCGCGCTGTTTCTGTTGTGGCTGATCCCGGGCATCGTCAAATTCCTGCTGATCGACGCGGTGTGGACCGGCGCCGACCGCGACGCCTGCCGCGAGATCGTGCAGAACCGCCCGATTGGCGCCTGCTGGCCGTTCGCCTGGGAGCGTCTGTCCTATTTTACCTACGGCTCCTATCCGATCCCGCAACGCTGGCGCGTCGATGTCTTCTTCGCGATGCTGGCTATTGGTGTGGTCTGGATATTGTCGCTTAAGGCGCCGCGCCGCGATCTCGCCGCCTATTACTGCTTCATCGTGCTGCCGATATGCTCGTTCATTCTGCTGAGCGGCTTTGAGGCCATCGGCCTGCCGCATGTCGATACCGTGCTGTGGGGCGGCGTGTTGGTGACCATCGTCGTGTCGGCTGTCGGCATCGTCGTCTCGCTGCCGATCGGGATCCTGCTGGCGCTCGGCCGCAAATCTGACATGCCGACGGTCAAATTGTTCTCTGTGCTCTTCATCGAATTCGTGCGCGGCGTGCCGCTGGTGACGGTGCTGTTCATGGCGAGCGTCATGCTGCCTTTGTTCGTGCCGGAGCAGTATTCGCCGGACAAGCTTTTGCGCGCGCTGATCGGCATCGCCATGTTCGCGTCGGCTTACATGGCGGAAGTGGTGCGCGCCGGATTGCAGGCGATCCCGAAAGGCCAGTTCGAAGGCGCCATGGCGGTCGGCCTCGGCTACTGGCAGATGATGCGGCTGATCATTCTGCCGCAAGCGCTCAAGATCACCATTCCGAACATCGTCAACACCTATATCGGTCTGTTCAAGGACACGACGCTCGTCTTCATCGTCGGCATTTTCGATCTGCTGCATACCATCGAAGTCTCGCGCCTCGATCCGAAATGGGCGACGCCGGTGACCTCGACGACCGGCTATGCGGTGGCCGGAATTTTCTATCTCGTCTTCTGCTACGCCATGTCGCGCTATGCCCGCGCGACCGAAGCCAGGCTCGCCAAAAGCGACCGACGGTAAAAAAGGTGACGCTGTGAACACATCCGCGCTCAATATCAAGCCGACCCGCCTGGCCAATGAAACGGCCGTCGAGATCATCGGCATGAACAAGTGGTACGGCAGTTTCCACGTGCTGCGCGACATCAACCTTAAAGTGATGGGTGGTGAGCGCATCGTCATCTGTGGACCGTCCGGCTCCGGCAAATCGACCATGATCCGCTGCATCAACCGGCTCGAGGAACATCAGAAGGGCCGCATCATCGTCGACGGCATGGAATTGACCGAAGACCTCAAGAAGATCGACGAAGTGCGCCGCGAGGTCGGCATGGTGTTCCAGCACTTCAACCTGTTTCCGCATCTGACGGTGCTGGAGAACTGCACCCTGGCGCCGATCTGGGTGCGCAAGATGCCCAAGCACCAGGCCGAAGAAATCGCTATGCACTATCTCACGCGGGTGAAGATTCCCGAGCAGGCCGCCAAATTCCCCGGCCAGTTGTCGGGCGGGCAGCAGCAGCGTGTCGCCATCGCGCGCGCTCTGTGCATGAACCCGAAGATCATGCTGTTCGACGAGCCGACCTCGGCGCTCGATCCGGAAATGGTCAAGGAAGTGCTCGACACCATGGTCAGCCTGGCGGAAGAGGGCATGACCATGCTGTGCGTGACGCACGAAATGGGCTTTGCCCGGCAGGTCGCCAACCGCGTCGTGTTCATGGATGCCGGGCAGATCGTCGAGATGAACGAGCCGAAGGAATTCTTCGCCAACCCGCAGCACGAGCGGACCAAACTGTTCCTCAGCCAGATTTTGCATTGATCCTGTCATTCCGGGGCACGGGCATTGCGCGCATCGGTGCGCGATGCCACCCGGAATCCAGGGCTGCACTCTGTGTGAATGACTTGATTCCGGGTTCGCTCGTTCACTCGCGCCCCGGAAAGACGGCTTACCTTATCAGCGGCCCGCCGGCCTTCTTCCAGGCATCGATGCCGCCTTCGACATGCACGGCCGACAACAGGCCGGCGTCCTGCGCCGCCTGCACCGCCATCGCCGAGCGTTCGCCGAAGGCGCAATAAAACACGATGCGTTTGTCGCCGGCACGCGCCAACTCATGCAGCAGGCCGCCGGCGCGGATGTTGTTCTGCAGATCGCCATAGGGCGCATGCAGCGCGCCCGGAATGCTGCCGTGCCGCTGGCATTCGGCCGGCTCGCGCAGATCGATGAAGGCGATGTCGCCGCGTCCGGTCATGGCAATGGATTGCGTCGCCGTCAGCGCCCAGCCGCGCCGCGCAATGTCCTGCTGCGCCAGCCCGACTTTCATATTGGACGGCACCGCGACATCCATCATTTTCGGATTGGGCAGGTTGAGACTCGCCATCAGCGCGACATAGTCGTCGACAGACTTGACCTGAAGGCGCGGATTATAGCGTTTCTCCTCGCCGATGGTGGAGACGGTGTCGCCTTTGTAGTCGTGTGCCGGAAAAACAAAAGTCTCATCCGGCAGCCGCAGCAGTTTGCCGAACAGCGAGTCGTATTGCATCCGCGCATCGCCGTTCTGGAAGTCGGTGCGTCCGGTGCCGCGAATGAGCAGCGTGTCGCCGGTGAAGACGCGATCGTTCATCAGGAACGAGTAGCTATCGTCGGTGTGGCCGGGCGTGTACAGCACGTCCATGCTGACGCCTTCGATCGTGAGCTTGTCGCCTTCAGCCAGCCGCATCGACACCACGTCGGCCTTGGTGTTCTCGCCCATCACGGTGATGCAATGGGTGCGGTCGCGCAGCGCGCCCAGGCCGGTAATGTGGTCGGCATGCAGATGCGTATCGACCGCCTTGACCAGCCGCAGGTCAAGCTCAGCGATCAGTTGCAGATAGCGATCGACCTTCTCCAGCACGGGATCGATGATCAGTGCTTCGCCGCCGGCGCGGCTGGCCAGCAGGTAAGAGTAGGTGCCGGATACGCTGTCGAAGAGCTGGCGGAAGATCATGGGACGAAGTGTAGCCCTAATCCTTTTCGACCGCGAGGTCCGGCCGCGCGCCCCATTCCGACCACGAGCCGTCATAGACCGGCGGCAGTTTTTTGCCGAGCGCATCGAGGCCGAGCGCCAGGATCACGGCCGACACGCCGGACCCGCAGGTGGTGATGATCGGTTTGTCCGTATCGACGCCGGCCTTTTTGAAGGCGGCGGCGATCTTGTCGGGCGAGGCAAGGCGACCGTTGTCGATGAGTTCGCTCGACGGCACGTTGAAGGCGCCCGGCATGTGGCCGGGGCGCAGGCCCGGCCGTGGCTCTGGATCGCGGCCGGCAAAGCGGCCGGCGGGACGGGCGTCGACCACCTGAATGTCGGTGCCGTTGAGCGCCATTTGCACGTCGCCGTGCATCGACACCGCGCCGGTCGCCATGTCGGCGTTGAAGGTCGCGGCCTTGCGCTTGGTCTCGCCTTGTTCGAGCGGGCGGTTTTCCGCTTTCCAAGCCGGCAATCCGCCGTCGAGGATGAACACATTCTTCGCGCCCATGATGCGGAAGGTCCACCACACACGCGGCGCGGAAAACAAACCGAGGCCGTCATAGACGACGATGGTGTCGGTGTCGGAAATGCCGAGCGCGCCGACCGCCTCGCCGAACTGCTTCGGCCCCGGCAGCATATGCGGCAGATCGGTGGAGCGGTCGGCGATTTCGTTGATGTCGAAGAACACCGCGCCTGGAATATGACCTTCGAGGTACTCGGCCTTGCCGTCGCGTTTTTGCGTCGACAGATAATACGAGCCGTCGACCACCGAGACGCCCGGTTTGCCGAACTGGCCGGCCAGCCATTCGGTCGATTTGAGCCATTGGCTCGCGGGGGTGTGGTCGGCCATTTTTAACTCCAGATTTCGGTCAAAGGTCTGTGCGAAGACAGTTTAGGGAAACCGCCGGCGCCGCGAAAGGTTGCACGTTTGGCATGGCTTGCGCTACTCCGCCGGCGAGCGGGATTCACATTGGTGCGAAGGATGTTGGAGCCAAGAATGATCGCGCGACTTTGTCGGAAACCCGCATTCCAGGTTTTCGCCGCGGCCTTAAGCCTGTCGCAGGCTTTTGCCGCCGAGACGGACGCCAAGGTGCGGCAGGCCGTCGATACGGCGATCAAGCCGGTCCTCGAACAATACGGCATTCCCGGCATGGCGGTCGGTGTGACGCTCGACGGCAAGAGATATTTCATCGATTACGGCTTTGCTGCGAAAGACACGAAAGCGCCGGTCGCGCGCGACACCTTGTTCGAACTCGGATCGATCAGCAAGACCTTCACCGCGACTCTCGTCACATATGCCGAAGGCGAGGGCAAATTGTCGCTGAACGACAAGGTTAGCCAGCACCTGCCGGAACTGAAAGGCAGCGCCCTCGACGACGTGCGGCTGCTCGATCTCGCCACGCACACCGCCGGCGGTTTCCCGCTGCAACTCCCCGCCGAGGTGAAAGACCAGAAGCAGCTCACCGCCTATTTTCGCGCCTGGAAGCCGAAAGCGCAGCCCGGCACGTCGCGCGCTTACGCCAATCCGAGCATCGGCCTCCTCGGTGTGATCGCCGCCAAGGCGATGGGCGCGCCTTTCGAGACGTTGATGGAAAAGCGCCTGTTTCCCGAACTCGGCCTCAAGCGCACGTATATCACTGTGCCGGCGGCGCAGATGAGCGCCTATGCCTGGGGTTACAACCGCGACAACAGGCCGGTGCGGGTCAATCCGGCTTTGCTTGGCAATGAGGCCTATGGCGTGAAGTCGAATGCGGTCGATATGATTCAGTTCGTCGAAGTGAATATGGGCATGGGCCAGGTGCCGGCAAAAACCGCGCGCGCGGTGACGGCGACTCACATCGGCTATTTCCGTTCCGGCGAATTGATTCAGGATCTGATCTGGGAGCAATACCCGTATCCGGTCGCGCTGGAAAAGATCGCTGCAGGCAATTCTGGCGTGATGATCTACAACGCCAATCCGGCGACGGCGATCGAACCGCCGATGCCGCCGCGCGGCGATGTCATTCTCAACAAGACGGGATCGACCGGCGGCTTCGGCGCATATGTCGCCTATGTGCCGGACAAGAAACTCGGCATCGTCATGCTGGCCAACAAGGGCTATCCCAACGAAGCGCGGGTCAAGGCCGCGCACAAGATATTCTCACAACTGTCGCAATAGCGCTGTCGCTTCAGGCGAACGCAATCCGCACCCGGCGATTCTGCTTGCCCTTCTTCTCGATGCCGGTGAGTTTGATCGCGCCGATTTCGCTTAACTGGCGCACATGCGTGCCGCCGCAGGGCTGCAAATCGAGACCGGCAATGTCGATGAGCCGGACTTTCCCGGTGCCCACCGGCGGCTTGACCGACATGGTCTTGACCAATCCGGGATTGGCCTCAAGTTCGGCATCGCTGATCCATCGGCTGGTGACGGCGGCATCGGTCGCGATCATCTCGGCGAGTTTCGCGGTGATGACATCCTTGTCCAGCCCGGCATCGGGAATGTCGAAATCGAGCCGGCCATCGCTGTCGCCGACCGAACCGCCGGTGACCGCATAAGGCAACGCCGCCGACAACAGATGCAGCGCGGTGTGGATGCGCATGCGGCCGTAGCGCTTGTCCCAATCGATCTCGGCGCGCACCGCGTCGCCGAGTTTGGGCCCCGGCGCGCCGGAACCCAGCACATCCTTCGAAAGAATATGCGCGATTTCGCTCTTGGCGGCGTCGGTGAAAATGGCGTTCTCGACCGGCAGGCGCGTGCCGTCGGCCATGACCAGTGCGCCGGTGTCGCCCGGCTGGCCGCCGGAATTGGCGTAGAACACGGTGCGGTCCAGCACGATGCCGCCTTGTTCGGTGATGCCGACCACCCGCGCCTCGCAATCCTTCAAATAGGAGTCATCGCGAAACAAGCAATCGGTCGGCATCGCGAGACCTATTTATCGACGAAGGGCGGCTTGATGTCCGACTTGCGCTCCAGCCAGTCCGGCACCGGCAGTTTCTTCGAACGCAGGAAATCCGGGTTGAACAGCTTCGATTGATAGCGCGCGCCGCCGTCGCACAGCAGCGTCACGATGGTGTGGCCGGGGCCGAGGTCCCTGGCGAGGCGGATGGCGCCGGCGACGTTGACGCCGGAAGAACCGCCGAGGCAGAGGCCTTCATGTTCGAGCAGGTCGAACACGATCGGCACGGCTTCCTCGTCGGGAATGAGATAGGCCTTGTCGACTTTCATCTGCTCGACAATCGCGGTGACGCGGGCGAGCCCGATGCCTTCGGTGATCGAGCCGCCTTCGGTCGCTTTCGCCTCGCCGTGATCGAAGTAGTTGAACATCGCCGCGCCGCGCGGATCGGCGACGCCGATGGTGACGTTTTTGTTCTTCTCCTTGAGAAAAGTCGAGACGCCGGCGAGCGTACCGCCCGAGCCGACCGAGCAGATGAAGCCATCGACCTTGCCGGCGGTGTCGTCCCAGATTTCCGGGCCGGTCGAGATGTAGTGCGCCTTGCTGTTGTCGAGGTTGTTCCACTGGTCGGCGAACAGCACGCCGTTCTTTTCGGTCTTGCGCAATTCATCGGCGAGCCTGCGGCCGACATGCTGGTAATTGTTCGGATTGGCGAAAGGCAGCGCCGGCACTTCGAGAAGCTCGGCGCCGCACAGGCGCAGCATGTCTTTCTTTTCCTGGCTCTGCGTGTCCGGGATGACGATGAGCGTGCGGTAGCCGCGCGCATTGGCGACCAGCGCCAGACCGATGCCGGTATTGCCGGCGGTCGATTCCACCACCAGCCCGCCGGGGCGCAGTTCGCCGCGCGCTTCGGCCTCGAGGATCATCTGCCGGCCGGCGCGGTCCTTGACCGAACCGCCGGGGTTCATGAACTCGGCCTTGCCGAGGATGGTGCAGCCGGTCGCGTCCGACGCTGCTTTGAGCTTGATGAGGGGGGTGTGGCCGATGGCTTCGACGAGGCCGTTGCGAGTTGGCATAACGGTTAGGGTTCCTGCGTAGACGGCCCAGGACCCTAATGGAGGCCTTTCACCGTCACAAGACCGCAGGTAATCGCGCGCGAACGTTCTGGAAAGGGGGGCTGGCGGGGAAAAAGCCGGGCATTTTCGCCTTGGAAAAGGGCAAAATGCCACTGCGCCCAAGGGTCAAGCCGTTTTGGAAACTTCCCCGAAACCATGTTCGCGCAATGGCGAGCGGTATTATAGGGCGTTCACATCTTTTTTCCGGGCGCACGTTAATTATAGGCCACGCGAGCAGAACAAGCCGGGCCATTTCAAGTAGGCGGTCGATTGCGATGAATCTCGACGTCAACACGTTGTTCATGGTGACCATCTACGTCGAGGCGATCCTCGGATTGCTTCTGTTGTTTGCATGGGCGCAGAACATGGCGATCCGCGCCGTGGCGTGGTGGGGCTTCGCGCATCTGGCCCGCGCCGCCTCGATCGTGCTGTTCGGCATGTATGGCTCGGCGCCGGAATTGATCACCATCGATCTGGCCAATGCGCTGCTGTTCACCGCCTTCGCCATCACGTGGACCGGTGCGCGCGTGTTCGACGGCCGGCCGGTCGAGCCGGTCTATCTGGTCACCGGCGCGGTGCTGTGGCTTCTGATATGCCGCTTGCCGGTGATAGCCGACGCCATCGAACTGCGCGCCATGACGGCCTCCGCCATCATCACCGCCTACACCTGGCTGACCGCTTATGAATTCTGGCGCGGCCGCAGCGAAGCCCTGGTGTCGCGCTGGCCGGCGATCTTCATGCTGTTCGCGCATGGCGCGCTGTTTCTGCTGCGCACGCCCTTGTTCACCATGCTGCCGTGGTCACCGACCCGCGACAATATCTTCGGCAGCGTCTGGCTGACCGTCCTGAGCTTCGAGGCGTTGCTGTTCACGATTTCCGTTGCCTTCATTCTGCTGGCGATGGCCAAAGAGCGCACCGAGCTGCGCCACCGGACCGCGGCCATGGTCGATCCGTTGACCGGCATTCCCAACCGCCGCGCCTTCCTCATGGAGGCCGGCGATATCGCCAAGCGGCACGGCGTCAATCCGCGCCCGACCGCGGTGCTGCTGGTCGACCTCGACAATTTCAAGACGATCAACGACCGTTTCGGTCACGCGCTCGGCGACCGCGTACTGCAAATATTCGCCGCGACCACCCAGGAATCGGTGCGCGGTGCCGATCTGATCGGCCGTATCGGTGGCGAGGAATTCGCCGCCGTGCTGTACGACACCGGGCACGACAAGGCGCTTGCGGTGGCCGAGCGTATCCGCGAAGGCTTCGGCAAGGCGGCGCAGGAGGTCGATGGCAGGCCGGTATGCGCCACCGTCAGCATCGGCGTCGTGCATTGCGAGGGCGACGTGCTCGATGTCCCCGAACTTTTGGCGCAGGCCGACCAGGCGCTGTATTTCGCCAAGGAAAACGGTCGCAACCGGGTCGAGGTCGCCTCGCTCGATATGCTGCTGACGCGCAAGGGCGAGGGGCGGGCGCAGCCGCTGGCCGCCGAAATGGCACAAGCCGTGGCGCAAAGCGCGGCCTGACAGGCCGCTCCGGTCCTCCAAGACACCTAACATGTCAGCAATGTACCGAGTTTCGGTACATTGTTAGCAGTTCCAAGACACCGCATTGACGGCAGACTCCGATATAGTACACCTTGGACACAAGGGGCAAAATAACTGGTCTACCGGCCGGTTAAAGTTGGCCATTTGAATTAGTGGGATACCAAACTAATTCGAAAGCAAGGGAGAGAAACGATGAAAATGTTGACATGGGCCGGGGCTGCCGCCCTCGCTCTGGCCGTGGGCGGCACCGCCCAGGCCGAAAACATCAAGATCGGCGTCGTGGCGCCGTTCACGGGCGCCAATGCCGATCTCGGCCAGCAGATCGACAAGGCGTTCGATCTTTACGTCAAGTTGCACGCCAAGGACATCGCGCCGCATACCGTGCAGATCGTCAAGCGCGACGAAGGCCCGCCGACCGGTGCCAACGCCAAGACCGTGGCGACCGAACTCATCACCAACGACAAGGTGCAGATTCTCGCCGGTTTCGCGTTCTCGCCGTCGGCGATCGCGCTGGCGCCGGTCGTGACGCAGGCCAAGGTCCCGATGGTCATCGCCAATGCCGGCACTGCCTGGATCACCAACCTGTCGCCCTATATTGTGCGGCTGTCGTTCAGCATGTGGCATCACGGTTATCCGATGGGCGCCTATGCCTACGACAAGATCGGTTGCAAGACCGCGGCTCTGGCCTACACCGACTTTCCGCCGGGCAAGGATTCGACCGAAGCCTTCAAGACCGGGTTCGAGAAGGCCGGCGGCAAGGTCACCGAGTCGATCCCGCTCGGCAGCCCGGTGCAGGTGCCGGACTTCACGCCGTTCTTCCAGCGCATCAAGGATAGCAAGCCGGACTGCATGTACGTCTTCATCCCGTCGGGCGCGCACGCGACCGGCGTGACCAAGGCCTACGGCGAACTCGGCATGCGCAAGGCCGGCATCAAGCTGATCGGGCCGATGGACTTGATCCCCGACAACAAGTTGCAGGACATGGGCGACGCCGCCATCGGCACCATCGTCATGGGCAACTATGCGGTCGATCTCGACAACGCCGAGAACAAGGCCTTCAACGAAGCCTGGCACAAGGAGTACGGCAAGGACTCCTATCCGGACTTCATGGCGGCGGCGAGCTGGGATACGATGCACGCGATCTTCGACGCCATCAAGAAGGTCAACGGTAACGTCTCCGACGGCGCCAAGTTCGTCGATGCGATGAAGGGCTGGACCGGCAAAGGTCCGCGCGGCACCGTGATGATCGATGCCAACACGCGCGATATCGTGCAGGACGAACATGCCATGGAAGTCATCCGCAAGCCGGACGGCAAACTTGGCGTCAAGGTCCTCGGCACCATCAAGGCGGTCAAGGACGAGTGCAAAGAACTCAAAATCGGCCGCTGCGGCTCTTGATCGCCTGATATAAATTTGACACGGAAAGGCGCCGCCGCGCATAAAAGGCGCGGCGGCGTTTTCATTAACCTGGGGTAGGGCTGGTGCCGCAATTTGCCATCATCGCCGTCAGTATTCTCTTCGACGGGCTGGCCTATGCCATGTTCCTGTTCATTACCTCCGTCGGCCTGTCGGTGACGATGGGGCTGATGGGCTTTGTGAACCTGGCGCATGGCGCTTTCGCCATGGCCGGCGGATATATCGTCGTGTCGCTGACGCGCGATCTCGGCATCGGCTTTGCCCCATCGCTGGCGATTGCCGCGGTGTCGGTCGGCGCGGTCAGCGTCGTGTTCGAGCGCGGGCTTTACCGCCGTCTCTACAAGGCGACCGATCTCGAGCAAGTGCTGCTCACCATCGGTCTCGCCTTCATGGCCATTGCCACCGCGACTTATCTTTACGGGCCGATCCCGAAATCGGTGCCGCTGCCGCCCTGGCTGCAAGGCGACATCAGTTTGGGTTTCCGCGCCTTCCCGACCTATCGCGCCTTCCTGATCGTGCTCGGTCTCGTGCTGATCTCGGTGCTTTGGTACGGCTTCGAGAAAACCAATATCGGCGCCAAAATCCGCGCCGCGGTCGATAACCGGCGCATGGCGGAATCGGTCGGCATCAATGTCGATCTGTTGTTCACGCTGACCTTCGCGCTCGGCTCCGGCCTTGCCGCGCTCGGCGGTGGCCTGGCGATCCAGCTGTTCGGCCTGTCGCCGAGCTTCGCCGTTCTTTACCTCGTTCTGTTCCTGATCGTCGTCGCCGTCGGCGGCCTCGGCAGTCTAAAGGGCACGCTGCTGGCGGCTCTGGTGATCGGCATCATCGATACCGGCGGCAAATATCTCTATGCCGAGGCCGGCGGCTTCTTCATCTACGCCATCACTGTGATTGTTCTCTTGATCAAGCCTGCGGGGTTCTATGGCCGCGAATGAGACGACAGCCGCCGCCATGACCCCGCCGCGCGATCCCGCCGCAATGGCCGCGCGCGACCGCGCCGCCGAATATCTGGTGAGCCGCCACCGTTACCGCTGGGCGGAAGCCTTGCCGTGGCTCGCCTGCATCGCGGTGTTTTTCCTGTTTCCCGATCGGCTGACCTTCGGCAGCCAGGTTCTGGTGATGGTGCTTTTTGCATTGTCGCTGGACCTGATCCTCGGTTACGCGGGCATCGTCACGCTTGGCCATGCGGCCTTCTTCGGTATCGGCGCCTATACGGTCGGCCTGGGGGCCGCCAAGCTCGGCTGGACCGAACCCATCAGCGGCCTGTTCGCGGCCTTTGTCCTGGCTTCGCTCGGTGGCTTCATCTCTGGCTGGTTCCTGCTGCGTTATCGTGGCCTGACCTTGCTGATGTTGACGCTCGCCACCGCGATCATGCTGCAGGAAGCCGGCAACCTGGGTTCGGAGTTTACTGGCGGCTATGACGGACTGCCGGGCCTGGTGTTCGACCCGCTGCTCGGACGTTTCGAATACGATCTCTACGGCCATACCAATTACATCTATGCGCTGGTCGTGCTCGCCGTCGTGTTTTATTTCGTGCGGCGCATCGTCTACTCGCCGTTCGGGCAGGCGCTGACCGGCATCCGCGAGAACGTGCGCCGCATGCACGCCATCGGGTCGCCGGTGCACTGGCGGCTGGTCACGGTCTATACCATCGCCGCCGGCATTGCCGGCATCGCCGGCGCGCTGTTCACGCAGACCAATGCCTATGTAACGCTGACCGTGTTCGAGTTCGAGAACTCCGCCAAGGTGATGGTCATGCTGATCCTCGGCGGCACCGGACGGCTGTACGGCGCTTTCCTCGGCGCCGCTGTCTATATGATCATGGAGGATTACTTCTCCAAGCTGTCGCCGACCTTCTGGCAATTCGGCATCGGCCTTCTGCTGGTGCTGGCGGTGCTGTTCGCCCGCCGCGGCGTGCTCGGCCTGTTCGAGCAGGCCGGCGAATACTTTGCGAAGAAGAAGGGGACGAAGCCGTGACCGCCGCGCTGCAAGTCCCAGCACTTCAAGTCCAGAACCTCAACCGCAGCTTCGGCGCGCTCAACGTCACGCGCGACGTCACCATGACGCTTGAGCGTGGCGCGCGCTGCGCGCTGATCGGCCCGAATGGCGCCGGCAAGACCACTTTGGTCAATCTCATCACCGGGGTTCTCAAGCCGTCGTCCGGCACGGTGCTGCTCAACGGCGTCGACATCACCGCGTCGTCGCAGGCGGCCCGCGCCCGCGGCGGGCTGGCACGCACGTTCCAGATCAACCAGCTGTTCCGCGGCCTGTCGGTGCTCGAGAACATCTGCATGGCGATCGGCGAGCGCGACGGCGAGAACAGCAATATGTGGCGCTCGGCCGGCGCTAAACGTTCGGTGATCGACGAGGCGCTCGATCATCTCGATTCGCTCAGGCTGGTCGATGATGCGCTGCGGCTGGTCAAGGAACTGCCCTATGGCCGCCAGCGCCTGGTGGAGATCGCCATCGCGCTGGCGCAGAAGCCGCGCGTGCTTTTGCTCGACGAGCCGGCGGCCGGCGTGCCGTCATCGGAGAGCCATCTCATTCTCGATGTCGTCGCCAATCTCGATCCCGACATCGCGGTGCTGATCATCGAACACGACATGGACGTGGTGTTCCGCTTCGCCAAGGAAATCATCGTGCTGGTGCAGGGCGCCGTGTTCACCCAAGGCACGCCGAAGGAAATCATGAGCAACGAAGACGTGCGCGCGGTCTATCTCGGCCAGGAAGGCCACGAAGCGGCCCAGCGGGGTGGCCATGGTTAGTTCAAGCTCAACCGAGCCGGTTCTCAAGCTCGACAAGGTTTTCGCCGGCTATGGCGAAACCGTGGTGCTGGAAGACGTCAACTTTTCTCTGGCGCCCGGCGAGGCCGTCTCGGTGATCGGCCGCAACGGCGTCGGCAAGACGACTTTGCTGGCGACCATCATGGGCCACACCAATCTGCATGGCGGCCGCATCAGCTTGCGCGGCACGGATATCTCCGCCGCCGCGACTTACCGCCGGGTGACCGCGGGCCTCGGGCTGGTGCCGCAGGAGCGCGAGATTTTCCCGTCGCTGTCGGTGCGCGAAAACATGGACGTCGCGGCGCGGCCGGGGCCGTGGACACACAAGACCGTGTTCGAGCTTTTTCCACGGCTGGCCGAGCGCGTCGACAACCGCGGCAACCAGTTGTCCGGCGGCGAACAGCAGATGCTGGCGATCGGCCGAGCCCTGATCGGCAATCCGAGCGTGTTGCTGATGGACGAGCCGTCCGAAGGCCTCGCCCCGGTCATCGTCGAGGAACTGGCGCGCGCGGTGAAGAAGCTGACGCAGAGCGGCGAGATGGCAATGATCCTGGTCGAGCAGAACTCGCGGCTGGCGCTCGACATCGCGCCGCGCGCCGTGGTGATGGACCGCGGCCATATCGTTTTCGACGGGCCGAGCGCGACCTTGCAGAACGATCCGGCCAAGCTTGAGCAATTGATTGGTGTCGTGAAAGCCTGATGAAGCACTCCACCGACCGCATTCTCACCACCCATGTCGGCAGCCTGATCCGCCCGCCGCAGTTGCAGGATTTCCTGCGCCTGGTGCAGGGTGGCAAGCCTTACGACGAGAAGGCTTACAACAAGTGCCTGACCGACACCGTTGCCGAGGTCGTGCGCCAGCAGGCCGACGCCGGCATCGACGTGGTGAGCGACGGCGAATTCGGCAAGTCGATTTCCTGGGCGCAATATGCCCTCACGAGATTGTCCGGTTTCGAGCGGCGTCCGATCAAGGAAGACAAGGCCAATCCTTTCAAGCGCGGCGCCGACCGCACTAAGTTCGCCGATTTTTATGCCGAGCTGGACGCCAAGGAAGGTGTTGCCACCGTCACCGAAGCGATCTGTACCGGCCCGATCGCATATACCGGACAGGCCGAGTTGCAGCGCGACATCGACAATTTCAAAGCCGCGCTCAAGGGCGTGAAGGTGGAAGAGGGCTTCCTGCCGGTGGCAGCACCCGCCAGCGTCATCCCCGACCGCAAGAACGAATACTACAAAAGCGACGCCGAGTTGCAGCAGGCCATCGCCGACGCCATGCGCACCGAATACAAGATGATCATTGACAACGGTCTGCTGGTGCAGCTCGACGATGCGCGGCTTGCGGTCACCTATGACCGCATGGTGCCGCCGAAGAGTTTCGAGGATTACAAAAACTGGTTGGCGCAACAGGTCGATATCATCAACCACGCCATTGAGGGCCTGCCGGCCGACCGCATCCGCTATCACGTCTGCTGGGGCAGTTGGCCGGGTCCGCACGTCTCGGACGTCCCGCTCAAGGACGTCGTCGATCTCATTCTCAAGATCAAAGTCGGCGCCTATGTGATCGAAGGCGCCAATCCGCGCCACGAGCATGAATGGAAGGTCTGGAAAGACGTGAAACTCGGGCCCGATCAGGTGCTTATCCCCGGCGTCATCAGCCACGCCACCAATGTCGTCGAGCATCCCGAACTGGTCGCCGAGCGCATCGTTCGCCTGGCGAAAATCATCGGTCGTGAACACGTCATTGCCGGCACCGATTGCGGTTTCGCGCAGGGGCCGTTCTATCGCCGCGTCCACCCGACGGTGATGTGGGCCAAGTTGGAGGCCCTGTCGGAAGGCGCGCGGATCGCCAGTAAGGAACTCTGGTAGGCAGCGAGCCTGACAACAGGTTGGTCTTGCGGTAAGCTTAAGGCAACGGCGCGGTAATGACGCCGGCCAGCCGGGAGCCCATGCCATGAACGTCAACGCGCAAGCCACCGGCAGTCTCGCCATTCCTTTCGACCACCGCCGCCTCGACCGGCTGATGGACGAGGCCGGCATCGACCTGATCGTGGCGACATCGAAACATAATGCGCAGTATCTGACCGGCGGCCACCGCGCCGATTTCTTCGATGTCATGGATGCGACCGGGATCAGCCGCTACATGCCGGTTTTCCTTTACCCAAAAGGCGCGCCGGAAAAGGCCGCCTATATCGGCCATCGCCTCGAGAAATTTCAGACTCAGAACAAGCCGCTGTGGCTGCCCGAGGTGCAGACGGCGTCGGCCGGCTCGGTCGATGCCATGCAAAAGGCCGTCGACTATTTGCGCAAGGCCGGCTTTGCGCCAAAGCGTATTGCCGCTGAATTCGGCTTCCTGCCGTTTGACGCCGCCAATGTTTTGCGCGCGGCTTACCCGGATGCCGACTGGGTCGATGCTCTGTTCGTGCTGGAGCGTCAGCGCGCAGTTAAATCCGCGGACGAACTGACGAAATTGAAATTCGCCTCGGAAGCGGTGCTCGCTTCGATGCAGGCCGTGATCGAAGGCCACGGCGTGGGCGCGACGAAGAACGACATCGTCGATGCGCTGCGTCTGGAAGAGGTCAAGCGCGGCATGACCTTTGAGTATTGCCTCATCACCGCCGGCACCAGTTTGAACCGCGCGCCGTCCGACCAGAGACTGGCGCAAGGCGACATCATGTCGATCGACTCGGGCGGCAATTACAAAGGCTATATCGGCGACATCTGCCGCATGGCGATTTTAGGCGAGCCCGACGCCGAACTCACCGATTACCTCGGCGAGATCGAAACCATTCAGCGCGCGGCGATGAAGCCGATCAAGGCCGGAGCCTTGGGCCGCGTCATCTATGAAGCCGGCGAGCCTTTGCGCGCCAAATCAAAGCATCACAATCATCTCGATTTTCTCGCGCACGGCATGGGCATGGTCAGTCATGAAGCGCCGCGCCTGACCGGTCACGGGCCGGTGCCGTATCCGGGTGATTATGCCGACCGTCCGCTGGAGGCCGGCATGGTGGTGTCGGTGGAGACCACGCTGCTGCATCAGACGCGCGGCTTCATCAAGCTGGAAGACACCGTGGTGGTGACGGAAACCGGCCACGAGATTTATGGCGAGGGCCTGAGAGGGTGGAATAGGGCAGGGACGGTGCTCTAGCGCTTCGTCAATCGATCCGCTTCCACCGCCAAATCCTTGAGCGCATCGCTGACCTGCACGGAATAATCGACACCCGGCTGTAATTGCCTGAGTGCCTCCGGCAATCGCGCCAGATCGCGCGCCGCGCGTTCGCGGATGTGCGCGAGCGTCGGCGCGGGCGCAACGCGCTTGCCGCCGCGCATGACCTCGACGATCAGCGCGTCGCCATCCTGCTTGTCGCCTTCAACCGTCAAGATGTCGCCGCTCATGCGACCGTCCGTGCCGTAAGCACGGAAGACCTGCTTGCGTCCGGGCCAGGTTTGTTTGCCTTCGGATAACTTGCGCTTCGGCGTGCCGCGATAGTCCTGCAGCTTGTAGGCGCAGTCGAGCGACGGCGCGTCGATCGAGGCGGCGAGATTGACGCCGATGCCGAAGCCGTCGATCGGCGCGCCGTCTTTCATCATGCCTTGCAGCACGTCCTCGTTGATGCCGCCTGAGACGAGAATAAGCGTATCCTTCAGGCCGCCGGCATCGAGAATGGCGCGCACTTTCTTCGCCATGGCAATGAGATCGCCACTGTCGATGCGCACGCCGCGAATGGCGATGCCATCCTTCTTCAAGCGCGGCGCCAGTTCAACGACTTTGCGCGCGCCTTGTTCGGTATCGTAAGTGTCGATCAGAAGAACGACGCCTTCGGGCCGGGCGCGGGCGAAGGTCTCGAAGGCCAGCATCTCGTCGCCATGCACCTGCACGAAGGAATGCGCCATGGTGCCGACAATGGGTATTCCATAGTGCTGGCCGGCCAGCACATTGGCGACGCTGGCGAAGCCGGCGAGGTAGCTGGCGCGCGCCGAGAAATTGCCGGCCTCGGCGCCATGCGCGGTGCGCAAACCGAAATCCGACAAAATCTTGTTCGGCGCCGCCAGCACCATGCGTGCCGCCTTCGACGCGATCAAGGTCTGGAAATGCAGGATATTGATCAGCCGCGATTCAACGAGTTGCGCCTGCGGCAGCGGGGCGGTGATGCGCAGCAAAGGCTCGTTGGGAAAGCAGACGCTGCCTTCCGGAATGGCGTGCACATCGCCGGTAAAGCGGAAGTCGCGCAAGTAATCGAGCAGATTGTCGCGGAAGCGGCCGGTGCTTTTCAGCCAGTCGATGTCGGCGGCCGAATAGCGCATGGTCTCGAGAAATTGCAGCGCATCTTCCAGCCCCGCCGCCAGCAGAAAGCCGCGCCGCGCCGGCAGCCGCCGCACGAAGAATTCGAATACAGCCTCGCCGTCCTCATTCTTGTCCAGATAGGCCTGGACCATATTGAGTTCGTAGAGGTCGGTGAGGAGCGGGCTCGTGTTCATGACAAAGGTTTACGGCTTGCCGGCCCAGATGCGCAAGGTCGTGCGGCCGTGGCTGCCATGCACGAGGATGTCGTCGCCCGGCTCGGCGATGCCGCCGTCGGCAAAGGGATAGAATTCGGCGTGCCAGCTTGAGCCTTCGCCGGTGCGCGGCACGTTTTCGTAGTAGCTGTCAGCGTCGGTGCGGATGCGGACCCACTGCACCACGCCATTGGCGCGTTCCTTGGCGCGCAACGTCAATTGCGTGCGCCGGGGGGGAAACGGCCCCCCATCGGCAAAGGTGAAGGCAAACAGATCGGCCGCGGCGCTGCTCAAGGTCAGCAGCGGATTCTCGATGGCCAGCGCATAGCTTGGCGCCACCAACCGGTTGAACAGCGACAGGTCGAATTCATCGACCTTGCCCATGCGCAACGTTCCGGCGCCACCGTAATAAGCGAGCGCGACGCGGATCGTGCCGCGATAGGGGATAATCGCCGCGCCCGGTTTCAGGAGGCGCGGCACGACGTCCTCGGTGACCAGCAGCATGCCTTCGCCGATCAGCGCGTCGCTGATGATCTCCGAGACGAACACATCGGCCGGGCCGGCCATGTCCTCGCCAATGCGCAGTTCGGTCGAATGCTTGCCGATGATCTTGACGCGGTCGGCGTACCCATTGGCGGCGACGATGGCGCGGGCCCGCTCGGCGATCAGCGGGTTGGCTTCGCAGGTAATAACTTCGGCCGCTCCCGCGCGCGCCGCCATCATGGCGAGAATGCCGGTGCCGGCGCCGACTTCCAAAACACGCATGCCGGGCTCGATCGCCGCTTGAAGCGCCGCGTCATAGGCCTCGTTGCGGGCGCGGTCGAGAATAATGGTGGCGTGCCATTGCGGCACGCTTTCGCTCAACAGGCTGGCGGCAATCGTCGCCACTTCCGGATCGTCGGGCGCTTCCGCGATGGCGCGGTAGCATAATGCGCGGGCCCGCTCGGTGGCGGCATCGACGGGGAGCTTGGGCAATTCGCCGTCGACCATGCGGTCGGCGAGGCGGGCCAGTTCGAGCGGCTGTCCGGCGGCGCCGGCGATCAAGGCGTCCCAGTCCTCGGCGTCCTGAGGCTTTGACATCGTCGACGGGGGCCTTGCTGGCGCTAGCGGATCTCTTAAAGGGGTGGCTCCCGAGGCTGGGATCGAACCAGCGACATTTCGATTAACAGTCGAACGCTCTACCGCTGAGCTACTCGGGAACAGTCACATCGCGTAACGCAACGGGCCTATAACAAAGCAAACCCGCTTTGCAAACCCCGAAGGTTGAGCCGCCTTTTGGCGCGAAGGTTGGAGGCCACGCCCGGAATCGAACCGGGGTGCAAGGATTTGCAGTCCTCTGCGTAACCACTCCGCCACGTGGCCATTAGAAAGCGCCCGTTACCGTCACGGGCGCTGTGGTTGGGCCCAGCCTATATAGGACGAAAGCGCGCCCGACAACGCCGCATATTGGGGGCCGCGTCGCTTGCCTTTTGGCCGGGCTTGCCGCACAAAAGCCGCCAATTCCGACACATCCGCTAAAGGAAAGCGATGACCGATTTTGCCGCCGCGCGCCGTCATATGGTGGATGGCCAGGTCCGCACTGCCGATGTGACCGACCACCGCATCATTTCGGCCATGCTCGAGGTGCCGCGCGAGCGTTTTGTGCCGCCGGAGGCCGCCGCTCTCGCTTATCTCGATCTGGGACATGGCGTCGGCGCCGGCCGCAGCCTGCTCAAGCCGGTGGTGCTGGCCAAGCTCATTCAGGCCGCCGATCTGGCGCCGGACGACCGGGTCTTGGTGGTTGGCTGCTCGACCGGATACGCCGCCGCCATTCTGGCCAGGATTGCCGGGCAGGTGGTCGCGCTCGAACAGGACGACAAACTCGCTGCGGTTGCCCAGACGGCGCTGGCCGAGCAGCCCAATGTCACCGTGGTCAAAGGCCCCTTGGCCGACGGCTGGGCCGCCGGCGCGCCCTATGACACCATCCTGATCGATGGCGCGGTGGAACTGGTGCCGGACGCCTTCCGCCGTCAGCTCAAGGACGGCGGCAAACTGGTCTGCGTCCTCGGCGGGCAGGCGCAGCCTTCGGCCATGCTGTACCGGCGCAGCGGCGAGGAACTGGGCGGCCGTGCCATCTTCGATGCGGCGGCGTCGGTTCTGCCGGGATTTGCCAAGACCCCCGTTTTTGCGTTCTAGTTCTTCTAATTTTTCCAAACGTTGCGAAAATGCCCCAGCCGGACGCCTTTCTGTGGGCGGCGCCGGTACGAGGGGTTTCATCGGATGAAGGGTACCCCTATGTTTCCTGTTCCGCCGAAAGGCGGATGTGCGAAACGATTCGCGTGGGGGCGTGTATCGGTCGTCAGTGGGTCAGGATTGGGTCTCGGAATGTCACGTCGTGTAGGATGGACCGGCGGAGTTGCGGTTGCAGCGATCGCATACTTGGGCCTGCCGCTGTCGGCCGCGCGCGCGGATACGCTCGAGCAGGCATTGATCCAAGCCTATCAGAACAATCCGACGCTGAACGCGCAGCGCGCCGCGGTGCGCGCCACCGACGAAGGCGTGCCGCAGGCCCTGTCCGGTTACCGGCCACGCATCTCAATCACCGCCTCGGGCGGCGAGCAATCGCTGTCGACGACGACCAAAGTGACGACGGTTCCGAATACCTACAGTACCCAGAGCGGCTACAATTCGCCGGTCAGCGCCGGCGTCACCGCGTCGCAAACGTTGTTCAACGGCTTCCAAACCGCCAACCGCACCCGCCAGGCCGAGCAGCAGGTGCAGGCCGCGCGCGAAACCTTGCGCGTGACCGAGCAGCAGGTGCTGCTCAACGCGGTCACCGCCTATATGAATCTTTTGCGCGACACTGCGATCTTCGATCTGCAAAGGCGCAACGTCGAGGTGTTGCAGGAACAATTGCGCCAGGTGCGCGACCGCTTCAATGTCGGCGAGGTGACGCGGACCGACGTCGCACAGTCGGAATCGCGCCTGGCGTCCGGGCGCTCGCAAGTTCTGACCGCCGAATCGAACTTCAAAACCTCGGGCGCCGTCTACCGCCAGATCATCGGCACCTCGCCGGGCCGCTTGAGCCCCGGCACGCCGGTCGACCGCTTCTCGCCGTCGAGCCTGTCCGGCGCGGTCGGCGCCGGCAGCGCCAACCATCCGTCGGTCACCACCGCGCAGTACAATATCGATGTCGCGCAGTTTCAGGTGAAAGTGGCGGAAGGCGCGCTGTATCCGACGCTGTCGGTGCAGGGCAATTTCACCAAGAACTATCTAGGCGTCGGCAACCTCAACACGATGGAGAGCTACAACGCTTCCGTGCTCGGCCAGTTGAGCGTGCCGATCTATCAGGGCGGCGCCGAATATTCGTTGATCCGCCAGGCCAAGGAAACGCTCGGCCAGCGCCGCATCGAAGCCGATACCGCGCGCGAGCAGGTGCGACAGACCGTCGTGCAGGCCTGGGGTCAGCTCGATGCCGCCAAGGCCAATATCGAGGCGACGCAGGCGCAGGTGCAGGCCACCGAAATTGCGCTCAACGGCGTTCGCGAGGAAGCCCGCGTCGGACAGCGCACCACGCTCGACGTGCTCAATGCGCAGCAGGAACTGGTCAATGCGCGCGTCGCGCTGGTCGGCGCGCAGCGCGACCGGGTGGTGGCGTCCTATACGCTTCTGGCCGGCGTCGGCCGGCTGGCGCCGCAAGTGCTGGGACTGCGGGTGCCGGTCTATAACCCGGCGGTGCATTACGAGCAGGTCCGCGACAGCTGGGCCGGCGTGCGTACCCCGGACGGGCGCTGATCCGCGGCGGCTGACCGCGGCATCTTCGACTTTGCCCGTTTTGTGTCCACAGGTCATTGCCGGCTCTGCGCTATTTCGACTGCCACAGCCGCGACTCACTAGCGTATAAATAATAGATCGTGCCGATTCGTCCGCGCCGCTCGCCGGGCGGGACGCCGTGAGGCGCAAGACGTTTTGGATGTGGGCAGCGTTCGGGATTTGTCGCAATGAACCAACCGGCTAAGGCCCAAGAGCCTTCGATGGAGGAGATTTTAGCCTCCATCCGGCGCATCATTGCTGACGAGGACACCGGCAGGCCCAAACCCGCGGCTGCCGCACCGCCGCCACCACCGCCGCCGCCGCCTGCACCGAAGCCGGCTGTCGTTGCCGCGCGCCCGGTTCCGCCGCCAGCGCCACCGCCGCCGCCGAAACCCGTGCCGGCGCCCGCCAATAATCAAAGCGACATCGACGCGATGCTCGCCGATATCGACAGCAAGACGCCGCCGAAGCCGGCCGCCGTCGTGCCGCCGCCGACCGATATTCTCGATCTGACCGAGGCGATGGCGACGCCGCAGGCACCGCCGCCTGGACCGGCAGCCGCGTTCCGCACCATTGATGCTGCTTCTGACGTGTTCTTCGCCGAGGCCGCGCCGGAGCAGCGGCCGCCTGAGCGGTCTGAGCGGCCAATGCCGCCGCCGGCTGCGTCCGACTATCAGGGGCTGATTTCAAACGCGACCGTCTCGGCGGTCGACAGCGCTTTCAATTCGCTGGCGCACACTGTGCTCGGCAACAATGCCCGCACGCTCGAAGACCTCGTCAAGGAAATGCTGCGGCCGATGCTCAAGGGCTGGCTCGACGACAACCTGCCGAACATGGTCGAGCGCATCGTCCGCGCCGAGATCGAGCGCGTCTCGCGCGGGCGCAGTTAAAGTCCCGCCGCCGCGCGCAATTTCAGCGACCGCGACAGCCACCAGCCTAGCCATGCCAGGATAGCCGCCGCGGCCAGGAACACCGGCACCGCGGTGAAGCGGTCGAACATCCAGCCAAAGCCGGCGACGCCGGCGGTCTGGCCCAGATACAGCGACGATGAGAAAATCGCCACGCCGGTGCCGCGCGCCTGCGGCGCCATCTGCGTGGCGTTCACCTGCAATGTGTTGTGCAGCATGTAGAAGCCAAGTCCGATAGCGGCGATGGCCGGCGGCGCGATCCACGATACCGGCGCGACCGCGAGTGCAACGAAGGCCGCCGCCAGCAAGCCGCCGCCGCCGATCGACAGTCCTGTCTGGCCGAGCCGGGACACCATCCGCCGCACCGACAGGCTGTAAGCCAACCCGCCGAGCGCGAAGAAGCCGACGAACAGTCCGACCACGGTAAAACTGACGCCGAAACGCAGATGCAGATCGGCGCCGACATAAGTGAACGCGCCGAACATCGCTGCGCTTTCGATGAAAGCCATCAGGATGACGATGCGCGCCCACGGCGCGCGCAGCACGGTCGAATAGTCCGAGACGAAGCCGTGGCCCTGCTGCGCCGGCGCGTTGCGCGCATGCGTGATCGGGTTACGCGCTAGTTCATAGAACAGGCCGATGGTGGCGGCCGCCAGCAGCGCGGCCAAAATGAAGAACACATTGCGCCAGCCGAAATAATCGCCGAGCACGCCACCGGCGGCCTGGCCGAACATCTGGCCGAGGATCTGCCCGGACAAAAACGAGCCGAGCACCTGCTGGCGGCGCTCATAGGGGATGACGTCGCCGATGAAGGCGATGGCGAAGGGCATGATCCAGCCGGTGGCCAGCCCGCAGGCGAGGCGGGCGGCGACCAGAGTGGGCAGGTTCGGCGCCAGGCCGCAAGCGATGACCATCAGCGTCGAAAAGGCGGCGGCGATGCTGACGCAGAGATATTTGCCGAAGCGGTCGCCGATCGGGCCGATGATGAGTTGCACCGAGCCGTGCGCCAAAAGGTAAAAGGTGACGATCACCGAGGCGGCGCCGACCGTGGTCTGCAGATCGTTGGCGATCTGCGGCAAGAGCGAGTCGGTCGAGCGCACCATCGCCTGGGCGGCGAAGGCGGCGCTGGCCAATAGGACGATGGCGCGGGTGGCGTTGCCGCGCGGCGGGGCTGCATTTTCCGGCAAAAGTTGACTCTTTGGTACGTGGTGGGCTTTCTACCCCACCATTCAGGCAAGAACAAAAGCACCAAGAAAAAAAGCACAATGATCGACAAAAACTATCAGCCCTCCGAGGTCGAAGGCCGCATCGCGCAGGCCTGGGAAGACGCAGGTGCCTTCAAGGCCGGCCGCCCGGAGCGCGCCGGAGCGCCGGCTTACTCTATCGTCATCCCGCCGCCCAACGTCACCGGCTCGCTGCATATGGGCCATGCGCTGAACAACACGTTGCAGGACGTGCTGTGCCGCTTCGAGCGCATGCGCGGCAAGGACGTGCTCTGGCAGCCCGGTACCGATCATGCCGGCATCGCCACGCAAATGGTGGTCGAGCGGCAGATGATGGAGCGGCAGGAGCCGGGTCGCCGTGACATTGGCCGCGACAAGTTCCTCGAGAAGGTCTGGAAGTGGAAGGCCGAGTCCGGCGGCACCATCGTCAACCAGCTCAAGCGCCTCGGCGCGTCGTGCGACTGGTCGCGCGAGCGCTTCACCATGGACGAGGGCCTGTCCAAAGCGGTTCTTAAAGTTTTTGTGGAGCTTTATCGCGAAGGCCTGATTTATAAGGACAAGCGGCTAGTCAATTGGGATCCCAAGCTTTTGACCGCGATTTCGGATCTCGAAGTCGTGCAGGTCGAAGGCAAGGGCCAGATGTGGCACTTTCGCTATCCGATCGAGGGCAAGACCTTCAACGCCGAAGACCCGACGACCTTCATCTGCATCGCCACCACGCGCCCGGAGACTATGCTCGGCGACGGCGCAGTGGCCGTGCGCCCGGACGACGAACGCTACAAGCATCTTGTCGGCCAACTGGTGCGGCTGCCGCTCGCCAATCGCCTGATCCCGATCATCGGCGACGAATATCCCGATCCGGAAAAGGGCTCGGGCGCGGTCAAGATTACCGCGGCGCACGACTTCAACGATTTCGAAGTGTGGGCGCGCCACCGCGACAAGGATTATTTCAAGAAGCAGCTCAACGGCGGCCTGATCAATCTGTTCACGCCGGAAGCCAAGCTGAACGAGAATGCGCCGGAGCAGTATCGCGGGCTCGACCGCTATGAGGCGCGCAAGCGCATCGTCGCCGATCTCGAGGAACTGGGGCTGGTCGAGAAGATCGAGACCATCACCAATGCGGTACCGCATGGCGACCGCTCAAACGTGGTGATCGAGCCCTATCTGACCGAGCAGTGGTACGTCAACGCCAACGAACTGGCCAAGCCCGCGCTTGCCGCCGTGCGCGACGGCAAGACGACGTTCGTGCCGAAGAACTGGGAAACGACTTACTTCAACTGGATGGAAAACATCCAGCCGTGGTGCATTTCGCGCCAGCTCTGGTGGGGCCACCAGATCCCGGCGTGGTACGGGCCGGATGACAAGGTGTTCGTCGCTTCCGATGAAGCGGAAGCCCAAGCCGAAGCTGACAAGCATTACGGAACGCCGACGGCGCTGCGTCGCGACGAAGACGTGCTCGATACCTGGTTCTCGTCGGCGCTGTGGCCGTTCTCGACGCTCGGCTGGCCGGACAAGACGCCGGAACTGGCGCGCTTCTATCCGACCAATGTGCTGGTCACCGGATTCGACATCATCTTCTTCTGGGTCGCCCGCATGATGATGATGGGCCTGCACTTCATGCCGGACATCCCGTTCAAGGACGTCTACATCCACCGCCTGGTGCGCGATGCCTCCGGCGCCAAGATGTCGAAGTCGAAGGGCAATGTCGTCGATCCGCTCGGCGTCATCGATGAATTCGGCGCCGACGCGCTGCGCTTCACCTTGATGCGCAATGTCGCGCCCGGCCATGACATTCGTCTCGGCCCGCAGGACGTCGAGAACAACCGCAACTTCGCCACCAAATTGTGGAACGCGGCGCGCTTTGTCGAGTTCAATGGCGCCGCGCGCGTTGAGGGCTTCGATCCAAAATCAGCCAAAGAGTCGCTAAACCGCTGGATCGCGCACGAAACCGCGAAGGCATCGGTTGAAATCACCAAGGCGCTGGAAGAATACAAATTCGCCGACGCCGCCGGTTCCGCCTATCGCTTCGTCTGGAATGTCTATTGCGACTGGTATGTCGAACTGTCGAAGCCGTTGCTGACCGGCCCCGACGGGCCGGCCAAGGACGAGACGCGGGCGATGGCCGCCTGGGCGCTCGATGAAATCATCAAGTTGTTGCATCCGTTCATGCCGTTCATCACCGAGGAACTGTGGCGGGTGACGGCCGAGCAGGGCCCGGCACGCACGTCGCTCTTGGCGCTTGGCGAATGGCCGTCGCTCGAAGGCCTGACCGATGATAAGGCCGAAGCCGAAATCGGCTGGGTGATCGATCTGATCACCGCGATCCGGTCGATCAAGTCGGAGATGAACGTCAACGTCGCCATTCCGGTGGTGCTTGCCGGCGTGTCGCCTGAGACGCAGGCGCGTGCGCAACGCTGGGCCGAGTTCATCAAGCGGCTCGCCCGCGTGTCGGAAATCTCGTCGGCCGCATTTGCGCCGCAGGGTTCGGTGCAACTGGTCGTGCGCGGCGAAGTCGCGGCGCTGCCTCTCATCGGAGTCATCGATCTTAATGCCGAACGCGCGCGGCTCGCCAAGGAAATGCAGAAGGCGGAAGCCGACATCAAGCGCGTCGACGCCAAGCTCTCTAACGAGAAGTTTGTCGCCAACGCGCCGGAAGAGGTCGTCGACGAGGAAAAGGCCAAGCGCGACGAAGCCAACGCCCGCAAGACAAAGATTGCCGCGGCGCTTGAGGCGTTGAAGGGGGCGTAAGGTAGAGCTGTCATGCCCGCGAAAGCGGGCATCCAGTAACCCCGGTCAGGGATTACTGGGTCCCCGCCTTCGCGGGGACGACAGGGTTACTTGAACGGCTTGCTCAAATACCTTGATCCCTTCAGCCCATAGCGCCACGGCTCGTCGACCGCTTTGGAAATACCGATGCGCGGGCCGGTCACGATTTCCGGACTGCCCACAGACGCCCGCAGTTCGAACGGCGGCCGGTCGAGCCGCATCCCGTTGTGCTTGATGCTGACGCCGAGCGCCTGCGCCAGCTTGCCGGGGCCGGAGCACAGCGCCCGGTCGTCCGGTCTGTCCAGGTCCTTTCCCCGCCTTCGCCGCATTGCAGCAATCCCGACCAACGGCTCCAGCGCCCGGATCAGCACGGCGCTGGCCGAGCCCTCCGCCTCGCAGACGAAGTTCAGGCACCAGTGGATGCCGTAGGACCGGTAGACGTAGGCGAAGCCCGGCGGCCCGAACATGACGCCGTTGCGTTCGGTCTGGCCGCCATAGCTGTGCGCGGCCGGGTCGGTGTGGTGATAGGCCTCGACCTCGACGATGACCCCGCCGACGCCGTCCACCGTGAGCGTCGCCCCGATCAGCTCGGGCGCCACCTTGTGCACCGAGCGGTCGAAGAACGACCTGTTAATTTTTGGCGGCTGGATTTTAACGCTTGGCGGCATTCCGGCGACGACTCTGTGACATGCGTGCAACAGGTGAGGAACAATTAAGCGATTGGGATGCATCATGGCTCGCCATGCCGCGATTTGGCCATACCCTGCGCCGACATCGAAGGCTTCCAAAGTGGCGGTGCAAACCGTTGCGGGAGTTCTGGTTTTCCGCTTGTCCGGAGGATGTTTTTCTCCGGGTTTTGAGAGGATCAGGGACCTTCGCTTTTTTATCAAAGCCGGGGTCGCACTGACGGCGCTGGGAATAGGGCGGGGGGCCCAAGAGTACGATGGACGCGAAGACCGATCTCAAGTCGAAACTGCCCAGCCGCCACGTGACCGAAGGCCCGTCACGCGCGCCGCACCGCTCCTATTATTACGCCATGGGCCTGACCAAGGCCCAAATCCACCAGCCCTTCGTCGGCGTCGCCTCGTGCTGGAACGAGGCCGCCCCGTGCAACATTTCGCTGATGCGCCAGGCGCAGGCCGTGAAAAAGGGCGTCGCCTCGGCCAACGGCACGCCGCGCGAATTCTGCACCATCAGCGTCACCGACGGCATCGCCATGGGCCATGCCGGCATGTACGCCTCGCTGCCGTCGCGCGAGGTCATCGCCGACTCGGTCGAACTGACCATGCGCGGCCACGCCTATGACGCCATTGTCGGCTTGGCCGGCTGCGACAAGTCGCTGCCCGGCATGATGATGGCCATGGTGCGGCTCAACGTGCCGTCGATCTTCATCTATGGCGGCTCGATCCTGCCCGGCACCTACAAGGGCAAGCAGATCACCGTACAGGATATGTTCGAGGCGGTCGGCCGCAATTCGGTAGGCTCGCTGTCGGACGAAGACCTCGACGAAATGGAACAGGTCGCCTGTCCGTCGGCCGGCGCCTGCGGCGCCCAGTTTACCGCCAACACCATGGCGACAGTCTCGGAAGCCATCGGCTTGGCTTTGCCGTATTCGGCCGGCGCGCCGGCGCCTTACGAAATCCGCGACAAATTCTGCATGCTGGCCGGCGAGAAGATCATGGAACTGATCGCCAAGAACATCCGCCCGCGCGACATCGTCACCCGCAAGGCGCTGGAAAACGCCGCTGCCGTCGTCGCCGCCTCGGGCGGCTCGACCAATGCGGCGCTGCATCTGCCGGCGATCGCGCATGAATGCGGCATCGAATTCACCCTATTCGACGTCGCCGAAATCTTCAAAAAGACACCGTATATCGCAGATTTGAAACCGGGCGGCCGTTATGTCGCCAAGGATATGTTCGAGGTTGGCGGCATCCCGCTTCTGATGAAGACATTGCTCGACCACGGATATCTGCACGGCGATTGCATGACAGTAACTGGGCGTACCATTGCCGAGAACCTGAAGTCCGTGAAATGGAATCCGGACCAGGATGTCGTGCGCTCGGCGGCCGAGCCGTTGACCAAGACCGGCGGCGTGGTCGGCCTCAAGGGCAACCTCGCTCCCGACGGCGCCATCGTGAAGGTCGCCGGCATGGCGAACCAGAAGTTCACCGGACCGGCGCGTTGCTTCGACGGCGAGGAAGCCTGCTTCGAGGCGGTGCGCAACAAGAAATACAAGGAAGGCGAGGTTCTCGTCATCCGTTACGAAGGGCCCAAGGGCGGCCCCGGCATGCGCGAAATGCTGTCGACCACGGCAGCACTTTACGGCCAGGGCATGGGCGACAAGGTTGCCTTGATCACCGACGGCCGCTTCTCCGGCGCTACCCGCGGCTTCTGCATCGGCCATGTCGGCCCGGAAGCAGCGCTCGGCGGCCCGATAGGCCTGGTCAAGGACGGCGATATCATCGTCATCGATGCCGTCAACGGCACCATCGACGTTCAGATCTCCGACGACGAAATGGCCAAGCGTCACGCGGCGTGGAAGCCGCGCGAGAGCGAGGCGTCGTCCGGCTACCTTTGGAAATACGCGCAGCAAGTGGGTCCGGCCGTCGATGGCGCGGTCACCCATCCGGGCGGCGCGGCAGAGAAGCATTGTTATGCGGATACCTGAGACCCTGTTGCGGGTGGCGTTTTTCGGCGTGGCCATGTGGGCCACGCCGTCTTTTGCCTTCGACGGCACCAAGTCGGACAGCGCCATGGCTTCGGCCCCGGCGCTGACGCCGATGGAGGCGTTCCGGTCCGGCGCGCAATGGCTCAAGACCGGCGAGAAGATCAAGGCGCTGAGTTCGCTCGAATATGCCGCCGAGAAGGGGCATGCGCTGGCGCAATGGAAACTCGGCCGCATGTATGCCGCCGGCGACGGCGTCGCCCAGAACGACCTCAAGGCCTTCGATTACTTCCGCCGCATTGCCGACAGCCATGCCGAAGACAATCCGGACGCGCCGCAGTCGCGCTTTGTCGCCAATGCCTTCGTCGCTCTCGGCCACTATTACCTCGACGGCATCCCCAACACGCGGGTCAAAGCGGACCCCGAGCGGGCGCGGCAGATGTTCGACTACGCGGCGTCGTATTTCCGCGATCCCGATGCGCAGTATTATCTGGCGCAGCTTTACCTCAAGGGCAACGGCGCGCCGCTCGATCCGCGCACAGCTTTGCGCTGGTTCGGCCTCTCGGCGCAGAAGGGCCAGTGCCAGGCGCAGGCCATGCTGGGCGCCATGCTGTTTGCCGGCGATCATGTGCCGCGCCAGGCGGCGCGCGGGCTGATGTGGTTGACACTCGCCAAGGACTCGGCGCGCACCACCGATCTCGCCTGGGTCGAAAAGCTGTATGACTCAGCCTACCAGCAGTCGACCGAGGACGAACGCGCGCTCGCGCTGGTTTACCTCAAGCGCTGGCTTGAGACGCGCCGCGAATAGCGCGGCATGACAATCTGGATTGCCACACTACGATGTCGTGGTTCTGGAGATTTCTCTAATTATTGCCAACTAGGCTGGTTCCATCAAACGCCAGGGCCGCGCTTCCAAGAAGGCGCCCGCGTGCGTTCATTGGAGGTTGCCGGCCATGGCCTTTACGTTTCGGATCCGTCTTAGCCACAAGATTTTCGCCATTGGCGCGGTCGGCATTCTCGGCCTGCTGCTGACCGGTGGCATTTACGTGGCGGGTGTTTCGACGACGGCGCGCTACCAGAAAATCTCCGATGACGCCGCGACGGCGCGCAACCTGACCAAGGATATCGACAACAAGTTGCTGCGGGCGCGCCGCGCCGAAAAGGACTTCCTGCTGCGCAAGGACGACAAATACGCCAAGAGCCACGGCGATATTTCGGTTGCGGCCAAGGCCGAACTCGACGAACTCAAACAACGACTGACGGCGGCCGGGCAGGCCGAGATGGTGGGCGTCGTCGATGCCGTGCGCGCCGGCTTCGACGCCTATGTCAAAAATTTCGCCGCGCTTGTCAACGCGGCACAGCTCCTCGGTCTCAATGAAAACGCCGGCCTGGAAGGCGCGTTGCGCGCCTCGGTGCATGCCATCGAAACCGAACTGGTGAAGGTCAAGGAACCGTCGGCGACAGCCGGCATGCTGACCATGCGGCGCCATGAGAAGGATTTCATGCTGCGTCGCGCCGCCCGATACGGCGACGAAATGATGAAGGCAGCGAAGAGTTTTGCCGCCACCGTAGAGGCGTCCGCCATACCCGCGCCCGCCCAGGCCGACATTCTCGCCAAGCTTGGTGCGTATCAGCGCGACTTCGCCGCTTATATGAGCGGCATGAAAATCGTCACCGACGCGCAGGTCCGGATGTCGGACGGCTACGCCAAAATGGAGCCGGAAATCGAGGCGCTCGATGCCGGCATCGATAAAATCGACAGCGCGGCGCACGCCGCCGCAACGCAAGCGCGCGCCCAGGCTGAGTGGCTGATGCAGGCCGTTATTCTGGTTACGGTCATCTTCGCCGCTGTTTTCTCATTCTTCAACGCGCGCGCCATCATCCGGCCGATCATCGGCATGGCCGGGGAATTGCAGAAGCTCGCCGGGGGCGATTTCAATATTTCGGTGCCGTGGCGCCGCCGCAAGGACGAGATCGGCGACATGGCGGTCGCGGTCGATGAAATGGCGGTCCGCGTCAGCGCCACGCTCGGCGAGATACGCTCATCGGGACGCGAAGTCACCAACGCATCGGCCGAAATCTCGACCAGCACCACCGACCTGTCGCAACGCACCGAGGAGCAGGCCGCCTCGCTCGAGGAAACGTCGGCGGCGATGGAGGAATTGTCGGCGACGGTGCGCAAGAACGCAGAGAACGCCCAGTTGGCGAGCGAATCCGCCAGCGCCACGCAAGAGGTCGCCGGCCGCGGCGGCATCGTCGTCGCGCAAGCGGTCGCCGCCATGGCCAAGATCGAAGACTCCTCGCGCAACATCTCCGAGATCATCGGCGTCATCGACGAGATCGCGCGGCAGACCAATCTGCTCGCGCTCAACGCCGCGGTCGAAGCGGCGCGGGCCGGCGAAGCCGGGCGCGGTTTCGCCGTCGTCGCTTCCGAGGTGCGCAGCCTGGCCCAGCGCTCGTCGCAGGCGGCCAAAGACATCAATATTTTGATCACGACGTCGAACGGCCAGGTCAAAAACGGCGTTGAGCTTGTCAGCCGCGCCGGCGTATCGCTCAACGAAATCGTCGACTCGATCAGGAAAGTCGTGACCGTGGTGGCCGAAATCGCCAATGCCAGCACCGAGCAGGCGACCGGCATCGAAGAGATCAACAAGGCGTTGTCGCAAATGGACGACGTCACGCAGCAGAACTCGGCGCTGGTCGAAGAAAATGCGGCGACCGCCAAGGTGCTGGAGAACCAGGCCAAGGCGATGGACCATCAGATCGCTTACTTCCGCATTGCCGGCGACGCCGACGGTCATCGGGCGTCAGCACCGGCCTCCCATGCGCCGGTCGCGCTTTCGGCCGGGCCGTCGCATGACAGCAACCGGCGCGCAGCGGCGGCCTGATTCCGACTAATTCGCCTTTGGCGCGTAATACCGTCGATATCGCGCAAAAGGCGAATTCATAAACAGTTTTATTAAAATGCTGCCTCATACTCGATAAGCACGAAATTCAAGCATTTCGTGATGTCTCGCCGTCATCATGCATCGCAATATCGCCAGTCGCGCCGCGATTCTTGTGCGGGCCGCGATGTAACGAGGGGCTGCATCGATGCGCATGTTCATGAGTGTGCCGGCACAAGCTGTCGCCGTTATCGTGCTTGTCGTTGCGGCAACGGGACACAGTTCCAGTATGGCGCTGGCGCAAGCCGTCGTCGGACAGGCAACCGTCGTCAATGTCGTTCAGGCGCCAACCGCGTCGCTTGAAAAGATGCGGGACGAGTATCGCCGTCCCAAGACCATCACCTTCCCGAAGGACAATCCCTACACAGCCGCGAAAGCCTCGCTCGGCAAGAAACTTTATTTCGATACGCGCCTGTCTGCCGCCAATGTGCAGTCCTGCGCGTCCTGTCACAGCCCCGGCTTCGGCTTTGGCGACGGCCTGCCCAAAGGCGTCGGCAATGAAATGAAGGCCCTCGGCCGCCGCTCGCCGACCATCATCAACGCCGCTTATGGCCAGATTTTCATGTGGGACGGCCGCGCCGAGACGCTCGAAGAGCAGGCGCTCGGTCCTATTCAGGCGGATGTTGAAATGAACATGCCGCTCGACAAGTTGCTGAAGCGCCTGAACGGCATTCCCGAATACAAGCCGTTGTTCGAGGCGGCGTTCCCAGGCAAGGCCATTGCCGCCGATTCGATCGCCAAGGCGATCGCGACTTACGAACGCACCATCGTCTCCGGAATTGCGCCGTTCGACGCCTGGATCGAAGGCAACGAGAAGGCGATATCCGAAGACGCCAAGCGCGGCTTCACCGTGTTCAACACAAAGGCGCAATGCAGCGCCTGTCATAGCGGCTGGAATTTCACCGACGACAGCTTCCATGACATCGGGTTGCCAAGCGACGACATCGGCCGCGGCAAGTTCCTCAAGGGCGTCATCAAGGCGCAGCATGCCTTCAAGACGCCGGGCTTGCGCGAGATTTCCGCGCGCGGCCCTTACATGCATGACGGTTCGGTGGCCACGATCGAAGACGTTATCGAGCATTATGACCATGGCGGCATCTCGCGCGAAAGCCGCTCCGACGCAATAGTGCCGCTCAAGCTCACCAAGCAGGAAAAGGCCGATCTGGTCGCCTTCCTGAAAACCCTCGACAGCGACGTCGATCCGACGGTTGTGCCGAATTTGCCACGCTAGAACTTAAATTCCTTAGAGGAGAGATGACGATGAAGACGCTCAAATTTGCCATGGCCGTCGCCTTCGTAGCCGGCGCCGCCGTTGCCGCCGTTGCTGCCGACAAGACCATCAACCAGAAGGGCAAGGTGTTTTCGCAAACCGAAATCACCGTCAAGAAGGGCGAGCCGGTCAATTTTCTCAACGACGACAACATTGTTCACAACGTGATGTCGACCACGACCGGCAATGAATTCAATGTCGGCGCCGCCAAGCCCGGCACGGTCACCCCGGTTACGTTTAAAGCCGCGGGCGACGTTCGTGTCATTTGCGCCATTCACCCATCGATGAAAATGGTCGTGAAGGTCACCGATTAACCGGATTTGATATTGGGGGAACGGGCAATGTCCATTCGCTATAAACTGATGATGGCGTTTCTTGCCGTCGTTCTCCTCGCCGTGGGTCTCGCGGGCTACGGCATCAAACAGGTGTCGGATGCAAGTTCGCTGGGGGTCCGGCTCTACGACGAGCCTTTGATGGCGATCAATCATTCGCGATCGGCCCAGTTGAGTTTTGCGAAAGCACGGCATGCGGTTGAAAAATCGATCCTGCTGCGGCAGGCGGCGCGCCCGGACGAGTTCGCGGCGATCGACAAGGCGATGCAAGACTTTCGTTCGGATATCGAAATCGTAACCGAGCGCATGGCGAAAGCCGAAGGTTTTGTCGGCGACATCGCCAAGATTACCCCGATGGTCGATGCCTGGTACAAGGTCGGCATGAACTATCTCAAGCCGCCGGCGGAGGGCGTGACCGAGTTGCCGCTGCCGCAGCTTGTCATCGCGCAGGGGGGCGCGGTGGCATCCGAGATCGACGTCGTTGCCGAGAACGCCAATGCCTATGGTTATGATTTCCGTTCGCGTGCCGAACTGGCGGCTGCCGACTCCCGCATGCGGTTGACTGGCCTCGCCGGCATCACTTTGCTTGCCGGCATCGCACTCACGGTCTGGCTGGCGTCGTCGCTGACCCGGCCACTTCGCGCGCTGATTGATCCGCTGGCCGAAATCGCCGGCGGCAATCTGAGCGTCGTCATACCGGGCGTCGGGCGCAAGGACGAGGTTGGTCACGTCAGCGCCGCCGTCACGGCGATGGTGGAGCGGATGCGCGAAGTGATTCAAGGAATTTCGGTATCGACCCGCGAGGTCTCAAGCGCGTCGGCGGAAATTTCCACCAGCACGACCGACCTATCGCAGCGCACCGAGGAGCAGGCCGCGAGCCTGGAAGAAACATCGGCCTCGCTTGAGGAAATCTCCTCGATCGTGCGCAAGAACGCGGAAAACGCGCGCCAGGCGAACGCCTTTGCCATCGAGACCAGCAACGTCGCCGAGCGCGGCGGCGGCGTCGTCAGCGAAGCCGTGACCGCGATGGCTAAAATCGAGGAATCGTCGCGCAAGATTTCTGACATCATCGGCGTCATCGACGAGATCGCGCGCCAGACCAATTTGCTGGCGCTGAATGCCGCGGTGGAAGCCGCGCGGGCCGGTGAAGCCGGCCGTGGTTTTTCCGTGGTTGCTTCGGAAGTCCGCAGCCTGGCGCAGCGCTCGTCTCAGGCGGCCAAGGATATCACCAATCTGATCACCAATTCGAGCGGACAGGTCAGGGACGGCGTCGAACTGGTCAACAAGGCCGGCGTATCGCTCAGTGAAATCGTCGACTCGATCAAAAAGGTCGCGGCGATCGTCGGCGAGATCGCCAATGCCAGCAACGAGCAGTCCACCGGCATCGATCAGGTCAACAAGGCGTTGACCCAGATGGATGAAGTGACCCAGCAGAACTCGGCTCTGGTGGAAGAGAATGCCGCCACTGCCAAGACGCTCGAATTCCAGGCGCAGGCGATGGATGAGCGTGTGGCATTCTTCCGCTTCGACAGCGCTGTTCAGCAGCAGGTTGAGGCGCAGCCGGAATACGAGCCGGAGCGACGGCCGACCGCATTGCCGCCGACGCGAGGCCCGGCGGCGAAACTGGGTCGGCGCGCCGCTTAAAGAATAGCGGCGTCAGCGCTTCTCGATATCGAGATCGATCCACACCGGGACGTGGTCGGACGGCTTGTCCCAGGACCGTACGTGCTTATCGATGCCGGCATCGACAAGGCGGTCGGCGGCCTGCGGTGACAGCAGCAAATGGTCGATTCTGATGCCGTCGTTCTTCTGCCAGGAGCCGGCCTGATAGTCCCAGAAGCTGTACAGGCCGGCATCGTCGCTGACGGCGCGGATCGCGTCCGTCAGCCCGAGATTGAGCAGGGCGCGGAATTTCTCCCGGGTCTGCGGCAGGAACAGCGCGTCATTGGTCCAGACTTCCGGCCGCCGGGCATCGGCGGGGGTCGGGATGACGTTGTAATCGCCGGCCAGAATGAACGGCTCTTCCAGTTTCATCCGCTCGCGTGAAAATGCAAGAAGCCGGTCCATCCATTTGAGTTTGTAGTCATATTTGTCGCCGGGTGCCGGGTTGCCGTTGGGCAGATAGAGGCACACCACCCGCACCACGCCGGTCTTGGTCGAGACCAGCGCCTCGAGAAAACGGGCCTGAACGTCGGCGTCGTCGCCGATCAGGCCCGGGGCCACTTCATCGAACGGCAGCTTGGACAGCAGCGCCACGCCGTTGAACGTCTTCTGACCGTGGACTGCGACATTGTAGCCCATCGCCTCCAACGGCTCGCGCGGGAAGGCGTCGTCCTGGCATTTGATTTCCTGCAAGCAAACGATGTCCGGCTCGCGCTCTTTGAGCCAGGCCTGCAAACTGTCCAGGCGCTGGCGGATGGAATTGACGTTCCAGGTGGCGATGCGCATGGCGGGACGGCTTCCGGCTCGAAATTTGGCTTTTGGTTCCGACGCCGAAAACGGGGCGCCGAGAGCGGTGTCATAGAGCAGATTGTGTCGAAAAGGCACCCCTTCGTCATTTCGGCAGCGCAGGAAGGTGCAATGAGGGCCGTTTATATGCTAGGTGTGCCGCTAACGCGGGGCCTGGTCTAATGGCAAACTGCGAAAAGAGGGAACGTTCGGGCAAGGCCTCGTCACCCGGACCAAAGAGATACCATGTCGAAGAGAAAATGGCTTTGGGGGGCGGCGGTACTCGCCTTGGTCGGCTTGGCGTTTTTTGCCCGTGGACTTTGGCCGGCCGATAAAACGGACGCGCGCGCGCAAGGCGCCGGCGGCCGTGTCGTGCCGGTTGAAATCGGCAAGGCCGAACGCAAGAAGGTGCCGGTGCGGCTCGACGCGCTTGGCACGGTGACGCCGATTGCCAGCGTCGCGCTCAAAGCGCGGGTCGAGACCACCATCACCGATGTTCACTTCACCGATGGCGCCCACGTCAAAGCGGGCGAAAAACTGTTCTCGCTCGACTGCCGGGTGATGGACGCGCAAATCCAGACCACCGAAGGCCAGTTGGCCCGCGATCAGGCGCAGCTTGCCGGCGCCGAGCGCGACGTTAACCGCTACAGCGAACTGGTTGCCAAGAACGCCACGCCGGTGACCAATCTCGACAACGCCAAGACCCAGTCCGACGTCTTCCGCGCCGCCATCAAGTCCAGTTCGGGCCTGCTGGAAAACCTCAAGGCGCAACGCAGCTTCTGCACCATTGCCGCGCCAATTTCCGGCCGTATCAGCGCCGCCAACTTCAAGGTCGGCAATTTCGTGCGTCCCGCCGATACAACGCCGATGGCCACCATCATCCAGCTGGCGCCGGTCTATGTTTCCTTCGCCATTCCGCAGAAGAACCTGCCGGCCATTCGCCAAGCCATCGCCAATGAATCGGCGACCATCCAGGTCACGGTGGCGGGGCAGGCCAAGCGCGCCGAGGGCACGGTGTCGATGATCGAAAACTCGGTCGACTCGGTGACCGGCATGGCGACCGTCCGCGCCACCATGCCGAACCAGGACGAAGTCTTGTGGCCGGGCACTTTGGTGACGGCGGAAGTTACCTTGCGCATCGAAGACGCCATCGTGGTGCCATCGACCGCCGTCCAGGTCAGCCAGACCGGCAGTTTTGTGTTCGTCGTCGCCGACGGCAAGGCCAAGGTGCAACCGGTCACGGTGGAACGCCAGGTCGGGCTGGAGACGGTCGTGTCTTCCGGTCTCAACGGCGGCGAGACGGTCGTGACCGATGGGCAGTTGTTGTTGTCGAACGGTACGCGGGTCAATGCCCGCCCGTCGGGCGCCGCTGCAAGCGGCGAGAAGGCGGCGGGAAGCTGAAGCTTGAGTGTTTAGGCGATTAACGTTGGACTGAACGGGGCAGGCGGCAAGACCATGAACATCTCCGAGATCTGTATTCGCCGGCCGGTCTTCACGACCTTGATGATGGCTTCGCTCATCGTCTTCGGTGTGTTCGCCTACCGGCTGCTGCCGGTCGCAGCCCTTCCTGCCGTTGACTTTCCCACCATCCGTATTACCGCAACGTTGCCCGGCGCCAGCCCGGAAACCATGGCCGCTTCGGTTGCCTCGCCGATCGAGCGGCAGCTGTCGACGATTGCCGGCATTTCGTCGATGACGTCGTCGTCCTCGCTTGGCAATACCTCGATCACTATTCAGTTCGATCTCGGCCGCGATATCGACGGCGCCTCGCTCGACGTGCAGACCGCGCTGGCGACAGCGCAGCGCCGGTTGCCGGTCGAGATGACCACGCCACCGGCTTTCCGCAAAGTCAATCCGGGTGACTTCCCGGTGCTGTTCCTCAGCATGCGCTCGGATACGATGCCGTTGTCGGCCATTACCGATTATGCCGAGACCGTGATCGCGCCGCAGTTGTCGCAGTTGAGCGGGGTGGCCCAGGTCTCCGTCTATGGTTCGCAGAAATTCGCTGTGCGCGTTCAGGTGGATCCGGCGGCGGCGGCGGCGCGCAACATATCGCTTGACGAAATCCGCAGCGTGGTGGCGAAAGCCAATTCGGCGGCGCCGGTCGGCAGTCTCGAAGGCCCGCAGCAGGCAGTGACGTTGCTGGCGACCAGTTCGATGCGCAATGCCGCCGCCTATCGCGATGTGGTCGTCGCCTATCGCAACGGTACGCCGATCAAGCTTAGCGAAGTGGCCCGCGTCATCGACAGCGTCGAGAACGAAAAGGTCGCCACCTGGTTTAACGATTCCCGTGCCATCGTGCTGGCGATCCAGCGCCAGCCCGACGCCAATACGGTCGAGGTCGTCGATCTGGTGCGCAACGCCATGGTGACCGCGCGCGCCCAGATTCCGCCGGCCATCGAAATGGCGCCGCTGTTCGACCGCTCGCTGTCGATTCGCGACGCGGTCTTCGACGTGCAGGAAACTTTGGTGATCGCCATCGCGCTGGTGATCATGGTCATCTTCCTGTTTCTGCGGAAGTTGTCGGCGACCATCATCCCGGCGCTCGCCGTGCCGGTGTCGCTGATTGGCACCTGCGCCGCGATGTACATGTTCGGTTTCTCGATCAACAACATGACGCTGCTGGCGCTGACCTTGTCGGTCGGCTTCGTCGTCGACGACGCCATTGTCATGCTGGAAAACATCGTCCGCCATATCGAAGGCGGCATGCGGCCGTTCGAAGCGGCGCTGAAAGGATCGCGCGAGATCGGCTTTACCATCGTGTCGATCACCATCTCGCTGATCGCGGTGTTCATTCCGGTGTTGCTGATGGGCGGCATGGTCGGCCGCGTGTTCCGCGAGTTTGCGGTGGCGGTGTCGGTCGCCATCGTTGTATCGGGCATTGTTGCGCTGACGCTGACGCCGATGTTGTGCGCGCGCGTTCTCAAGGCGCATAGGCCGGACGAACAGGAAAAGCAGAACTTCGTGCTACGTGGGTTCGAGCGCGGCTTCAACGCTTTGCTGCGCGGCTACGAATGGACGCTCGATCGTGTGCTGGCCTATAAGCCGATCATGCTGGGCGTTACGCTGCTGACGATTGCCGGCACCATCTGGCTTTATGTCATCGTGCCGAAAGGCTTCTTTCCGGCCGAAGATACCGGCTATCTCTCCGGTATTACCGAGGCCAAGTCCGACATAGCCTATCCCGCCATGGTCGAGCATCAGCGCAAGGTTGCCGAGATCGTGCGCAAGGATCCGGCGGTCGATTATGTCAACTCGACGGTCGGAGCCGGCGGCCCCAATTCACTGACCAGCAGCGGCCGCATGCTGGTGGCGCTCAAGCCGCGCGCCGAGCGCGACAGCGTGCAGACCATCATCGCACGGCTGCGGCGCAATGCCGGCGTCGTACCCGGCATGCAGGTGTTCTTCCAGCCGATCCAGAACATCAATCTCGGCGGCCGCCCGTCGAAGAGCCAGTATCAGTACACGATGCAATCCAACGATACTGAAACGCTCTATCGTCTGGCGCCGGAAATGCGCGACAAGATGTCGAACATTCCGGGCTTGCTCGACGTCACGACCGATCTCTACATCAAGAACCCGCAGGTCACCGTCGAAGTCGACCGCCAGAAGGCGGCGGTCTACGGCGTCTCGATCGATCAGGTGCGCCAGGAGCTCTACAACGCCTTCGGCTCGCGTCAGGTCGCCACGATTTACACGCCGGCCAACGATTATCAGGTGATTCTGGAAAGCATGCCGGAATATCAGTCCGGGCCGAGCGATCTCGACCGCATGTTCCTGAAGACGTCGAGCGGGACTTCGGTGCCGTTGTCGGCGGTGACGACTTTCACCCCGACGGTCGGGCCGTTGCAGGTCAACCATCAAGGCCAGCAGCCGGCGGTGACGATTTCATTTAACCTGGCGCCGGGCGTTTCGCTCGGCGCCGCGGTCGATGCGATCCAGAAGCTGGAGCGCGACGAGCGCCTGCCGGCCAGCATCAATACCGGCTTCCAGGGCACCGCGCAGGTCTTCCAGGAATCGCTGCGCGGGCAGGGCGTGCTCATTCTCGCGGCGATCTTTGCCGCCTATGTTGTGCTCGGCATTCTGTACGAGAGCTTCATCCACCCGATCACGATCATTTCCGGCCTGCCGTCGGCCGGCATCGGCGCCATCCTGACCTTGATGCTGTTCAACATGGATTTGTCGGTGATCGCGATGATCGGCATCGTCATGCTGGTCGGCATCGTCAAGAAGAATGCGATCATGATGATCGACTTTGCGATCTCGCGGCGGCAGGTCGGCCTGTCGGCGGAAGCCGCCATCCGTGAAGCTGCGGCGTTGCGCTTCCGTCCGATCATGATGACGACGTTCGCCGCCATTTTCGGCACGCTGCCCATCGCGCTCGGCACTGGCGCCGGCGCCGAACTGCGCCAGCCGCTCGGCGTCGCAGTGGTCGGCGGTCTGATGGTCTCGCAGTTGCTGACGCTCTACATCACGCCGGTGATCTATCTCTATCTCGACCGCTTCGACCGCATGATCAAGCGCCGGCTCGAGCCGCAGCTCGAAGAGGTGCGCGACGTGCCGCCAGCGGTCGCGGCGGAGTAATTGTTGTCATGCCCGCGAAGGCGGGCATCCAGTAACCCCGGCGTTGAGTGTTAGACAGGGGATACTGGGTCCCCGCCTGCGCGGGGACGACACAGGAAAGTCTGACGGCGTGCGATTACAGCGCGAAGCTGGTGCCGCAGCCGCAGGCGGCGACCGCCTTCGGGTTCTTGATCTTGAACGAGGCGCCAATCAGGTCATCGACGAAGTCGATTTCCGAGCCGGCCATGTAATCCACCGACACCTTGTCGATCAGCACCACGGCGCCGTCGCGGGAGATGACGAGGTCGTCGTCGCCCTTGGCCTGTTCCATGTCGAATTTGTACTGGAAGCCCGAGCAGCCGCCGCCTTCCACGCTGACGCGCAGCATGGTGCCTTCCGGCTCATTCTTCAGGATTTCGGCGACCCGCCGGGCCGCCCGTTCGCTGACCGTGACGCTTTCGCTCATTTTCGCGCCCATCCTCTTGGCATCGGCTTATCTAATTAGTTAAGTGCGCCGGGCGGCAACGTCAATGCGCGCCAAAAGGCCCTTCATGGCGACCGAAACCGGCCGTAACCGCGCAGTCTATGCCGCCGATCCGGGCGCAAGCCGTGGACGGCTCCATGCCGAGCCCAAAAGCCCGACTCGCAACGACTTCCGGCGCGACTGCGACCGCATCATCCATTCGACCGCTTTCCGGCGCCTGGCGCACAAGACGCAGGTCTTCGTCTATCACGAAGGCGACCATTACCGCACAAGGCTGACCCATACGCTCGAAGTGGCGCAGATCGCCCGTTCGCTGGCGCGCGCGCTTGGGCTCGACGAGGACCTCGCCGAGGTGCTGGCGCTGGCTCACGATCTCGGCCATCCGCCTTTCGGCCATGCCGGCGAGCGCGCGCTCGACCGGGCGCTGGCCGGCTCAGGCGGCTTCGATCACAACGCGCAGGCGCTGCGCATCGTCACCGACCTCGAGCGCCGCTATGCCGATTTCGACGGCCTCAACCTGACCTGGGAAACCCTCGAAGGCCTGGTCAAGCACAACGGCCCGCTGACCACGCGCGACGGCAAGGCCTTCGGCCGCCACGCCGCGCATGGCGTGCCGGCGGCGATCACCGCCTATTGCGCGGTGCAGGACCTCGAGCTGTGGTCGCAACCTTCCGCCGAGGCGCAGATTGCCGCGCTCGCCGACGACATTGCCTATGACGCGCACGACATCGACGACGGCCTGCGCGCGGATCTGTTCACGCTCGGCGATATCGCCAGCGTGCCTTTCATCGGCGGCATCGTCGGCGAAATCCAGGCGCGCTATCCGCTGCTCGATCCGGCCCGCCGCGTGCACGAGGTGGTGCGCCGCGTCATCACCCGCATGATCGAGGATGTCATTGTCGAAAGCGAAACGCGGCTTGCGGCGCTCGGCGCGGAGAGCGCCGCCGATATCCGCCATGCCGCAAGCACCGTGGTGATGTTTTCGTCGGCGATGGTTGAGGCCGATGCCGGCATCAAGGGTTTCCTCTATCCGCGCATGTACCGGCACAGCCGCGTCATGCGGGTGATGGATGAGGCCGAAGCGGTGATTCGCGATCTCTTTGCCCACTTCGTCGCGCAGCCCGGCGATCTGCCGGCGGAGTGGAGCGAGGGTTTTGCCCACCTAGATCCCGGCGCGCGCGCGCGGCGCATCGCCGATTACATCGCCGGCATGACCGACCGCTACGCGCTGGTCGAACATGCGCGCTTCTTTGCGCGCACGCCGGAGCTGCGCTAAGGACGATGGCGACATTAACTCCGGCGGAATATGCCTGTTCCGGCGATGGAACTTTTAGGTCGATCCGGCTGTTGTAACCACAGCCTTCGTCTTCCAAGCTGGATTTTCCTCCGGTAAATTTGGCGACACGGGCGGGGGGATTGGCGGAGCATGAATCAAGCGGCGCTTCCGGGAAAGCAGAGAATCGATGCGCCACTGGCGCCTGTCGATGAATTGCGCGCCCTCTACAGGCTCACCGACCGGCTCTACCGCGCGCGCTCGATGCGCGACGTCTACGACGCCGCGCTCGACGCTATCCTCGGCACGCTGCATTGCGAGCGCGCCTCGGTGCTGCTTTTCACGGATGACGGCGTGATGGATTTCGTCACGTGGCGCGGCCTGTCCGACGATTATCGCAACAAATTGCGCGGCCATTCGCCGTGGCAGCTGGGCGCTCGCGATCCGCAGCCGATCTTCGTCCCCGACATCGACGCCACCACCGAGCCGGAGGCGATCAAGGCGACGATCCGCGCCGAGGGCATCCGCGCGCTGGCGTTCATTCCGCTGGTCGCGGATGGCGTCGTCGTCGGCAAGTTCATGACCTACTATGCCGAGCCGCGCGACTTCGCGCCGCAGGAAATGGAATTGGCGGTCACGATCGCGCGCCAGGTCGGCTTCAGCATCGAGCGGGCGCGTGCCGATGAGCGCCGCCGCATCGCCGAGGTGGAATTGCGCGAGTCGGAAGAGCGCTTCCGCCTGATGTCGGAAAGCGCGCCGGTGATGATCTGGATGAGCGACGCGCAGGGCAAGTGCCTGCACCTCAACCGTCTGCAACGCGAATTCTGGGGCGTGTCGGATGACGGGCTGGCCGATTTCGATTGGCAGAACACGATGCATCCGGACGACGCGCCGGAGATCGGCCGGCAGATGATGGCGGCGATGGCGGAGCAAAGAGCGGCCACCATCACCGGCCGTTATCGTGGCATCGACGGCGAATACCGCGTGCTGCAAACCGAGGCGCGGCCGCGCCATTCCGCTACCGGCGAATTCCTCGGCATGATCGGCGTCAATATCGACATCAGCGAACGCATCCGCGCCGACGCGCAGCGCGAATTGCTGCTCGCCGAACTCAATCACCGCGTCAAGAATACGCTGGCGGTGGTGCAGGGCATCGCGCACCAGACCTTCCGCGGCGGCGAGATCGCCAAGGCGCCGCGCAAGGCCTTCGACGACCGGCTGGTGGCGCTGGCGCAGGCGCATAACCTGCTTACCGAATCGAATTGGGAAAGCGCATCGGTTGCCAACATTGCCGCCGCGGCCTTGCAGAGCAACGGCGCCCATGCCGGACGCATCACGCTTGCCGGCCCACGTGTGCTGCTGCCGCCGCGCGAAGCGCTCGCCATCGCCATGGCGCTGCACGAACTCGCGACCAATGCCGTCAAATATGGCGCGTTGTCCAACGACGCCGGGCGAGTGAGCCTCGCCTGGACGCGAGACGACGTCTCGGCGGCGATGATGCTGACTTGGATCGAGAGCGGCGGCCCGGCCGTGAGCCCGCCGACGCGGCGCGGTTTCGGCTCGGTGCTTTTGGAGCGCAGCCTCGGTCAGGACCTCGGCGGCACGGTCGATATCCAGTATCGCCCGGAGGGATTGTTCTGCGCGATTGAAGTGCCGTTGCCGCCGCGCGCCTGACCTGGAGCCGCGAAGGCGTTAGCTGCGCTCGATGGCGCGTTCCAGCCGGCGCGACAGATACCAGGACAGGCCAAGGAACACGACCAGCATCACCACGCCGAGACCCGATGAGGTGTCGTTCATCAGCTTTTCCGACACCTGGCCGAAGGCGTAGCCGATGAACACCACCGTGCAGCTCCACAGTCCGGCGGCAACGAAATTGAGCGCGAGGAACGTGGACCACGGCAGGTTCGACATGCCGTAAGCGATCGCCGCGAAACCGCGAATGCCATGCGGAAAGCGGTGCACCAGAATCATCCAGAGGTAATGCCGGTCGGTCAGCCGCGCCGCGGTCTGCACCGTCGAGGCGATGCGTGGGAATGACGACAGCGCGCGCGCGCCGTATTTGCGGCCGATCCAGAAGCGGATGACGTCGCCGCAAAAACTGCCGATCCAGCACACGGCGATCAGCGTGCCCAAGGCCAGCGCGCCGGAATGCGCGGCGTAGCCGGCAAACAGGCCGAACAGCAGGCTGTGCGAGGCAGCATACGCGAACATGAACGTATAGGCGGCATCGCCGTGCTGGCGAATGAGGTCGAGAAACCCGGTCAGATCGGTCGGAAACATCAAGGGAAGCGGCCTTCACGTCAGCTAAGGCCCCGGTCGCGGGGATCGCGCGGACGCTACACGGTGGCGGCGTCGGGCGATAGCCGCGCCTGGCTGCGTCGCCGGGACGCAGCCGCAGGTCTAACCGTGCCGGAACTGGTTTCCCTAAAGCTGTCCGGCATCCGGTCGGAGTGCGCGCGGGCCTGGTTGAACTGACTGGCGACGATAGCGACCGAAATGGCGCCGAGCGGCAATCCAGTTTGTACATCTCGCATGAAATGGGCGTTGCGGGGCACAAAAATGCCACGCATTTTTTGACTCAAAGGCGAAAATCCCTTACCCGCAGCGGCCATGACCGCCGGTTCCCCGCCATCCCATTTGTTCGCCACCATGCTCGCGCGGGTCCAGGCCGCGGCAGGCGCGGTGCTCGGGCCCGCCGCCGATCTGGCGCGCATCGTGGTCGAACCGCCGCGCGATCCAACCCACGGCGACATGGCGACCAATGCCGCCATGGTGCTGGCCAAGGATGCCGGCATGAAGCCGCGCGATCTCGCCGACAAGATCGCCGAAGCGCTGCGTGCCGACAGCCTGGTGGAAAAAATCGACGTCGCCGGTCCCGGCTTCATCAATCTGACGCTCAAGTCCCATGTCTGGGGCGATGCGCTGCGTGCGGTGCTGGAGCAGGGCAAGCAATATGGCCGTGGCGCTATCGGCCGGGGCGAGAAGATCAACGTCGAATATGTCTCGGCCAATCCGACCGGGCCGCTGCATGTCGGCCATGGCCGCGGCGCGGTGTTCGGCGATGCCTTGGCGAGCTTGCTCGCTTTCGCCGGCTATGACGTGACGCGCGAATATTACATCAACGACGCCGGCGCGCAGGTCGATGTCCTGGCCCGCTCGGCATTTCTGCGCTACCGCGAGGCGCTTGGCGAGGCCATCGGCGAAATTCCCGATGGTCTTTATCCCGGCGATTACCTGAAAGAATGCGGCGAAGAACTCGCCAAGGATTACGGCGACAGCCTGACTAAAATGCCGGAAGACGAGTGGCTGCCGATCGTGCGGCTGCGCGCCACCGACATGATGATGGCCGAGATCCGCAACGATCTTGCGTCGCTGCGCATTGTGCCGAACGTGTTTTTCTCCGAGCGGTCGCTGATCGAGGGCGAATTGCCCGATCCGTTTTCCAGCGAACCGGTCGTCGAGCGGCCGAACGACATCGTCGCCGTCGCCATCGCGCAGATGCGCGAACTCGGCCATGTCTACGAAGGCCGCCTGCCGCCGCCCAAGAGCGGCAATCTCGAAGACTGGGAAGACCGCGAGCAGACTTTGTTTCGCTCGACTGCGTTCGGCGACGACGTCGACCGGCCGCTGTTGAAGTCGGACGGCAGCTACACCTATTTCGCCACCGACATCGCCTATCACAAGTCGAAACTCGACCGCGGATTCTTGAGCTTGATCGATGTCTGGGGCGCCGATCATGGCGGCTACATCAAGCGTATGAAAGCGGCGGTGTCGGCCTTGAGCGGCGGCAAGGCCGATCTTGACGTCAAGCTGGTGCAACTGGTGCGTCTTCTGCGCGCCGGCGAGCCGGTGAAGATGTCGAAGCGGGCCGGCGACTACGTCACTTTGCGTGAAGTCGTCGCCGAAGTCGGCCGCTCGGCGGTGCGTTTCGACATGCTGTACCGCAAGAACGACGCGGTGCTGGATTTCGACCTCGCCAAGGTGATCGAGCAGAGCCGCGAGAACCCGGTGTTCTATGTTCAGTACGGCCACGCCCGCGGCCATTCGATTTTCCGCATGGCGCAGGCCGAGATGCCGGCTTTCCCGGTCGAGCCGGCGGCGCGGCTGGAGGCGCTTAAAAAAGCCAATGTCAGCCTGCTGACAGACGAGGGGGAACTCTCGATCATGCGCAAGCTGGCGCTCTATCCGCGCCTGATCGAGGCCGCTGCGGTGGCCCACGAGCCGCACCGCGTCGCCTTTTATCTCTATGAACTGGCGAGCGAATTCCACGGCCAGTGGTCGCGCGGGAAAGATTTGCCTCATTTACGCTTCATTATCCAGAATGATCCAGAAACGACGGTGGCGCGGCTTGCCCTGGTCCAGGCGATCGTCACCGTCCTCGCTTCGGGGCTGGCGCTTCTGGGGGTCGATGCGCCGGAAGAAATGCGCTAGGTTCCATATCGCCGGAACGCGCATCACGCGAAGCCTTGCTGCCACGCTCGCCTGATACGAGCCGCAGGGGCTAAACTTGAGTACCGGGGATAGTATGGCGGACGAGCATAACCAGCGGCCCTATCGTGGCAACGATGCCTCGCAGCGCGCGGGGTCGGGTGGCGCTTCGGCCTCGGCCAACGATCCGCTCGCCGAACTGGCCCGGCTGATTGGCCAGAACGATCCGTTTTCAGAATTTGGCCGTGATGGCAACCGCCGCGCCGCCGCGGCCCCGCGCCAGGCTGAGCCAGCGCAGGACTTTACCCGTCAGCCTTTCGGCAGCGCACCGCTTGTTGGCGATGCCGATGCCTATCCTCCGGACAGCCAGCCTCCAGCTTTCGCACCGGCCTATGCGCCGGACGGGCAGCAGCAGCAGCCGGTTTCCGGTTACGGCGTGCCGGACCACGATGTGCCCGGTTACGGCGCGCCCGGTTACGAAGCCTCCGGCTTCCCGGTCGCACCAGCGGGTCAGGCATATGAGGACGCATTCGCACCGCGGCATGGCGCTGGCGACGATTATTACGATGACGTGCCGCCGAACCGCCGCCGCATCGGCATTCTGGCGATCGCCGGAGTGTTCGCGCTGGCGGTGATTGGTACAGCAGGTGCGTTCGGTTATCGCGCCGTGTTCGGTTCGTCCTCATCCTCATCGCCGCCGCCGGTCATCAAGGCCGAGCAGGCGCCGAGCAAGATCGTACCAGCGCCGGCCAGCAAGGATGCGCAGTCCAAGATCGCCGAACGGGCCAGTGGCCCGGCGGAACGGCTGGTGTCGCGTGAAGAGCAGCCGGTCGTTGTCACGACCACCACGCCGACGCAGAACGCCGGGCCGGCGCTCGGCAGCGGTGTTGTTGGCTCCGAGCCCAAGAAAATTCGCACCATCGCCATCAAGCCCGAGGCATCCGACGCGGCGATGCCGACGCCGCCGGATTCCGTACCGGCGCCGACGGCGCAGCCGCGCGTGATTTCGACGACGACGCAGCGGGCAGCGCCGACAGCGACCCAGCCTGCCGCTGCGGCGCCTGCACCCGCGCCGGTGCGTCTGGCCCCGCCGCAGCCTGCCGATCCCGAGCCGCCGACACCTGTTGCTCGCGCTGCCGCGCCGGCCCCGCGCGCCGAAGCACCGGCTTCGGCCAATGCGCCGCTGTCGCTCAATCCGAATGCCGCGCCGGCGCCCGTGCGCGCCGCACCGCCGCAACAGCCGCAGCGGGCCGCTGCCGTGTCGCCGCCGCCCGCCGCTGCTGCCGCAAGCAGCAGCAATGGCGTTTACGGCGTGCAGGTTACGGCGCAGCGCAGCGAGGAGGAGGCGCAGGCCGCCTTCCGCAGCCTCCAGGCCAAATTCCCGGGGCAGCTTGGCAACCGCCAGCCTCTGATCAAGCGGGTCGATCTCGGCGACAAGGGCATCTTCTTCCGCGCCCTGGTCGGGCCGTTCACCGACCAGGCGCAGGCCTCCCAGATGTGCTCAAGCCTGAAAGCTGCCGGCGGTAGCTGCCTGGTGCAGAAGAATTAACAGGCTGATTTGCCTTGATCGTTGGCGCGGGCTAATCCGCGCCGATGGCGTCACGCGCTTTCATCACCGGTCTGTCCGGGCTCATCATCACGGCCAATGAGCGCGCGTTTCTACGCGAAGCCTCTCCGTGGGGCCTGATCGTCTTCAAGCGCAATATAAGCACCCCTGAGCAACTCTCTGCCCTGACGCGCGACTTTCGCGATACGATCGGCTGGGAAGCGCCGGTTCTGGTCGATCAGGAAGGCGGCCGGGTCGCCCGCTTGGGGCCGCCGCACTGGCCGGTCTATCCCCCGGGCGCACGCTACAGCCAGATTTACGACCGGGATCCCACATCTGGCCTCGCCGCCGCGCGGCTCGCGGGCCATTTGATCGCCACCGACCTCAAGGCTGTAGGGATTGATACCGATTGCCTGCCGATCGCGGACGTACCCGTTGACGGCCACGACCCGATCATCGGCGACCGCGCCTATGGCACCGAGCCGGCCAAAGTCGCCGCCATAGCGGGCGCTGTAGCGGCCGGATTGCTGGCCGGCGGCGTCCTGCCGGTACTAAAGCACCTGCCGGGCCACGGCCGGGCGACGGCTGACAGCCATCTCAAGCTGCCCGTGGTCACGACCTCGCGTCCCGAACTGGAAAAAACCGATTTCGCCGCCTTCCAGCCGCTGCGGAACCTACCGCTCGGCATGACGGCGCATGTTGTGTTCAGCGCCATCGATAAAGCCCAACCGGCGACCACATCGGTCACAATAGTGTCTGAAGTGATTCGCGGATTTATCGGCTTTACGGGTTTGCTGATGAGCGACGACGTCTCGATGGGCGCTTTGTCGGGGACAATTGCCGAGCGCAGCCACGCCGCGCTCGCCGCCGGATGCGATGTCGTGCTTCATTGCAATGGCGATCTTAACGAGATGATGCAGGTCGCCGGTGCCGCGCCCGAACTTTCAGGTGCGGCGGCACAACGCGCCGATGCCGCATTGGCTCAGCGCAGCGCCGGCGAGGACTTCGATGTCGCGGCGGCGCGCCGGATATTCAACCAGATGGTGGCTTTGACGTCATGACGCCCGAAGAATTCTCGACCGCGCAGCCGACGATACCGCTCGAGGCCGACCGCTCCGACAACGAGCCGGCGATGATCGTCGACGTCGAGGGCTTCGAAGGTCCGCTCGATCTTTTGCTCACGCTGGCGCGCCAGCAGAAAGTCGATCTGCACAAGATCTCGATTCTGGCTTTGGCCGATCAGTATCTCGTCTTCATCGAAGCGGCGCGCAAAGTACGGCTCGAACTCGCCGCCGATTATCTCGTTATGGCGGCGTGGCTTGCTTACTTGAAGTCGCGGCTGCTGCTGCCGGAAGCGGCACCCGGCGAGGGGCCATCCGCCGAGGACATGGCGCTGGCGCTTGCCAGCCGCCTGCGCCGCCTCGAGGCTATCCGCGAATTCGCCACAAAGATGATGGAGCGCCCGCAGCTCGGCCGCGATGTTTTCGCGCGCGGCCTTCCCGAACCGATCGCCGAAATCAAAACGCCGGAATGGTCGGCGACGCTTTACGATCTGCTGTCGGCCTATGCCTCGCAGCGCCAGCGCACGGTGCTGTCGCGCGTCCGCTTCAAGAAGCGCACCGTCTGGTCTTTGGCCGAAGCGCGCCTCACCTTGGAACGCCTGATCGGCCAAACCGACGACTGGTCGCGCATCGACTCCTTCCTCATTGCCTATGTTGTCGAACCGGCGATGGCGGCGACGGTGTTTGCCTCGTCCTTTGCCTCGGCGCTCGAACTGGTGCGCGAAGGCCACGCCGAAATACATCAGAAAGAATCGTTCTCGCCGATCTACATGCGCAAGCGTGTCGCGGCGGGCGGCGGCGCATCCGCGCATGACGCACAAGAAAACGCATAAGGAGATGGATTCCATGTCAGCTGCGGCCAAGAAGCTCGCGATCGTCCGCAACGATGACGCGTCCACGTCTCCGGAACAAACCGTTGAAGCCAACGAAGCGGCCGTGACCGAGACCGTCGACAACGCCAACGAGCCGGCCGAGCCGGCGATGCGCGCCGACGAGTTGCGCCTGCTGGAAGCCTTGCTGTTTGCTGCCGGCGAGCCGCTCGACGAGGCGACGCTGATGCGGCAGTTGCCGGACGGCGTCGATATCAAGGACGCGCTGACCCGGCTCAAGGCCGAGTATTCGACGCGCGGCGTTAATCTGGTGAAGATCGGCCGCAAGTGGACTTTCCGCACCGCCGACGACCTGTCGTGGCTCCTGACCAAGAACGTCACCGAAACGCGCAAGCTGTCGCGCGCCGCGGTCGAGACGCTCGCCATCGTCGCCTATCACCAGCCGGTGACGCGCGCCGAGATCGAGGAAATCCGTGGCGTCGCCACCGCCGCCGGCACGCTCGACGTGCTCTTGAAGACCGGCTGGATCAGGCCGCGCGGCCGCCGCAAGGCGCCCGGCCGGCCGATTACGTACGGCACCAACGAGGCCTTCCTGTCGCATTTCGGGCTGGAGGAGGTCACGGACCTGCCGGGCCTCGACGAACTCAAAGGCGCGGGGCTTCTCGAAGGCAACATGCCGTCGGGCTTCTCGGTGCCGATGCCGTCCGATGACGCAGCATTGCGCGATGACGAGGACCCGCTCGAGCCGGGCGATCTCGACTTCGGCCTGGCGCCGCCGCCGGAAGCGGAACTGGACCTCGCGCCGCCGCAGGCGGCTGCGGAAAAGGGCGAAGGCGAGGGCGAGAAGTAGCTCGTTTTGTCGTCCCCGCGCAGGCGGGGACCCAGTATCCCCGGAATGCCCGACTCTTCGCGGCCGGGGTTACTGGATGCCCACTTTCGCGGGCATGACCGCCGGAATTAACCGCGTCACCACGCCCTTGCCGCCGGCCGGTTAAGTCCTTGTTTTTGCCGCTTCCGCGGCCTAGTTTCTACGCCAAATCATCAGGCGGACGGCCTTTGTGGGGCAGGCCGTTGCCGCGGAGGACATGTTCATGGGTTCCTTTAGTATCTGGCACTGGCTGATCGTCATCGTTGTGGTGATGCTGCTGTTCGGCGGCCGCGGCAAGATTTCCGGCCTGATGGGCGACTTCGCCCAGGGCATCAAGGCCTTCAAGAAGGGCATGACGGAAGACGACAAGACCGCCGAAGCCAAGCCGGAGCCGGTCAAGACCATCGACCAGCCGCCGCAGACCACCGCGCAAAAGGCGGAAACCGAGCGCGCGCACTCGTAGAGAGCGCGCTCGCGCTTAGGGCCGCGGCCTTTCCGGCAGCCGCGCGGCCTTGTGCGTTTTGGAGTTGAATAGCCCATGTTCAATTTTGGTTGGGGCGAAATTCTCCTCATCGGTATCGTCGCGCTTATTGCGATCGGGCCGAAGGAACTCCCCACCGTGCTGCGCAGCGTTGGCCAGATGCTGGCCAAGGTGCGGCGCATGGCCAATGAATTCCAGGGCCAGTTTCAGGAAGCGATCCGCGAAGCCGACATCGCCGACCTGAAGAAGCAGGCCGAGGACGTCGTCAACGACGTGACCAAATACGACCCGTTGACCGAGACGAAAAACGAACTCGACAAGACTTTCACGCTGCCGGACCCGATGGCCGACCCGGCGGCGCAATTGCCGCCGCCCGAGG
>LNFM01000853.1_pt1 | contig 72096 bp, 61 predicted proteins | sample 596031 | NCBI WGS metagenome assembly LNFM01 (sample SAMN04254537, study PRJNA301005) | activated carbon metagenome | isolation source: dual media filters at the Ann Arbor, Michigan drinking water treatment plant | place: USA: Ann Arbor
TGTTCGGCGTTCAGCGGCTGGGGCACGATACCCTGAGCGGCACGCTCTGCTACATGTTTGCGATAGGCTTCAAGCACAGTTATTACCCTCATCATTGGTCCCAAAGGGTTGTCCGGGACGCGATCCAGAAAGCCCTGAACGACGCGCAGAGTGGAGTTTTGCACCACACCGCCGACGTCTCAGAAGTTTCTTCCAGAAGCTGCTTTCAAAGTTTTACGCCGGCAGGACGGGGTAGATGAGGGGCCGATACCGACATTCCAGCGTGGAGAGGGTCGGTATCGGCTTCGTACCTGCAGGATCGACTGTGCTCGTGACGCTTTGAAAACAGCTTCCAACGGACATTGGCGCCTATAAAGGCGGGCCGATTCTACTGGAAAGCTTTGACAAAGTTAAGCCAAAGCCCCCGCCGATACAGGGGTGATCTGCCTTAGACAAAGGGCTAAGATGCCAACCCGTTGTTCTTGCGCAGTGCATTCCTATGTCCAATCAGCGTATCAAGACCCCCTGTGTCGGCCTCTGCTCTACGGTCTACGGCGATCTGGTGTGCCGTGGGTGCAAGCGTTTTCACCATGAGGTGATTGACTGGAACGCCTATGACGAGGATCAGAAGCATGCGGTCTGGCTGCGCCTGGAGGTGCTGCTGGTGCAAGTGATGACGGCCAAACTCGAGGTGTTTGATGCTGAACGGCTGCGCCAGCAACTTGAGCTGCGCAAGATCCGCTTCGTGCCTCAGCAGTCGCCATATTGCTGGGCTTACCAACTGATCGCTCGTGGTGCTCGGGTCATCAACCAGTTGGAAGCGTACGGCATGGTACTACTCCCCGAGTTTCGTGGCTGGGGGTTGCCAGAGTTGCGCGACGCCATCGATCGCGAATTTTTTATCCTCTCCGAGGCGCACTATCAGCGCTACATTGCCCCGCGCTTCCTGCAAGAAGGCTTGGGCGCGTCCGTCTGAGGGCATCGTCTACCGTTGCGCGACCAAGGTCTCCAGGTGGTCGATGATGTCGTCGGGCTTGAGCACCAATACATCGCTGTGCAGGCTGTCGAGAATTACTTCGGCGGTGTTGCCAATCAGGGCAGCTGATAGGCCTGTGCGTGCGACCGTGCCGATCACGGTAACCACGGCGTCCAGCTCTTGAGCGATTTTGGGGATCAAGGTATCGGCCGGTCCTTCAACCAGGTGCAGACGCTCATTACTGATGGCGTACTCACTCTGGAATACCCGGCAATGCGAGCGGTAGCGGGCCTCAATGGTGTCGCGCAACTGGAAGGTGGGGTCGGCTGCCGAGAGCATCGGTGCCGGGTACGCTGAGATCACATGCAGTTCGGCCCGTGCCAAGGCTGCGATATCAAAGCCATGGCTGACGATGCTGGCGTGCAGGGTGCGGTGCTCGCTATCGGCATTGCCGACATCCACGGCGGCTAGAATGTTGCCGCCCTGCCAGGGACGCTCGGTCTTGACCATCAGCACGGGGCAGGGACAGTAACGCAGCAGCTTCCAGTCATCGGGCGTGAGCAGGGCGCGTTTCAGGGGGTTGTCCGGTCGGTGCTGTTTGACCACCAAACCGCAGCCCTCGGCCTGTTGTACGCTGATCAAGGTGTCGTTGAGGTTGCCATGCCAGGTCTGTTCGGTCGACACGCTGTAGCCTTCCTGTCCAAGCGCTTCAGCCAGTTCGGCCAGGTAGGCGCTGTGGTCGTGGTGCGGATCACAGGCGAGCAGGTGAAGGTGCGAGCCGGTAACGCCCGCAATCAATTTGGCGCGCTTGAGCGCCAGGGCTTCGGGATGTTGTGGCGTGACCAGAACCAAAATGCTGCGAATGGCTTGCATGGCTGTTCTCCTTGTCCGTGACCGATGGGTGTACTGACACTATAGAGGGCGCTGGTGGGGGTGTTCGTTGACCGGTATCAACGGTCATGGCTGGTCGTGCAGGCTGTCATTCGTATAATGGGCGCCCGACCCTGAGTCGCAGACACCTCTTCCCCCTCGAGCCGATGCCTGTGTTAGCCGAAACCGCCACTGCTGTTACCCGTCCGTCCCGCTCGCGCGCTCTGCCGCTGCCTGAGATCCATGCTTTTCTGGGTTGCCGTACGCCGGCGGCCTGGGTTGAGGCGGCGCTGGCCAACCCCGAGACGATGCTGATTGACCACAAAAACTGTGAGTTCAAAGCGGCCAGTACGGCGCTGAGCCTGATGGCCAAGTACAGCACGCACCTGGACCTGATCAATATGATGTCGCGCCTGGCCCGTGAAGAGCTGGTGCACCACGAGCAGGTGCTGCGCATCATGAAGCGCCGCAATATCGGTCTGCGGCCGGTGTCGGCGTCGCGCTATGCCTCCGGGTTGCGGCAGTTGGTCCGTCCCCATGACCCGCAACGCCTGGTCGACACCTTGGTGGTGGGGGCTTTTATCGAGGCGCGTAGCTGTGAGCGCTTCGAGGCGCTGGTGCCGCACCTGGATGAAGAGCTGGGTGGTTTTTATTACGGGCTGCTGAAAAGCGAAGCGCGGCATTTTCAGGGTTACCTGAAATTGGCGTACCAGTATGGTGAGGCTGCTGATGTGGAACAGGCGATCGAGCGGGTGCGCGAAGCCGAGCGCGTGTTGATCGAGTCAAGCGACAGCGAGTTTCGCTTTCACAGCGGTGTACCAGCGGTCTGAGGCAGTCACCGGCGACCTGACCTGCCTTCAGGCATTGAGTGCGAACGGCATCAGATGGAAGCCCTGCGAATCGACTTGCAAGGCCCAGCCCTGCTGGTCCCAGTCACCCAGCACGATGCGTTGCGCAGGCTGACCATTGACCTCCAGGCGATGCACCGCCGGGCGATGAGTATGGCCGTGAATCAACGTCAGCACGCCCTGTTGCGCCATGACCTCGGGCACCACAGATGGCGTTACATCAACGATAGCACTGGCCTTCATGCGCGTTTGCTTCTGGCTCTGGTCGCGTAGCTTGCGAGCCAGGCGATGGCGCGTGGCCAGTGGCAGGTTGCGCAGCACGAACAGGCTCACAGGGTTACGCAGCCAGCGGCGCAGCTTGATATAGCCAATGTCTAGGGTGCACAGGCTGTCACCGTGCATCAGCAACACCTTATGACCCTCCAGCTCGACCACGCTGGGGTCGCGCAGCAAGGTACAGCCCGCCTCGCGGCAGAACCGCTTGCCCAGCATAAAGTCACGGTTGCCGTGCATCAGGTACAGGCGTGTGCCGGCGTCGCTGAGTTGGCGCAGGGCCGTGGCGATCTCTCGCTGGAACGGGCTGATGGCGTCGTCGCCGACCCACACTTCAAAGAAGTCGCCGAGGATATACAGCGCATCGGCAGCTGGGGCGCGGTGTTGCAGGAAGTCTAAAAACGCCCGGGTAATGTCCGGGCGTTGTTCTTCAAGGTGCAGATCGGAGATCAGCAGAATCACTCAACGATCTCGGCACGCTCGATGATCACGTCGTCCACCGGCACGTCCTGGTGGCCCGACTTCATGGTGGTGGCAACGCCTTTGATCTTCTCGACCACGTCCATGCCTTCGACTACTTCGCCGAATACCGCGTAACCCCAGCCCTGCACGGTCGGTGCAGTGTGGTTGAGGAAGCTGTTGTCGCTGACGTTGATAAAGAACTGCGCCGAGGCCGAGTGCGGCTCCATAGTGCGGGCCATCGCCACGGTGCCGACCTTGTTGGCCACGCCGTTGTTGGCTTCGTTCTTGATCGGTGCGCGGGTCGACTTCTGTTTCATGCCCGGCTCAAAACCACCGCCCTGGATCATGAAGTTGCTGATGACACGGTGGAACACGGTGCCGTCGTAGTGGCCGCTCTTCACGTATTCCTTGAAGTTAGCCACGGTTTCCGGGGCTTTATCTTCGAACAGGTTGAGGGTGATGACGCCGTGGTTGGTGTGCAGCTTGATCATGTGAGTAATCGCTCTGTCGGTATAACCGGTGGCCGGTCGCGCTGCCGGCTAACGCGGGGCAGTGGCAAACGAGCCGGCTCATGGGCCTGTCAGGGGATTGACAGCTTCGGCTATGATAAGCGCTTTGTATAAGTCAGGCCTACCCTGAGAGCCGGTTCACGCGTGCCTGGTGCACGCGAACCGGTTCTGAGCCGCGCCTCGCACTCGCTAAGGACACCATGAGCAAGCCAGAAACCGTCGCCGCTGCCAACTTTCTTCGTCCCATCGTCCAGGCTGATCTGGATGCCGGCAAGCACAGCAAGATCATCACGCGCTTCCCGCCGGAGCCCAACGGCTACCTGCACATCGGCCACGCCAAGTCGATCTGCCTGAACTTCGGTTTGGCCAAGGAGTTCGGTGGCGAGTGCAACCTGCGCTTCGACGACACCAACCCGGCCAAGGAAGACCAGGAATACATCGACGCGATCAAGAGCGACGTGCAGTGGCTGGGCTTCCAGTGGGCCGGTGAGGAGCGCTATGCCTCCAACTATTTTGACCAGCTGCATGACTGGGCAATCGAGCTGATCAAGGCCGGCAACGCCTATGTCTGTGACCTGTCGCCCGAGCAGGCCCGTGAGTACCGCGGCAATCTCACCGAGCCCGGCAAGAACAGCCCATTCCGTGAGCGCAGCGTCGAAGAAAACCTCGACCTGTTCGCCCGCATGAAGGCCGGCGAGTTCCCCGATGGCGCCCGTGCCCTGCGCGCCAAGATCGACATGGCCTCACCGAACATGAACCTGCGCGACCCGATCCTTTATCGCATTCGCCATGCTCACCACCACCAGACCGGTGACAAGTGGTGCATCTACCCCAGCTATGACTTTACCCACGGTCAGTCGGATGCCATTGAAGGCATCACCCACTCGATCTGCACCCTGGAGTTTGAAGACCACCGCCCGCTGTACGAGTGGTTCCTGGCGCAACTGCCGGTGCCGGCGCAGCCGCGGCAGTATGAATTTGCCCGCCTGAACCTGAACTACACCATCACCAGCAAGCGCAAGCTCAAGCAGCTGGTTGACGAGAAGCACGTCAATGGCTGGGACGACCCGCGCATGTCGACCCTGTCGGGCTTCCGCCGCCGCGGTTACACGGCGGCTTCGATCCGCACCTTCTGCGACATGATCGGCGTCAACCGCGCGGGTGGCGTGGTGGACATCGGCATGCTGGAATTCGCCATCCGCGAAGACCTCGACGCCAACGCTGCGCGGGCCATGTGCGTGCTCAAACCGCTGAAAGTGGTGATCACCAATTACCCGGAAGGTCAGGTCGAGCAGCTGGAGCTGGCGCGCCATCCCAAGCAGGACATGGGTATTCGTGTGCTGCCGTTCAGCCGCGAAATCTACATCGATGCCAGCGACTTCGAAGAAGTCCCGCCGGCCGGCTTCAAACGCCTGATTCCAGGCGGCGAAGTGCGCCTGCGCGGCAGCTACGTGATTCGCGCTGACGAAGCGATCAAGGATGCCGAAGGCAACATCATCGAACTGCGTTGCAGCTACGACGAAAACACCCTGGGCAAGAACCCCGAAGGCCGTAAGGTCAAGGGCGTGATCCACTGGGTGCCAGCTGCTGAAAGCGTTGAATGCGAAGTGCGCCTGTATGACCGTCTGTTCCGCTCCGCCAACCCGGAGAAGGACGAAGAGGGCGGCAGCTTCCTCGACAACATCAACCCGGATTCGCTGGTGGTGCTCAAAGGCTGTCGCGCCGAGCCCTCGCTGGCTGAGGCTGCACCGGAAGAGCGCTTCCAGTTCGAGCGCGAAGGCTACTTCTGCGCCGATATCAAGGACAGCAAGCCGGGTGCGCCGGTGTTTAACCGCACTGTGACGCTGCGTGACTCCTGGGCTTAAGACCCAGGCGCTCTGATTAAAACCGGGCCGGTACGCCGGCCCGTGGTTTTCAAGGAACTGCAATGCTCTCGATCTACAACACGCTGACCAAAAACAAAGACGTTTTTAAACCGCTGGTGGGTAACCAGGTGCGCATGTATGTGTGCGGTATGACGGTTTACGACTTCTGTCATATCGGTCATGCGCGGGTGATGGTGGCGTTCGATGTGGTGACTCGCTGGCTGCGCCACCGTGGCTATGACGTGACCTACGTGCGCAATATCACCGACATCGACGACAAGATCATCAAGCGTGCCAACGAGAACGGCGAGCCGTTTGAAGCGCTGGTCGAGCGGATGATTGCGGCCATGCATGAGGACGAAGCGCGCCTGAATGTGCTGCGTCCGGATCAGGAACCGCGTGCTACCGGGCATATCGCCGGCATGCACGAGATGATCCAGACCTTGATCGACAAGGGCTTTGCCTACGCGCCCGGCAATGGTGACGTGTATTACCGCGTCGGCAAGTTTGTCGGTTACGGCAAGCTGTCGCGCAAGAAGATCGAAGACCTGAAGATCGGCGCGCGCATCGAAGTCGACGAAGCCAAGCAGGACCCGCTGGATTTCGTCCTGTGGAAGGGCGTCAAGCCGGGCGAGCCGAGCTGGGAATCGCCGTGGGGCGCGGGTCGTCCGGGCTGGCATATCGAGTGCTCGGTAATGTCGACTTGCTGCTTGGGCGAGACTTTCGATATCCATGGCGGCGGCCCGGATCTTGTTTTCCCGCACCACGAAAACGAAATCGCCCAGAGCGAGGCGGCCACCGGCAAGCTTTACGCCAACGCCTGGATGCACGCTGGCGCGGTGCGTGTGGACGGCGAGAAGATGTCCAAGAGCCTGGGTAACTTCTTCACTATTCGTGAGGTGCTGGAAAAGTATCACCCGGAAGTGGTGCGCTACCTGCTGGTGTCCAGTCACTACCGCAGTGCAATCAATTACTCCGAAGACAGCCTGCGTGAAGCCAAGGGTGCGCTCGAGCGCTTCTATAACGGCCTCAAGGGGCTACCGGATGCTCCTGCTGCCGGTGGCGACGCCTTCGTCGAGCGGTTCAGTGCGGCGATGGACGACGACTTCAACTCCCCGGAAGCCTGCGCGGTGTTGTTCGAGATGATTCGCGAGGTCAACCGCCTGCGTGAGTCTGACCTGCACGCTGCAGCCGGCTTGGCGTCTCAGCTCAAACAACTGGCCAGTGTGCTGGGTGTGTTGCAGCTTGAGCCCGACGCCTTCCTGCAGGCGGGTGCTGCCGGCAAGGTCGATGCAGCCGAGGTTGAGGCGATGATCGCCGCGCGTCTGCAAGCGCGGATCGAGAAGAACTGGGCGGAGTCTGACCGCATTCGTGACCAGCTTGCGGCCATGGGTGTGGTGCTTGAAGACAGTAAAGGGGCCACGACCTGGCGCCTGGCTGAGTAAGGCCTTAACTCAGGGTGTAGGTCGGGTGGGCGAGTTATCGGTATCGGCTACCTGCACCCTATTGCGCCCGGCTGCTTTGGCCGAGTAAAGCGCCGTATCTGCCAGGGTCAGCAGGCTGGCCACGCTGTCGTAGGGGCCAGGTATGCCGCACCACACGCCGGCGCTGAACTGCACATCAATACTCAGGTTGCCGAAGTGTGCCGGCGCCGCCGCCATGGAGCTGCGCAATGCATCCAGGGCGGCATAAGCGCCCTGGGGTGTGGTGTCGGTCAACAGCAGTAAGAACTCCTCACCGCCATAGCGGCCCACGCTATCGGCCTGGCGCAAACCTTTTCTGAGGTGCTGCACGCAGTGGCACAGCACCTCGTCGCCTGCCAAGTGCCCATATACATCGTTGATGCGTTTGAAGTGGTCGATGTCGAGCATGGCAATCGCCAGGTAGGTGTGGGCGCGGCGCGCGCGCTCAAGTTCAGCAGCCAGTTGCTCGAGAATGGCACGTCGATTGAGCGTGCCGGTGAGAGCGTCGCGCAAGGCCATCTGTTGCAGGCTGGCCTCGCTGCACTCCTTGGCCATCAAGACTAGGCCGAGTGAAAACATCATCACCGTGACAGTGCCAATGCTGACCGACAGGGTTTGTCTGAGGTTGCTCGCGTCGTACTGCAGGTCAGCTGCGCTGCCAGTCAGTATGGCGACGACGCGCATCAGCAGCCCGATAAGGCTGATGCCGCCGCCAATCACCAGCAACAAGTGCGCGCGCCTGCCTGGCGCCGCGTGCAGGTAGGCGCAGCGTATCAGCAGCAGGCACTGGGCTATCAGCACGACGCAGGCTGCCAGCATTCGCGGCTCGCGGGTATCGATCAGCAACAGCATCAACCCCGCCATTAGCGCTGGCAGGCTCAGAAGCCTGCGCCATGGCACGCTCAGGCCCTGAATGCGCAGCATGCCGACGATGTAAAAGGTCAGGGCGGTTGCCAGCAAGACGTTGGCCACACCATAGGTCAACCATAACGATGCCTGGCCATGCAGGGTGTAGCACACGTATGCCAGGGCATGGGCGGTCAGGCCGCAGCCTGTGGTGAACAGGGCATCACGCCGATTGAACTGCCCGACCAGGATCAGGCAGAACGCCATGATGGTGGCCACCAGCGCAACGGAGGCGAACAAGGTTGGGGTGTGAGCAATCATCAGCGATAGGCCTGGTCGTTGGCGGTGCGTGCGTCAGCAGTAATGTCAGGAATCACTCGTCAATACTAGCTCTTTGACATGATTGGCATGCAGGTCATCGCTCAAGTGGTGCGGTGCTTGCGCAGTTGAAGCACTTAAAATACTGTACGCATATACAGTTTTTGAGGGCTTTCTCATGTTGGTGAACCGTTTGCCGGCCTGTGCCCGGCGGTATGGCGCGGACGTGCAAGCATGATGGCGCCTGTCGCATTGGATAGCTTGTTCGAGGCGCAGCAGGTCTGGAAGGGGCGTGCTCAGCGTCAACGTCCCGATGGCCAGCCCACTGGACACTGCGCGCTGGATGCCTGTCTGCCCGCGGGTGGGTGGCCGGGCTGTGCACTCAGTGAAATCCTGTTGGCCGGCGAAGGGGTGGGTGAATTGCAGGTTGTATGGCCAGCACTTGCCCGCCTTAGCCAGGCCGGGCGACGGGTTGTTCTGGTGGCGCCGCCCCATGTGCCCTATGCGCCCGCCTGGGCCGCTGCCGGTGTAGCGCTGGATCATCTGGTGGTGATTCAGGCAGGCGAAGCCGATGTGCTCTGGGCCGCTGAGCAATGTTTACGCTCGGGCAGTTGTGCTGCTGTGCTGTGCTGGCCGCGGCGCGCTGATGACCGCAGCCTGCGGCGTTTGCACGTGGCCGCGCAGGCGGGGCAGGCACTGGCGCTGGCCTTTCGACCGTTGCGTGAGGCCGGTAATCCTTCGCCGGCCGCCTTGCGTCTGGTCATGGAGGCGGCGCCGGCACGTGTCCGGGTATTGAAGTGCAGGGGCGGTATGGCCCCGTCCACCAGCATCACATTGCGTCAGGCCTGACGACGATGCGGTGGGCGTGCGTACTGCTGCCGCAATTGGCGCTCGATGCGGTGTTGCGCGGTCGCAGTGATCCCGAGGCGCCGCTGATATTGCTCAGCGGTCCGGCTCAGCGCCGCCTGGTGCAGGCGCTAAATCCTGCTGCCCGGGCGCTTGGGCTGCGCGCGGGGCAGTCGCTGGCCGCTGTTCTGGCCCGCCACCCGCAGGTCGAACGCCTGGATTATGAGGTGGCTCAGGTGGAGCACTGGCACGCTTTTCTGGCCGCTTGGGCTTATCGTTTCAGTGCCCAGGTCAGTCTCGATTTCCCTCGCGCAGTGGTCTTTGAGGTTCAGTCCAGCATGGGCTTGTTTGGTCCGTGGCCCCGCTTCGAGGCGCGGCTGCGCGCCGAGTTGACGCGCCTGGGCTTCCGTCACCATATTGTCTGTGCGCCCAATCCGCTGGCTGCCAGGGTGCTGGCGGGCGTCCACGATGGGTTGCTGGTCGAAGATGCCCAGCAGTTGCAGCAGGTGCTTGCGCAGTTACCCATCGCACAGAGCGGGCTGCCCCGGGAAACCGTGGCTGCGTTAAGGCGCATGGGCCTTCGCCAGCTCGGTCAGCTTTTGCAGCTACCGCGTGCGGGGGTTGCCCAGCGGTTTGCACCGCAGACCTGGCAGCACCTCGATGGGGTGTTCGGGCGAAGGCCGGTGGCGCTTTCCAGCTACAGCCCACCCGCATCGTTTGATGCGCGGCTAGAGCTGAATTTCGACGTTGAGTCGCATCAGGCGTTGTTATTCCCGGTGCGCAGGTTGACCGCCGACCTGGCGATGTTTCTTGCCGCCCGCGATGGCGGGGTGCAGCGCTTCACGCTGTGCCTGGAACATGCCGACGACCCTGTCACTCAGGTGGTTATAGGGCTGCTCAGTGTCGAGCGTGATCCTGCGCTGCTGTTTGATGCCGCGCGCGGCCGACTTGAGCCTTTGTGTCTGCGCGCCCCAGTCAGGGCTGTACGTCTGCGGGTAAAGGAGTTGCCGCGCTTTGTCCCGGTGCACTCGACGCTGTTTTCGGAGCAGCCGCCTGAGGCGACGCCGTGGACGCAAGTGCGTGAACGTTTGCGCGCGCGGTTGGGGGATACGGCGGTGCAGGCGCTCAGTGTCAGTGCCGATCATCGTCCTGAGCGCGCCTGGCAGGTAGATGCTGCGCCTACCCGCATCACAACGCCAGCCGGGCTGCCACGGCCCGGCTGGCTACTGAGTCAGCCGGTCGTGTTGACCCAGCCGGTGGCGCGAATTCTGGCCGGGCCAGAGCGGATCGAGTCGGGGTGGTGGGATGGCGGTGATATTCGCCGCGACTATTACCAGATTGAAACCCTTAGTGGGCAGCGCGGCTGGGCTTATCGCCCGGTCGGAGAGAGTGGCCCCTGGCTTCTGCATGGCTGGTTTGCCTGATGGCGATACCCAATGAGGGCTATGCCGAACTGCATTGTCTGTCCAACTTCAGTTTTCAGCGTGGCGCATCGAGTGCCACCGAACTGTTCGAGCGTGCTCGGCGCCTGGGCTATGAGGCCTTGGCGATCACCGATGAGTGTTCCCTGGCGGGTATCGTGCGGGCCTGGCAGGCAGCACGTGAGCGCGGTGTACGGTTAATTGTCGGCAGTGAGATCCGTATCGAAGGAGGTCCATCACTGGTCTTGCTGGCTGAGAATCTTCTGGGCTATCAGCGCTTGTGTCGGCTGATCAGCCTGGCGCGCTTGCGGGCACCCAAGGGCTGCTATCAGTCCTTGCGAGCCGACTTCGAGGCGCCACTTGAGGGGCTCATAGCCCTGTGGCGTCTTGAAACTTCACAACAGGCCGTTGAAGCGCCTTGGCTGTGCAGTCGATTCCCTGGGCGTTTGTGGTTGGCCGTCGCCCTGCATCGTGGTGTGGATGATGCTGCGCACCTTGATGAGCAGCTGGAGCTGGCGCGTCAGTTAGGGCTGCCAGCCGTGGCGACGGGGGCAGTGCATATGCACGCACGCGGTCGCCGCGCCTTGCAGGACGTGCTGACAGCCATTGGCCTGGGGTGTCGCGTCAGTGAAGCAGGGCATCGCCTTTACCCCAATGGCGAGCGCCATCTGCGTAGCCTGACAGAGCTTGAGGCGTTGTACCCGGCCGCATTGCGCGCTGAAACCTTGAAGATCGCGGCGTTGTGTCAGTTCGAGCTGAGTCAGTTGCGCTATCAGTACCCGCGCGAGCTCGTGCCAGACGGCCAGACACCAACCACCTGGTTGCATGCGCTTGCGGCGCGCGGGCTCGACTGGCGTTGGCCGAGCGGGGTGCCCGAGCAGGCGCGGCAGCAGGTCGAGCATGAGCTTGAGATAATTGGCGAGCTGGGATACGAGAGCTACTTCCTCACGGTTTACGACATCGTTCGCTTTGCGCGTGAGCAGGGCATTCTGTGTCAGGGCCGCGGCTCGGCCGCCAATTCCGTGGTGTGCTTCGTGCTCGGTATCACCGAACTCAATCCCATGCACAGTCGCATGTTGTTTGCCCGCTTTCTTTCCCGTGAGCGCAAGGAGCCGCCGGATATTGATGTCGACTTCGAGCATGAGCGGCGCGAAGAGGTCATTCAGTATGTGTTTCGTCGTTACGGGCGCAGTCGCGCTGCGCTGACCGCGGTGGCCAGTTCCTACCAGGCTGCGGGTGCTGTGCGCGACGTTGGCAAGGCGCTGGGTTTGCCCGCCGATCAGCTTGATGAGCTGGCGCGTACCTGTGGCCGCTGGGCCAGCCGCATACCCTCGGATGAGCGGCTGCGTGAAGCGGGCTTTGATCCTGACGCGCCACTGATGCGGCGAATCCTGGTGCTCAGCGAGCAGCTCATCGGCTTCCCACGACACTTGTCGCAGCATCCGGGTGGCTTTGTGATTTCCGAGCAGCCGCTGAACACCTTGGTGCCGCTGGAAAATGCGGCGATGGCCGAGCGCACGGTCATTCAGTGGGACAAGGATGATCTAGATGCCGTCGGCCTGCTCAAGGTTGACGTGCTCGCCCTGGGGATGCTCACCGCGCTGCGACGTACCTTCGATTTGCTGCGCCATTACCGGGGGCGTGACTTGGATATTGCGCGTATTCCGGCGGATTGTGCGGCGACCTACGCAATGATTGGTCGGGCTGACACCGTCGGGGTTTTCCAGATCGAGTCGCGTGCGCAGATGGCCATGCTGCCGCGGTTACGGCCGCGCTGTTTCTATGACTTGGTGATCGAGGTGGCCATCGTGCGGCCTGGGCCGATTCAGGGCGACATGGTGCACCCCTACCTGCGGCGGCGTAATGGTGAGGAGCCAATCACTTGTCCCCCTGGACTGGAAGCCGTCTTCGGGCGCACGTTGGGCGTGCCGTTGTTTCAGGAGCAAGTGATGGAGCTGGCGATTGTGGCCGCTGATTATTCGCCAGGCGAGGCGGATCAGTTACGGCGCTCCATGGCGGCCTGGAAACGCCACGGTGGGTTGGAACCGCATCAGCAGCGGCTGATGTCGCGCATGCTCGCCAATGGTTACGATGAAACGTTCGCGGCGCGCATCTTCGAGCAGATCAAGGGGTTTGGCAGTTACGGCTTCCCCGAGTCGCATGCCGCCAGCTTCGCGCTGCTGACGTATGCCAGTTGCTGGCTGAAATGCCATGAGCCTGCCGCGTTTACCTGTGCCCTAATCAACAGCTGGCCGATGGGGTTTTATACCCCCGATCAACTGCTGCAAGACGCTCGCCGCCACGCCATCGACATCCGTCCGGTTGATGTCATGTGCAGTGATTGGGCGTGCAGCCTAGAGCCGAATGGTCCCGGGCAGCCGGCTATTCGTCTTGGCTTGTGCATGGTGCGAGGGCTTAGTCAGAAGCACGGGCGGCAGGTTGAGGTCGCGCGTGCACGCCAGCCTTTCAGTGATGTCGACGATCTGTGCCGGCGTGCCGGGCTCGACCATCGCGGGCGTGCCCTGCTGGCTGATGCGGGGGCTTTGCAGGCGTTGGCAGGGCACCGTTATCAGGCGCGCTGGGCAGTGACCGGGGTTGAGGCGCAGTTACCGCTTTTCACAGGTGTTGATCAGCGTTCGGATGCCGTGGTGCTGGCGGCGCCCTCGGTAGGGGAGTCGGTGCACCAGGATTACGCCAGTATCGGGACGACGCTGGGGCCTCATCCGTTGGCATTACTGCGCGCCCAGCTGACACAACGCCGTTGTCGTAGCGCTCGCGACCTTGCCAATGTGGAGCATGGGCGTCCGGTAGCGGTGGCTGGGCTGGTTATCGGTCGGCAACGCCCGCAGACCGCCAGCGGTGTGGTGTTCGTAACCCTTGAAGATGAGTTTGGCATGATTAACGTGCTGGTATGGCGCGACCTGGCGGAGCATCAACGTCAGGTACTGCACGATGCCCAGCTGTTGCAGGTCAATGGTCGGCTTGAGCAGGAGCAGGGCGTGCGCCATGTAATTGCCGGTCGTCTTGAAGACCTGACGCCTCTGCTTGATGGGCTGCAGGTGGGTAGCCGTGACTTCCACTGAGCGTGGCTTATAAGCCACTGAACAGGTCATGAGCGTCGAGCAGGCGGTAGGCAATTTCAGGGCGTTTTTCCAGGCCGCGGCGGATGGCAGCGGGGATGGCCTGGCGCGTCTTGCGGCATAGGCCCGGCAGCTCGCTTAACTCCACCGCGATACCGCGCATGCTGCGCACTTCGCTGCTGCCGGGCAGGGTGCGCACGTGCAGGCCCAACTGGTCATGGATGCGTTGCTGCAGGCGCTCGAGGTCTTGCAGGCTTTCCAGGTTCTCCAGGCGTTCGAGCAGGCGTTTTTCTTCCTGGCGTGTCAGCAGCAGGATGCGCGTATCTGTACCGGGCGTGTCGAGCAGCCGTTCGCGATCGCAGGTGCAGGCGCCAGGTGGGCAAGGGGAGCGAAGCGGGGGAGAAGTGCTCATGGGCAGCGATCATAGCCAGAGGCGGCCGCACTTGCCTATGGACTAATAACGAAAACGGCACCCGCAGGTGCCGTTATGTAGCGTCGATTAACCTGCGGTTTTAGCTGTGCAGGTGTTCGGCGGCATGCAGCGTGTTTTCAAGCAGCCCCGCGCGCGTCATCGGGCCCACGCCGCCTGGTACCGGGGTAATCCAACCCGCGCGCGGCAGCGCCGTTTCATAGACCACGTCGCCAATCAACTTGCCGTCTTCCTGGCGATTAATGCCCACGTCGATGACGATGGCGCCTTCCTTGATCCATTCACCTTTGACCAGGCCGGGCTTGCCTGCGGCCACGACCACGATATCGGCCAGCCCTACGTGCATGGCCAGGTCACGGGTAAAGCGATGGGTGACGGTCACGGTGCAGCCTGCCAGCAGCAGTTCCATGGCCATCGGGCGGCCAACGATATTGGATGCACCTACGACCACTGCGTGCAGGCCATAGAGGTCGACGCCGGTGCTTTCCAACAAGGTCATGATGCCTTTGGGGGTGCAGGGGCGCAGCAGAGGCATGCGCTGAGCGAGGCGACCAATATTGTAGGGATGGAACCCGTCGACATCTTTGTCCGGACGAATGCGCTCAAGCAGCAGGGACGCATCCAGGTGTTCTGGTAACGGCAGTTGCACCAGGATGCCGTCAATGGCCGGATCGTCATTGAGGCGGTCGATCAAGGCCATCAGCTCGTCTTGGCCGGTGTTAGCGGGTAGGTCATAGGCCTGGGAGACAAAGCCGACTTCTTCGCAGTCTTTGCGCTTGTGCGACACGTAAACCTGGGAAGCGGGATCGCTACCGACCAGGATTACAGCCAATCCAGGCGCGCGCAGGCCTTGCTCGCGACGTTCGGTAACACGTTGGGCAATCTGCTGGCGCAGGCTGGCGGCGATCGCCTTGCCGTCGATCAGTTGTGCGGTCATTACGCGTGGTTAACCATAAAGAAGGGATTTAAAAAGAGCTGCCATTCTCGCACGGTGCTGCCAACGGGCAAAGGCGCATCCCAGGGTTTTCGCGTAACCCCTTTAAATAACTGAATTTTTTTTGCCGCGGCTGTTGACGACCTGTTATCGCCTCTATAACATTCGCCCCGCTTGTCGAGCACAGCCAGTCGCTGGGTAAGACGGCAAAAGCAGTTCCTCGCAGTATGAGGGGTGCCAAGCCGAAGCTTTAAGTCTGCATTGCAGATGGATAGGCGCCCGTAGCTCAGCTGGATAGAGCATCCGCCTTCTAAGCGGATGGTCGCAGGTTCGAGTCCTGCCGGGCGTGCCATTTGGCAGTCTTGGCACAAGTAACATGCAATATGGTGGGCGTAGCTCAGTTGGTAGAGCACAGGATTGTGACTCCTGGTGTCGTGGGTTCGATCCCCATCGTCCACCCCATATTCCAAAACGCCAGGTTATGCCTGGCGTTTTTGTATCAGAGAGCTTTACCACGCGGACGTGGTGGAATTGGTAGACACACTGGATTTAGGTTCCAGCGCCGCAAGGCGTGAGAGTTCGAGTCTCTCCGTCCGCACCATCTTTACTCCCTCCCGATTGCCGCCTGCATCTAGGGTGACTTCTGCATATTGAGCCTCTAGAATGCATGCCCTTGAATTGGGGCCGGCAATCGGCGGCTTATGTCTGTGCAACGAGGAAAATCCATGCAAGTTTCTGTTGAAAGCACTTCTGCTCTTGAGCGTCGTATGACTGTTGGCGTTCCTGTCGAGCGCATCGAGATCGAAGTCAACAAGCGTCTGCAGCAGACAGCCCGTCGTGCCAAGGTTCCCGGCTTCCGTCCTGGCAAAGTACCGATGAGCGTCATCCGTCAGCGTTACGAAGATGCCGCGCGCCAGGAAGCTCTGGGCGACCTGATCCAGGCTACCTTCTATGAAGCTGTGGTTGAACAGAAGCTCAACCCGGCTGGCTCCCCGGCTGTCGAGCCCAAGTCCTTCGAAAAGGGCAAGGATCTCGAGTACGTAGCCACCTTTGAAGTGTTCCCGGAATTTGAGGTGGGTGGTTTCGACGGCATCGCCATCGAGCGTCTGCAGGCTGAAGTGACCGACGCCGACCTGGACAACATGCTGGACATCCTGCGCAAGCAGAACACCCGTTTCGAAGCCGCTGAGCGTGCTGCCGAAAATGGCGATCAGCTGACTATCGACTTCGTTGGCAAGATCGATGGCGAAGCCTTTGCTGGCGGCAGCGCCAAGGGTACCCAGCTGGTCCTGGGCTCTGGCCGCATGATCCCGGGTTTTGAAGACGCCCTCGTCGGTGCTAAAGCTGGCGAAGAGCGCGTTATCAACCCGGTGTTCCCGGAGGATTACCAGAACCTCGACCTCGCCGGCAAAACCGCCGAGTTCACGGTGACCGTCAACGCTGTTGCAGCACCGCAACTGCCAGAGCTGAATGACGAGTTCTTCGCCCAGTTCGGCGTCAAGGACGGCGGCCTGGAAGGTTTCCGTACCGAAGTGCGCAAGAACATGGAGCGCGAACTGCGCCAGGCCATCAAGTCCAAGGTCAAGAACCAGGTCATGGAAGGTCTGCTGGCTGCCAATCCGGTCGAAGTGCCGAAGTCGTTGATCGGTAACGAGGTCAATCGTCTGCGCGTGCAGGCGGTTCAGCAGTTTGGTGGCAACATCAAGCCTGATCAGCTGCCTGCAGAGCTGTTCGAAGAGCAGGCCAAGCGCCGCGTTGTACTCGGTCTGATCGTTGCTGAAGTGGTCAAGCAGTTCGACCTCAAGCCTGATGATGCGCGCGTTCGCGAGCTGATCCAGGAAATGGCTTCGGCTTATCAGGAGCCTGAGCAAGTGGTGGCTTGGTACTACAAAAACGACCAGCAAATGAACGAAGTACGTTCGGTTGTGCTCGAAGAGCAAGTTGTGGATACTGTTTTGCAGAAGGCCAATGTGACCGATAAATCGGTCTCTTACGAAGAAGCTGTCAAGCCGGTGGAAGCACCTAAAGCCGCCTGATTTTCTGACCTCGTTCGAGCACACCATAAGCCAGCCTTCGTGCTGGCTTATGCGTATTTGAGAAACAACTATCTAGGGAGCGAGTGCAAGAATGTCGCGCAATCCTTTTATGCAACAAATGCCTGACATCCAAGCCGCTGGTGGCCTGGTACCCATGGTTGTCGAGCAGTCGGCTCGCGGTGAGCGCGCCTACGACATCTATTCGCGCCTGCTCAAGGAGCGAGTGATCTTTCTTGTAGGTCCTGTAGAGGACTACATGGCCAACCTGATCTGCGCGCAACTGCTGTTCCTTGAGGCGGAAAATCCGGACAAGGACATCCATCTTTACATCAACTCTCCGGGCGGTTCGGTGACTGCAGGTATGTCGATCTACGACACCATGCAGTTCATCAAGCCTAACGTGTCGACCACCTGTATTGGTCAGGCATGCAGCATGGGTGCATTCCTGCTGACCGCAGGCGCCGAAGGCAAGCGTTACTGTCTGCCGAACGCACGCGTGATGATTCACCAGCCACTGGGCGGTTTTCAGGGGCAGGCATCGGACATCGAAATCCATGCCAAGGAAATCCTTTTCATCCGCGAGCGTCTTAATAGGCTAATGGCCAAGCACAGTGGGCACACCCTTGAAGAGATCGAGCGCGACACCAATCGCGATAACTTCATGAGCGCTGAAGCTGCCCGTGAGTATGGTTTGATCGACGCAGTGATTGAAAAGCGGCCCGCTTAATATAAGCAGCTCAAAATAGGGCGGGTCGGTGTATCCGGCCTTCTGCGGGCTTGAAAACGCCCGCATTTGCCCTCATCTTGTGTTTCACGCCTACCGTATTGGATTGATCGAATGACTGACACCCGCAACGGCGAGGACAACGGCAAGTTGCTTTATTGCTCCTTCTGCGGCAAAAGCCAGCATGAAGTGCGCAAATTGATTGCCGGCCCCTCTGTCTTTATCTGCGACGAGTGCGTCGACCTGTGCAACGACATCATCCGCGAGGAGGTGCAGGAAGCCCAGGCCGAGAGCAGCGCGCATAAACTGCCTGCCCCCAAGGAAATCAGCACCATCCTCGATCAGTATGTGATCGGCCAGGAACGTGCGAAAAAGGTACTGGCGGTCGCGGTCTACAACCACTACAAGCGTCTGAACCAGCGTGAAAAGAAAGACGACGTCGAGCTGGGCAAGAGCAACATCCTGCTGATCGGGCCAACCGGCTCTGGCAAGACACTGCTGGCCGAGACCTTGGCGCGTTTGCTGAATGTGCCATTCACCATCGCGGATGCCACCACGCTCACCGAAGCGGGCTATGTCGGCGAGGATGTTGAAAACATCATTCAGAAGCTGCTGCAGAAGTGCGATTACGATGTCGAGAAGGCTCAGATGGGCATTGTCTACATCGACGAGATCGACAAGATTTCCCGCAAGTCCGACAACCCATCGATCACCCGAGACGTTTCGGGTGAAGGTGTACAGCAAGCGTTGCTGAAGCTGATCGAAGGCACGGTCGCGTCCGTGCCGCCGCAAGGTGGGCGCAAGCATCCTCAGCAGGAATTCCTGCAGGTGGACACGCGCAATATCCTGTTCATCTGTGGTGGTGCTTTCTCGGGGCTGGAGAAAGTCATTCAGGGTCGCTCGACTCGGGGTGGTATCGGCTTCAACGCCGAGGTGCGCAGTGTGGACCTTGGTAAGAAGATCGGTGAGTCGCTGCGTGAAGTTGAGCCGGACGACCTGGTGAAGTTTGGTTTGATTCCCGAGTTCGTTGGGCGTCTGCCAGTCATCGCGACCCTCGACGAGTTGGACGAGGCGGCGTTGGTGCAGATTCTCACCGAGCCGAAGAACGCGCTGACCAAGCAATATGCCAAGCTGTTCGAGATGGAGGGTGTGGACCTCGAGTTCCGTCCTGACGCGCTTAAATCCGTGGCTCACAAGGCTCTGGAGCGCAAGACGGGTGCGCGGGGGCTGCGTTCGATTCTTGAAGGCATTCTGCTCGACACCATGTACGAAATCCCTTCGCAGACCGACGTCAGCAAAGTGGTGATCGACGAAAGCGTGATCGCGGGCACCTCCAAGCCCCTGTTGATTTACGAAAACAGCGAGCCGCCGGCCAAAGCTGCTCCCGACGCCTGATGCGTCGTGTTACATGCTGAAAGCAAGGGGCCCTCGGGCCCCTTTGTTTTTGCCGGCATAGCGCTTGTTTTTTAAGTGGGCTGCCCCCATCTTAGGGTCAAGGGTACTCCCATCGTTCACGGCCGTATGGCCCGCCGCAGAGCCTAAATCATGAAGACAACCATCGAATTGCCTCTCCTGCCGTTGCGCGATGTCGTGGTCTATCCGCACATGGTCATTCCCCTGTTTGTGGGGCGCGAGAAGTCCATTGAAGCACTCGAGGCCGCGATGGCCGGCGAGAAACAAATCCTGTTGCTTGCCCAGAAAAACCCCGCAGATGACGACCCAGGCGAAGACGGGTTGTATCGCGTTGGCACCGTTGCCACGGTGCTGCAGCTGCTGAAATTGCCTGACGGTACGGTAAAAGTGCTGGTCGAGGGCGAGCAGCGCGGTGAAATTCAGCAGTTCATCGAAGTTGATGGGCATTGCCGTGCAGACGTGCAGCTGCTCGACGAGCTGGAGGCCGGTGAGCGTGAGTCCGAAGTCTTCGTGCGCAGTTTGCTCAGCCAGTTTGAGCAGTACGTACAGCTGGGCAAGAAGGTCCCGGCTGAGGTTCTGTCCTCGCTCAACAGCATTGATGAGCCCAGCCGTCTGGTCGATACCATGGCTGCGCACATGGCATTGAAGATCGAGCAGAAGCAGGAAATTCTTGAAATCACCGACCTGGCTGCCCGCGTTGAGCACGTGCTGGCGTTGCTGGATGCTGAAATCGACCTGCTGCAAGTCGAGAAGCGCATTCGTGGTCGGGTGAAAAAGCAGATGGAGCGCAGCCAGCGCGAGTACTACCTGAATGAGCAAATGAAGGCCATTCAGAAAGAGCTCGGCGATGGTGAAGAAGGGCACAACGAACTCGATGAGCTGAAGAAGCGCATCGAGGCTGCGGGCCTGCCGAAGGACGCCTACACCAAAGCACAGGCTGAGCTGAACAAGCTCAAGCAGATGTCACCGATGTCTGCTGAGGCCACTGTGGTGCGCTCCTATATCGACTGGCTGGTCAATGTGCCGTGGAAGGCGCAGACCAAAGTGCGCCTGGATCTGGCGCGTGCCGAAGCGATACTCGATGCTGACCACTACGGGCTTGATGAGGTCAAGGACCGTATCCTTGAGTACCTCGCCGTGCAAAAGCGCGTGAAGAAGATCCGCGGTCCAGTGCTGTGCCTAGTCGGCCCACCTGGCGTGGGTAAGACGTCCCTGGCGGAGTCCATCGCCACTGCGACCAATCGCAAGTTTGTGCGCATGGCCCTGGGTGGGGTGCGTGATGAAGCTGAGATTCGTGGTCATCGCCGTACCTATATTGGCTCTATGCCGGGTCGTCTGATTCAAAAGATGACCAAAGTCGGTGTGCGTAACCCGCTGTTCCTGCTCGATGAAATCGACAAAATGGGCCAGGACATGCGGGGCGACCCTGCGTCGGCCCTGCTTGAGGTCCTGGATCCAGAGCAAAATCACAACTTCAACGACCATTATCTGGAAGTTGATTACGACCTGTCCGACGTCATGTTCCTGTGTACGGCCAACTCGATGAATATTCCGGCGGCGCTGCTTGACCGCATGGAGGTGATTCGCCTGCCCGGTTACACCGAGGATGAAAAGGTCAATATCGCAATCAAGTACCTGGCACCCAAGCAGATTCAGGCCAATGGCCTGAAAAAGGGTGAACTGAGCTTCGAAGAGGCAGCCATTCGCGACATCATCCGCTATTACACTCGCGAAGCGGGTGTGCGCAGCCTGGAGCGGCAGCTCGCCAAGGTATGCCGCAAGGTGGTGAAGGAGCATGCACGCGACAAGCGCTTCCAGGTGGTGGTCGGTGCGGATGCGCTTGAACACTTCCTGGGTGTTCGCAAGCATCGGTACGGATTGGCCGAGGTTGAAGATCAAATCGGTCAAGTGACCGGGCTGGCCTGGACTCAGGTTGGCGGTGAATTGCTGACCATCGAAGCGACCGTTGTGCCGGGCAAAGGCCAGCTGATTAAAACCGGGTCTCTGGGCGATGTGATGGTCGAGTCGATTACCGCAGCACAGACTGTTGTACGCAGTCGTGCCAAGAGCCTGGGCATCCCTGTCGACTTCTATGAGAAGCGCGACATTCACATCCATATGCCGGAAGGGGCAACGCCCAAAGATGGCCCCAGCGCAGGCGTTGGTATGTGTACGGCGCTGGTTTCAGCCCTGACGCTGATTCCCGTTCGGGCCGATGTGGCCATGACGGGTGAAATTACTCTGCGCGGTCAGGTTTTGGCGATTGGCGGGCTCAAGGAAAAACTCTTGGCGGCACACCGTGGTGGAATCAAAACGGTGATCATTCCTGAAGAAAATGTGCGTGATTTGAAGGAGATTCCCGAGAATATTAAACAAGACTTGCAGATTAAACCGGTTAAATGGATTGACGAGGTCCTGCAAATTGCGCTGCAATACGCCCCGCAGCCCTTGCCCGATGCGGCTCCCGAGTTAGTGGCACAGGATGAAAAACGCGAGTCTGATTCCAAGGAGCGAATCAGCACGCATTAGCCGAGGGGCTTCCTTGACACCTTTTTAGAGCCCTTGTTATAAAGCGGCTCTTATTGTGTCTGTGAGCCACTCAGCGCACGCTTTGCTTACACAGAAAATCAAGAAACAAACTCAACAGAAATTAAGGGGACTTAGAGTGAACAAGTCGGAACTGATCGATGCCATTGCTGCATCTGCTGATATCCCGAAAGCTGTTGCTGGCCGCGCGCTGGATGCAGTGATTGAATCCGTCACTGGCGCACTGAAAGCTGGCGACTCCGTTGTACTGGTTGGCTTCGGTACTTTCGCCGTTAAAGAGCGTGCTGCTCGCACCGGTCGCAACCCGCAAACTGGCAACCCGATCAGCATTGCTGCTGCCAAGATCCCAGGTTTCAAAGCTGGTAAAGCACTGAAAGACGCCGTTAACTAAGCGTCTTCGGGCCTTGCCCTCAGGTCAACGAATCTGTTGCCTGACAGCGGCGCGGTGATCGAGGCATGTGAAAATGCCTGTCAGGTCAATTGAAAGTCGTACACCAAGACTTCGACCGCTCCGCCAGTTACGAGAAGGCGCATCCTCGGATGCGCCTTTCTTCTATCCGGATTTTACCCACGCTGCACGACTGCCGATTACGGTGCGGTCGTTCTGGGGGAAGCATGCTGCAAAACATCAGGGACAATTCACAGGGTTGGATTGCCAAGACCATCATTGCCATCATCGTAGCGCTCATGGCGCTTACCGGTGTTGACGCCATTTTTACCAGCACGAGCAACAGTCAGAACGCCGCCAAGGTTAACGGCGAAGCGATTACGACGCCCGAGCTGGGTCAGGCAACCGAAATGCAGCGTCGTCAGTTGCTGCAGCAACTGGGGCAGGACTTTGACGCGTCACAGCTCGATGAGCGGTTGCTGCGCAATGCCGCCCTGAGCAATCTGATCGAGCGCAAACTGCTGCTGCAGAGCGCTGACGAAGCCGGTTTTGCCTTTTCTCAGCCGGCTCTGGATCAGGTCATTTTGCAGACGCCTGAGTTTCTCGCCGACGGCAAGTTCAGCGCTGAGCGGTTCGATCAAGTGATCCGGCAGCTGGGTTACAGCCGCCTGCAGTTCCGCGACATGCTCAAAGAAGAAATGCTGATCGGCCAACTGCGCGCCGGCTTGGCAGGCAGTGGCTTTGTTACCGATGCCCAAGTTGCCGATTTCGCCCGTCTGGAAAAGCAGACCCGCGATTTCTCGCTGCTGACCGTGAAGGCTGACAGCGCTGCGGTGCAACTCAGCGACGATGACATCAAGGCTTATTACGATGCCCAGTCGGCTGATTTCATGAGCCCTGAGCAGGTTATTCTGGAATATGTCGAGCTGAAAAAAGACGCGTTCTTTGACCAGGTTCAGGTCAGTGATGATGATCTGCGCAGCGCCTACGAGACAGAGGTGGGCAACCTTTCTGAGCAACGTCAGGCGGCGCACATCCTGATTGAAGTCAGCGACTCGTTGAATGACGAGCAGGCCAAGACGAAGATCGAAGAAATTCAGGCGCGCGTGCAGAAGGGCGAAGATTTCGCCGCACTGGCCAAGGAGTTTTCCGAAGACCCGGGTTCTGCCGCCAACGGCGGTGACCTGGGTTATGCCGGCCCAGGGGTTTATGACCCCGCGTTTGAAGAAGCGCTGTATGCGCTCAAGCAGGATGAAGTCTCGGCGCCGGTGCGCAGCGATTTTGGCTGGCACCTGATCAAGCTGTTGGGCGTCGAGGGCGCCGAGGTGCCAACATTCGAAAGCCTGAAAGACAAACTTGAGCGTGACCTCAAGTCGCAGCAGGTCGAACGCCGCTTCGTCGAAGTGAGCAATGAACTGGAAGATGCTGCGTTTGAAGCGTCGGATCTGGCCCAGCCAGCCCAGGAATTTGGTTTGCAGGTCAAGACGACCGAGGCGTTCGGGCGTGAGGGGGGCGAAGGTATCGCTGCCAACCGCCAAGTGTTGCAGGCGGCATTCAGCCCCGAAGTGCTGGAAGACGGCAGCAACAGCGGCGTGATTGAGCTGGACCCCAACACCGTGTTGGTTGTGCGGGCGAAAGAGCACAAGATGCCCGAGCGTCTGGCGCTGGAACAGGTGGCTGATGGCATCCGTGCTCAGCTCACTCAGGTCCGTGCCAGTGAGGCTGCCAAGGCTGAAGGCGAGGCGCTGCTTGCTTCGCTGCGTGAGGGTAAGACGCCGTCTGAGCAAGCGCAATCCTGGCAGGTCGTCGAAGCTGCAACGCGCAGCCAGGACGATGTTGCCCCGGCGGTTCTGCAGGCAGTCTTCCGTATGGCCAAGCCAGAGGTGGCTGACAAGCCGACGTTTGCCGGGGTAACCCTGGGTAACGGCGATTACGTGCTGGTGCAGCTCAAGGGCGTGAGTGAGCCTGAAGGCGCGCTGAGTGATGAGGACAAGGCTACTTATGCGCGCTTCCTGGCGTCGCGTAACGGCCAGCAGGACTTCGAGTCGTTCCGTCGGCAACTGCAAGACAAGGCTGAGATCGAGCGCTTCTAACGCTCCAGTCGTGCATCAGCCGCTTACGCGGCTTACAAAAAACACCCTGCTAAGGTCCGCCTTGCAGGGTGTTTTTTTATGGCCATGCTTCCAACAACGCTGAAGGATTGTTGCGGTGGCTCGGCATCTTGCTGCGCAGCGCGCATGGCATCCGTTACTGCGTCGCCCAAACGAAAACGCCCGGTGCAGGGCACCGGGCGTTTAGGGGGGAAGCAGCAGGGCGTTTAGTCTTCCATCGCGCCCATGGCGGTGGTGTTGAAGCCACCGTCCACGTACATGATTTCGCCGCTGATGCCCGAGGCCAGGTCGGAGCACAGGAAGGCGCCGGCATTGCCGACTTCGTCGATGGTCACGTTACGGCGCAGCGGGGTTTGCTTCTCGTTGGCAGCGAGCATTTTGCGGAAGCTCTTGATGCCCGAGGCCGCCAGGGTACGGATTGGACCGGCCGAGATGGCATTCACGCGGGTGCCTTCCGGGCCGAGGCTGCCGGCCAGGTAGCGCACGCCGGCTTCCAGGCTGGCTTTGGCCATGCCCATGACGTTGTAGTTGGGCATGGTGCGCTCGGCACCCAGGTAGGAGAGGGTGAGCAGGCTGCCATTGCGGCCTTTCATCAGCTCACGACCCCCTTTGGCCAGGGCGACAAAGCTGTAAGCGCTGATGTCGTGGGCAATGCGGAAGCCTTCACGGGTGGTGACGTCGGTGAAGTCACCATCGAGCTGGTCGCCCGGGGCAAAACCAACCGAGTGGACGATGCAGTCCAGGCCGTCCCACTTCTTGGCCAGGGCTTCGAATACGGCAGCGATTTCTGCATCGTTGGCCACGTCGCACGGGAAGCACAGATCAGCGCTTGAACCCCAATCGGCAGCGAAGCCTTCAACGCGGCCCTTGAGCTTTTCATTCTGATAGGTAAAGGCCAGTTCGGCACCTTCACGGTGCATGGCGGCGGCGATACCGGAGGCGATGGACAGTTTGCTGGCGACGCCAACGATCAGTACGCGCTTACCACTTAGAAAACCCATGTGCTTTTCCTCTTCCTGCTTCAAGTATTGTCAGTAGTTGCGGGCGCCATGAAAGCGGCCTCCAGCAACTGCTGCGTATAAATATGCTGCGGTGCTGCGAATATCGCCTCTGCCGAGCCTTGTTCGACCACCTGTCCCTGCTTGACCACCATCAGTTGATGGCTCAGCGCGCGAACCACGGACAGGTCGTGACTGATGAACAGGTACGTCAGGTTGTACTTGGCCTGCAGCGTGCGAAGCAATTCCACCACCTGGCGTTGAACCGTGCGGTCGAGCGCCGATGTGGGCTCGTCCAGCAAGATCAGCGCCGGCTTTAACACCAGTGCGCGGGCAATGGCGATGCGCTGCCGTTGTCCACCCGAAAACTCGTGGGGGTAGCGGTGCCGCGTCTGCGGGTCCAGGCCTACCTCCAAAAGCGCGTCGATGATCGCTTGTTCCTGTTCGGCCTCATCCCCCATGCCATGGATGCGCAGGCCCTCGCCAACGATCATGCCCACGGTCATACGTGGGCTGAGGCTGCCGAACGGGTCCTGAAACACCACCTGCATCTGCCGTCGCAGCGGGCGAACCTGCTGTTGCGACATGCCTTGCAGCTCCTGGCCCTGGAAACGAATCGTACCCTGGCTGCCCAGTAGCTTGAGGATGGCCAGGCCCAACGTGGACTTACCCGAACCACTCTCGCCGACAATGCCCAGGGTATGGCCCTGGGGCAGGCTGAAGCGGATGCCATCCACGGCCTTAACATGGTCAACGGTGCGGCGCAGCAGCCCTTTCTTGATCGGGAACCACACGCGCAGATCGTCGACCTCCAGTAGCGGTGGGCCTGCCGGCGTATCCACTGGCTTGCCATCAGGCTCGGCACCGAGCAGTTCCCGGGTATAAGGATGCTGCGGCGAACGGAACAATTGTTCACACGACGCCTGTTCGACGATCTCTCCGCGCTGCATGACACATACGCGGTGTGCAATTCGTTTGACCAGGTTGAGGTCATGGCTGATCAGCAGCAGCGCCATGCCCAAGCGCGCCTGTAAATCCTTGAGCAGTTCGAGGATTTTCAGCTGCACAGTGACATCCAGTGCAGTGGTTGGCTCGTCAGCGATCAGCAGCTCGGGCTCGTTGGCCAGTGCCATGGCAATCATCACACGCTGGCGTTGCCCGCCGGACAGCTCGTGGGGAAAGGCCTTGAGGCGTTTGTGCGGCTCGGGAATGCCGACCAGCTCAAGCAACTCCAGGGTTCGGGCCGTGGCTGCTTTGCCAGCCAACCCTTTGTGCAGGGCCAGCACCTCGTTGATCTGCTTCTCGATGCTGTGCAGCGGATTGAGCGAGGTCATCGGCTCCTGAAACACCATCGCGATACGGTTGCCACGGATGCCGCGCAGGGCCTTTTCATTGAGCTTGAGCAGGTCATGGCCGGCATAGTGGATGCTGCCTGCCGGATGCTGCGCGAGCGGGTAGGGCAGCAGGCGCAAGATGGAGTGGGCCGTCACGGATTTACCGGAACCACTCTCGCCGACCAGGGCCAGGGTCTCGCCGCGGTTGATGTCGAAGCTGATGTGCTCGACCACACGCTGGCGGGACGCTCCCGTGACGAACTCCACTGCCAGGTCGCGCACTTCGATAAGAGGTTGTACGTCGCTCATGTCATTTCCTCGGGTCGAAGGCATCGCGGGCGGCTTCGCCGATGAATACCAGCAGGCTGAGCATTACCGCCAGCACGGCAAAGGCGCTGATGCCCAGCCAGGGGGCTTGCAGGTTGGATTTGCCTTGCGCGACCAGCTCGCCCAGCGAGGGCGCGCCAGGCGGTAAGCCAAAGCCGAGGAAGTCGAGCGCCGTCAGGGTGCCAATGGCGCCCGTGAGGATGAACGGCATAAAGGTCATGGTCGAGACCATGGCGTTGGGCAGGATATGACGAAACATGATCGCGCCATTGCCCATGCCCAGCGCCCGTGCTGCGCGCACGTACTCCAGGTTGCGCCCGCGCAGGAACTCGGCGCGCACCACATCCACCAGGCTCATCCAGGAGAACAGCAGCATGATGCCCAGCAGCCACCAGAAGTTCGGTTGCACGAAGCTGGCGAGAATGATCAGCAGATAAAGCACCGGCAGCCCAGACCAGATTTCCAGAAAGCGTTGCCCGACCAGGTCGACCCAGCCGCCATAGAAGCCCTGTAATGCGCCGGCGAACACGCCGATTACCGAGCTCAGTAACGTCAGGGTCAGGGCGAAGAGTACGGAAATACGGAAGCCGTAAATCACCCGTGCGAGTACATCGCGGCCCTGGTCGTCCGTCCCCAGCCAGTTCACTGACGACGGTGGTGCAGGGGCCGGAACCTCCAGGTCGTAATTGATGCTGGAGTAACTGAACGGAATTGGCGGCCAAAGCATCCAGCCGTCTTTCTGGGCGATCAACTCCTTGATGTACGGGCTTTTATAGTTGGCTTGCAGGGGAAATTCGCCGCCGAACGTGGTTTCCGGGTAGCGCTTGAACACCGGGAAGTACCACTCGCTGTCGTACTTGACCACCAGCGGTTTGTCGTTGGCGATCAGCTCGGCGCCCAAGGTGCCGAAGAACAGCGCCAGGAAGATCCACAGGGACCACCAGCCACGTTTATGGGCCTTGAACAGGGCAAAGCGCCGTTGATTGAGCGGGGAAAGCGTCATGTTCAGCCCTCCCGGCTTTCAAAGTCGATACGCGGATCGACCAGGGTGTAGGTGATATCGCCGATCAGTTTCACGACCAGTCCCAGCAAGGTGAAAATGAACAGGGTGCCGAACACCACCGGGTAATCCCGGTTGATGGCCGCCTCGAAACTCATCAGGCCCAAGCCGTCCAGGGAGAAGATCACCTCGATGAGCAAAGAGCCGGTGAAGAAGATGCCGATAAAGGCAGCCGGAAAGCCGGCGATGATCAGCAGCATGGCGTTGCGAAACACATGGCCGTAGAGCACGCGATTATTGCTCAGGCCCTTGGCGCGGGCGGTGGTCACGTACTGCTTGTTGATCTCGTCGAGGAAGCTGTTTTTGGTCAGCAATGTCAGCGTGGCGAAGTTACCAATCACCAGCGCGGTTACCGGCAGGGCCAGGTGCCAGAAGTAGTCGAGGATTTTGCCTCCCATGCTCAGCTCATCGAAGTTGTTCGACGTCAGGCCGCGCAGCGGAAACCAATCGTAGTAACTACCACCGGCGAATACCACGATCAGCAGAATGGCAAACAGAAACGCCGGAATGGCATAGCCGACAATGATCGCCGAGCTAGTCCAGACATCGAACGCGCTGCCGTGGCGTGTCGCCTTGGCAATGCCCAGCGGAATCGACACCAGGTACATGATCAGCGTGCTCCACAGGCCCAGGGAGATCGATACCGGCATCTTCTCGATGATCAGGTCGATGACCTTGGCATCGCGAAAGAAACTGTCGCCGAAGTCCAGGCGGGCGTAGCTGGTGAGCATGATCCAGAAGCGCTCAGGGGCCGACTTGTCGAAGCCGTACATCTTTTCGATTTCGGCGACCAGGTCGGGGTCCAGACCCTGAGCGCCACGGTAGTTGGAGCCGGCCACCGCCACTTCTGCGCCACCGCCGCCTGAGACGCGCCCGGTGGCGCCGCCTGCGGCCGCATCAAAGCCTTCCAGCTTGGCGATCATCTGCTCCACAGGGCCGCCGGGGGCGGCCTGGATGATGATGAAGTTGATGATCAGAATGCCCAGTAGCGTGGGAATGATCAGTAGCAGACGACGGAAGATATACGCCAGCATCTTAGTGCTCCGTGCTCGCCGGTGCGGCGCTGTCAGTGGCGGTTGGCTGCTCACGTACCCACCAGGTGTGCAGGCCGATGTCGTATTGCGGCGTTACCTTCGGGTGGGCAAAGCGGTTCCAGTAGGCCACGCGCCAGGTTTTGATGTGCCAGTTGGGGATCACGTAATGACCCCACAGCAGCACGCGATCCAGCGCGCGGGTATGGGCAATCAGTTCCTGGCGCGAGTCGGCCTTGATCAGGCCCTCTACAAGCTGGTCGACTGCCGGGTCTTTCAAACCGATGAAGTTGCGGCTGCCAGGGTTATCGGCGCTGCTGGAGTGCCAGTATTCGCGCTGTTCGTTACCTGGCGAGTTGGACTGTGGGAAGCCGCTGACGATCAGGTCGTAGTCGCGCGAGCGCAGGCGGTTGATGTATTGCGAGACATCGACCCGGCGAATCACCAGGTCCATCCCCAGGTCGGCTAGGTTACGTTTGAACGGCAGCAACACGCGCTCGAACTCGGCCTGGGCAAGCAGAAATTCGATGGTCACAGGCTGGCCGTTGGCGTCCAGCATGCGGTCACCCTCAACCCGCCAGCCGGCCTGTTGCAGGAGCTGGTAGGCGCGGCGCTGCTGCTCGCGAATGATGCCGCTGCCATCGGTTTGCGGCACGCTGAACGCCTGGTCGAATACCGGCGGCGGCACCTGTGCGCGCAGCGGTTCGAGCAGTTTCAACTCCGCATCGCTGGGCAGGTCGCTGGAGGCGAGTTCGGAGTTGTCGAAATAGCTGCGGGTGCGCGTATAGGCGCCATTGAACAGTTTTTTGTTGGCCCACTCGAAGTCAAACAGCAGCGACAGGGCCTCGCGAACGCGGGCATCCTGAAACACCGGGCGGCGTGTGTTGAAGATGAAGCCCTGCATGCCGGTCGGGTTATGGTTCTGGATCTCCTCCTTGATCAGTTGACCATTGGCCACGGCGCTGGTGTTGTAAGCGGTCGCCCAGTTTTTCGCGCTGGTTTCCAGCCAGTAATCAAATTGACCCGCCTTGAGCGCCTCAAGCGCGACGGTGTTATCGCGGTAGTAATCAATCACCAAGCTGTCGAAGTTGTAGAAACCACGGTTCACAGGCAGGTCCTTGCCCCACCAGTCATCGACTCGCTCGTAGCGAATCGAGCGGCCTGCCTGTACGTGGGCAACGCGGTATGGACCGCTGCCCAGGGGCACTTCTAGGTTGCCGCGGGTGAAGTCACGGGTCTCCCACCAGTGCTTGGGTAGAACCGGCAACTGGCCGAGGATCAGCGGCAGTTCACGGTTACCGGCATGCTTGAAGACGAAGCGCACGCGCTGGTTACTTTCCACCTCAACACGCTCGACGTCGGCGTAGTAGCCGCGGTACATGGGCGAGCCCTTGGTCATCAGGGTGTCAAAGGTGAATTTGACATCCTCGGCCGTGACCGGCTGGCCATCATGGAAGCGCGCTTCGCGGCGCAGGTAAAAACGCACCCAGCTGTTGTCCGGCGCCTTCTCGATTTTCTCGGCGAGCAGGCCGTATTCGGTAAACGGCTCGTCCAGGCTGTGGCGGGTGAGGGTGTCGTAAATCATGCCGATGTCGTCGGCGGCCACGCCCTTGTTGATGAACGGGTTGAGGCTGTCAAAGCCGCCAAAGCCTGCCTGACGCAGTGTCCCGCCTTTGGGCGCATCGGGGTTTACGTAGTCAAAGTGTTGGTAATTGGCGGGGTATTTGGGCGCTTCGTCGTACAGGGTCAGGGCATGCTTGGGAGCTGCCTGGGCCGTAAGGCTGAGCAGCAGAGCGGCGCTGCCGGCAAGCAGGCATGAGCGCAAGGCGCGTGTCATCGTGCGTTCTCCGTAGGTTTCAGCCACCAGCTGCGCAGCCCCAGCGTGTAGGGCGGCGTGGTGACGAAGGCAAACCGATTGCGGTACGCCAGGCGGTGATAGTCGATATACCAGTTCGGGATTGTGTAGTGCTGCCACAGCAGCACGCGGTCCAGTGCACGGGTCGCTGCGACCTGCTCATCGCGGGTCTTGGCCGAAAGCAGTTTGTCGATCAGGGCGTCCACCACTGGATGGGAGATGCCTGCATAGTTTTTGCCGCCCTTGATCGCGGCCTGGCTGGAGTGGAAATACAACGACTGTTCCAGGCCGGGGCTCAAGGTTTGCGGCAACGTCAGCAGGACCATGTCGTAGTCGAACTGGTCAAGGCGTTGCTTGTACTGGGCGCGGTCGATGGTGCGCAGGCTGGCCTGAATGCCGATGCGCGCCAGGTTTTCGGTGAAGGGCTGAAGGATGCGTTCAAGGTTGGGATTGACCAGCAAGATTTCGAAACGCAGGGGCTCGCCCTGGGCGTTGAGCAGTCGCTGGCCCTTGGGTGTCCAGCCCGCTTCGGCCAATAGACCCAGCGCCCGTCGCAAGGTTTCCCGTGGGATGCCACGGCCATCGGTTTCGGGTGTTTGAAATGACTCATTGAACAGGCGTTTGGGCAGCTGTGTGCGGTAGGGCGACAGCAGCAGCCATTCGGCACCTTCCGGTTTGCCGGTGGCGGAGAATTCACTGTTGGGGTAATAGCTTGCTGCCCGGGTGTAGGCGCCGTTGAACAGGGTACGGTTGGTCCACTCGAAATCGAACATCAGCCCTAACGCTTCCCGAACCTTGCGCTGAGCGAAGGTGGCGCGGCGCGTGTTCATGAACAGCGCCTGGGTTTGCGTGGGGATGCGGTGAGCGATCTCTGCGCGCACAACCTCGCCGCGGGTGACGGCCGGGAAGCGATAGCCATTGGCCCAGTTCTTTGCCTGTTGCTCGATGTACAGGTCGAATTCGCCTGCTTTAAACGCCTCGAAGGCGACATGGCTGTCGCGGTAAAACTCTACTTCGACGCGGTCGACATTATATTTTCCGCGATTGACCGGCAGGCTGGCGCCCCACCAATCCTTGACGCGCTCGAAGGTCAGGCTGCGGCCTGGGCTGACCTGGGTGATGCGGTAGGGCCCACTGCCCAGGGGCGGTTCAAAGGTCGTGGCCTTGAAGTCACGGTCTTTCCAATAATGCTGCGGCAGTACAGGTAGCTCACCAAGGCGCAGGATCAGCAACGGATTGCCGGCACGCTTAAACACGAAGCGGATCCGGTGGCGATTGAGAATATCGACCCGTTTCACCTCCTGCAGGTTGGTGCGGTACATGGGGTGACCTTCCTTGAGCAGCAGGCGGTAAGAGAACGCCACGTCGAACGCGGTGATCGGCTTGCCATCATGGAAGTGTGCTTCGGGTCGCAGGTTGAAAACCACCCAGCTGCGGTCCTCGCTGTACTCGACACTGCGCGCAATCAACCCGTAACTGGACGCCGGCTCATCCCCCGAGGGGTCGTAGAGCCCGGTGCCCACCATCAGCGGCTCGTTGAGCTCGGTGACGCCGTATTGCAGAAAGTTGGCCGTAGAGATCGGGCTGGTGCCCTTGAGCGTGTAAGGGTTGAGGGTGTCGAACGTCCCTGCGCCCATGATTCGCAGGGTGCCACCCTTGGGCGCTTCGGGGTTGACCCAGTCGAAATGCGTGAAGCTGGCGGGGTACTTGAGTGCGCCGAACTGCGCGTAGCCGTGCCGTTCCACCACAGTGGCCCCAAGGGGCAGGCTGGTAGCCAGACTGAATGTCAGCAGGAGGAGGGGGCGTATCAAGTCGATATCCGATCCGTGGCGGCTAGGGAGGCGGGTGAGTGCAGGGTGCGGCACATCGGCGAGCGTCCGTTCGGTCCGCAGGTCGCCGCAGGCCACTGCCCATGCCTGTGCGCCGTACAGTAACAGCTTGTATCGGCTGGAAAAAGGCTCGCTCCGTGAGCCGTTGTGCAAGGCCAGCGGCTACACTGCGCAAAACGCATTGAGGGGGCTCGCTTGAGCACAACCACGCACGGTTTGCAGGCCTGGATCGACCACATCAATCAGGCCCAGTTGCCAGCACTCGGCGCGGTGGTGCAAGACCTGCATCGGCTGACGCAGGCCCATGGCGCCTCCTCGGTTCGTCAGTTGGCCGACGTCCTGCTGCGTGATGCAGCCCTTACCACGCGAGTGCTGAGGGCCGGTAACAGTGCCTATTACAACCCGTCGCAAGAGTCGATCAAGACTATTTCGCGGGCCATCGTGTTGCTGGGTTTTGACAATGTACGGCTGATTGGCCTATCCGTCAGTTTGATCGACGGGCTGTTGCCGCGTGCGCCGCGCCATCAGTTGCTCGAGCTGCTGGCCCGTGCCTTTCACGCTGCCGTACAGGCCCGTGCCATTGCCGGTTATGTATTGAGTCGGCACCAGGAGGAAGTGTTTATTGCCGCGCTACTGCATGACCTGGGCGAGTTGGCGTTCTGGGGCTGTGGCGGCGCGCAGGCGGATCAGCTGGCGATTGCGCTGGAGCAGCCCGGCGTCGATGCGCAGGCTGCAACCCGCGCTGTATTGGGCACCAGCTTTCGACAATTGACCCAGGGGCTGATTCGCAGCTGGAACATGGGCGATATTGCCCGCCTGGCACAGAACAGTGGGCATCTCAGTGATCCAGCGGTCAAGGCGGTCAGCCTGGGCGTGCGCATTAGCGAGGCCGCACTGCACGGCTGGGAGTCGCCAGCAGTCGCGCGACTGGTCGAGCAACTGGCCAGCTTTATTGGGGTCACGCCGGCGGAGGCGATGCAGCAGGTGCTCGCCAGTGCCGACGAGGCCGTCAAAGTGGCTGTGACCTTTGGTGCGGCGCGATTAGGCGATCTGATTCCCAGCACTGATCCTGAGCAGATTCGCCTGCAGCAGGCGCGTCGTCACGTACCGCTGTTGCTGCCGAATCTGCAGGTGCTGCAACACGCGCTGCAAGACCTGGGCATGATGGTGTCCAGGCGCGCCTCCGTAACCCTGATCCTCGACACCTTGCTCAAGGGCTTGCACGAGGGCGCTGGGCTGGAGCGGGTGATGCTGGTGGTATTGGCGGACCAACAGCGCTGCTTTCGTGCGCGGCAGGTCGTGGGTGAGGGGACCGAGGCATGGCTGCAGGCGTTCGAGTTGCCGACGGAGCAGCGTGAACAGCCGCATATTTTTAGCTATGCGCTGCGCAACCGTGAGCCCTTGTGGTTGGGCGTGCCCGCGACCTACAACCTCAATGAGCTGGTGACCCAGCCCATTCGTGCGCACATTGGCCAGGGCATGTTCTTCATCGCTCCGCTGATGGCCGGGCCGCGTGACATTGGCGTGCTTTATGCCGACAGCCGGTTGACCGGCCGTGCGCTGACCCATGAGCAGTTTGTGGCCTTTCAGCGTTTCACTCAGCTGACGGGGCGGTGCCTGGAGGCGCTCGCACACCGCGCGTGATCAGCGTGGTAGGCGCAGGGTAAGTAACTGACCCGGCTTCAGGGCTTTGCCACTGCGCGGGTTCCAGCTTTGCAGGTGTTCGAGTGCCACGTTGAAGCGCTTGGCAATCACGTACAGCGAATCGCCCTGGCGCACCCGGTAGTAGGTCACGCCATCGCGTTTCTGTGCCGGCTCGGCATTCTTCGCACTGCCGCTGTCCTGCAAGGCAAGCACTTGGCCGGTGCGCAGGCTGCTGCCCTTGAGGTTGTTCCAGCGTTGCATTTGCGCAACGGATACGTCGTGATTGCGCGCGATCTGCCAGAGGTTGTCGCCGTCACGCACTCTATAGGTGCGCGGGGCTGCGGCGCTCGATGCGGCGCTGTCGACCAGTGCGGCCTGCTGGGCACCGCGGGGCTCGGCGGGAATATTGAGGACTTGGCCCAGGCGCAGGTTGTTGCTGTCGAGGCGATTGATGTCCCTGAGCGTGGCAACCGTCAGCTGATGGCGGTTGGCAATCGCGTGCAGGCTGTCACCGGCGCGCACGGTGTAGGTCTGCCACTCGACCTGCTCCTGAGGCTTCATCATCGACAAATTGGCGGTCAGCAGTTCGGCTTTGTCGGTGGGCACCAGCAGATGCTGCGGGCCATCAAGGGTAATGCCTTGTTTGAACGCCGGGTTCAGCAGGACCAGTTCATCTTCATCCAGCTCGGCCATGGCCGCGACCCGCGAAAGATCCAGGCGTTGGTTGACTGCCACCTGTTCGAAGTACGGCTCGTTGGCGATTGCATTCAGGCTTACCCCGTAAGCCTTGGGTGTCATCACAACCTGCGAGAGGGCCAGCAGCTTGGGGACGTAGTTCTGGGTTTCGGCTGGCAGTGACAGGTTCCAGTAGTCGGTCGGCAAGCCCAGCTTCTGGTTACGCTCGATGGCCCGGCTGACCCGGCCTTCACCGGCGTTGTAGGCCGCCAGAGCGAGCAACCAGTCGCCGTTGAACATGTCGTGCAGGCGCGACAGGTAGTCCATGGCGGCTTGGGTCGAGGCTGTTACGTCGCGGCGGCCGTCGTACCAGCGGGTCTGGCGCAGGTTGAAGTTGAGCCCGGTGGAGGGGATGAACTGCCACAGCCCCACGGCGTGGGCACGCGAGTACGCCATGGGGTCGTAGGCGCTCTCGATCATCGGCAGCAGCGCCAACTCCATTGGCATGTTGCGCTCTTCGAGCCGCTCGACGATGTAATGAATGTAGGGGCTGCTGCGCTCTCCGGCTTTTTCAACAAACGAGGGGTTGCTGACGAACCAGAGCCGTTGCTGCTCGATACGCGGGTTGATGCCGATTTCATCTTGAAGCTGATAGCCGTCGCGCACACGCTCCCAGATATCCAGGGGCTCATGGGGTTTGGCTTCGAGTGTGAGCCATTGCGGTTCACGCTCCAGCCCTACGGCGACGTCCGTCGCCTTACTGGTATCAGGTTGTTGCGGGGGTGTGCTCTGGCAGCCGGCCAGCGCCAGGCCCAGGCATACCAGAAGCGTTCGGGCGGACCGAGTAAATGCCTTTTGCTTCAATGGGTTATGCGAGAGAAAAGGCATGGATTAAAAGAGCTATCCCGGTTCGAGGTCGGGCGATTCTAGGAACGGTTCTCGACTTGGTCAAGTTTTGACCAGAGTTTTGCGGGGTTGTCGAGGTTTCAGAAACGATCCTTCCAGGCGCGCAAGCCGGCAAACACCTGGGCTTCTTCCACCATCGTGTGGCCTGTCTGAGCACTGACGGCGGCACGCACCTGCGGCTGATCGCAGCGCAGAAACGGGTTGGTGGCGCGCTCATGTTCAATCGACGAGGGCAGGCTGATGCGGCCGGCCTCGCGCCAGGCGATGACGTGTTGCTGCCGCTGGATCAATGTTGCGTTCTGCGGTTCAACCGCGCAGGCAAAGCGCAGGTTGCTGAGCGTGTACTCATGGGTGCAGTAGACCGCCGTTTGCCCAGGCAGCGCAGCCAGGCGGCTGAGCGAGTGATGCATCTGCTCGGGCGTGCCCTCGAACAGCCGTCCGCAGCCAGCGGCGAACAAGGTATCGCCGCAGAACAGCCAGTGGTGCTCGGGTTGGTAGTACGCGATGTGGCCCAGGGTATGGCCGGGTACGTCGAGCACCTGCAGGGTCAGCCCGAGTACCTCAACGGCATCGCCATCGTTCAGTGCCAGGTCGCGTTGGGGAATGGTCTCGCGCGCCGGCCCCGATACCCGGGCACCGGTCGCCGCTTTAAGTGCAGCCACGCCGCCGACGTGATCCGGGTGGTGATGGGTGATCAGGATGTCGCGCAGCTGCCAGGTGGGATTGGCAGCCAGCCAGGCGAGCACGGGCGCAGCGTCGCCTGGGTCTACAACGGCGCAGCTGCGCTGCTCGGTGTCTTGCAGCAGCCAGATGTAGTTGTCGGTAAAGGCGGGCAATGCATCGATTTTTAACATGATCCGGGTCGCTAAGCAGCTGACAAAGGTGCATCTTAGGCCGCATTGCACCCATACGGCTATGCAGGAGTCCACGATGACCGACCAACCATTTGCCCAGGCCGATGCCGACTGGTTGAGCCTGATCGCAACGGCTCGCCAGTGGTTCGAGGGCCCTCACGGGCAACAGCTACTGCGCCATGAATGCAGCCTGCTGGAGGATGAACTGGCGCGTTTTTTTGGTGGCTACCTGGTGCATTACGGCCCTTCGGCTGCGGCCTCACCGGCTGCGCGGCAGATCCAGCGCAGTGTGCGTATGGGGGCGCCTTTTGCGGGCGTCGAGATCGTTTGTGAGGAGCAGTCCTGGCCGCTGGTTGAGCACGCAGCCGATGTGGTGGTCCTGCAGCACGGCCTGGATTTCAGCCTTTCGCCCCATGGCCTGCTGCGCGAGGCGGCACGCAGCGTAAGGCCGGGTGGGCATTTGCTGATCGTGGGCGTGAACCCAGCCAGCGCCTGGGGCATGCGCCGTTGGTTCAGCCGCGACGCGCTGCACCAGGCACGCTGCATCGCGCCGGGGCGGGTAAGTGACTGGTTGCACCTGCTGGGTTTCGCGCTGGAGAAACGCCGTTTCGGGTGCTATTGTCCGCCGCTTGCTTCGAGCGCCTGGCAAAATCGCCTGGCACCGCTCGAAGCCTGGGGCCAAGCCTGGCAGACGCCCGGTGGTGGCTTCTATCTATTGGTGGCGCGCAAACTGGTAGTCGGCTTGCGGCCACTGCGTCAAACCCGGCGTGAGCCCATGGGCAAACTGGTTCCCATGCCAGTGGCCAAGGTCAGCCGGCGTCACTCTGAGCAGTAATGTCGAACATGAACGAACAGGTAGAGATTTACACCGACGGCGCCTGCAAAGGTAATCCGGGCATCGGAGGCTGGGGTGCGTTGCTGGTGTTCAAGGGTGTGGAGAAGGAGCTCTGGGGCGGCGAAGCCCAGACCACCAACAACCGCATGGAGCTGATGGCCGCCATTCGTGCGCTTGCCGAGCTCAAGCGGCATTGTGATGTGCGCCTGGTGACCGACTCCCAGTACGTTATGCAGGGCATTCAGGACTGGATGCCGAACTGGAAGAAGCGCGGCTGGAAGACCTCCACCAAGCAGCCCGTGAAAAATGCCGACCTGTGGGTCCAGCTCGATGAGCAGGTCAACCGCCACACCGTGACCTGGCAGTGGATACGCGGGCATACCGGGCATGCCGGTAATGAGCGTGCCGACCAGTTGGCCAACCGTGGTGTGGATGAAATCAGGAGCCTGAAAAATGCGTAGCATCGTGCTGGACACCGAAACCACCGGCATGCCGGTCACCGACGGCCACCGCATCATCGAGATCGGTTGCGTGGAGCTGATGGGGCGGCGTCTGACCGGTCGGCATTTCCACGTGTACCTGCAGCCGGATCGTGAGATCGATGAAGGCGCCATCGCGGTCCACGGCATCACCAACGACTTCGTCGCGGATAAGCCCCGTTTCAAGGATGTGGCCGATGAGTTCTTTGCGTTTATCAAGGACGCACAGCTGATCATCCACAACGCGCCGTTCGACGTGGGCTTTATCAATAACGAGTTCGCGCTACTCGGCCAGCAAGACCGTGCCGATATCAGCGAGCATTGCAGTGTGCTCGACACGCTGGTCATGGCGCGTGAGCGTCACCCGGGCCAGCGCAACAGCCTGGATGCGCTGTGCAAGCGCTATGGCGTCGACAACTCGGGACGTGACCTGCACGGCGCCTTGCTCGACGCCGAAATTCTGGCTGATGTCTACCTGACCATGACCGGCGGGCAGACCAACCTGTCCCTGGCGGGTGATGGCTCGGAAGGTGACAGCAATGGCCGCCAGGCGCCCAGCCCGATTCGCCGGTTACCGGAAACACGCCTGCGTACGCGGGTGATCCAGGCCACCGCTGACGAAATCGCCGCGCACCAGGCGCGGCTGGCCGTCATCGAGAAGTCCGCAGGGGCGCCCGCGCTCTGGACTCAGCTGGAGCAGGGCAGCAGCACCTGAGGCTGTGCACGCGGAGTTATCCGCGTGCGACCTTTTCTGTCAGGGCTGGGCTTTGGGGGGTTACGTGCAGGGGTTGGAGTCTCTACCCTGAGGCGACTGCTCAGCCAGGCGCCTGCCCATGTACAAAGACCTCAAGTTCCCCGTCCTCATCGTCCATCGCGACATCAAGGCCGACACCGTTGCCGGTGATCGTGTGCGCGCCATTGCCCGTGAGCTGGAGCTTGATGGCTTCAGCATTCTCTCCACGGGCAGTTCGGCGGAGGGGCGGATTGTCGCCTCCACCCATCACGGGCTGGCGTGCATTCTGGTGGCGGCCGAAGGCGCCGGTGAAGACAAGCGCCTGCTGCAGGACATGGTCGAGCTGATCCGCATCGCCCGTCAGCGTGCGCCGCAGCTGCCGATCTTTGCCATCGGTGAGCAGGTCACCATCGAAAATGCGCCGGCCGAGGCGATGATCGACCTCAACCAACTGCGTGGCATCCTCTACCTGTTCGAGGACACCGTGCCGTTTCTCGCGCGGCAGGTGGCACGGGCTGCGCGTAACTACCTGGATGGGCTGTTACCGCCGTTCTTCAAGGCCCTGGTGCAGCACACCGCGCAGTCCAACTACTCCTGGCACACGCCGGGCCATGGCGGCGGCGTGGCGTATCGCAAAAGTCCGGTTGGCCAGGCGTTCCATCAGTTCTTCGGCGAGAACACCCTGCGTTCTGACCTGTCGGTGTCGGTGCCGGAGCTGGGCTCCTTGCTTGATCACACCGGGCCGCTGGCCGAAGCCGAGGCGCGCGCGGCGCGCAACTTTGGCGCGGATCACACCTACTTTGTGATCAACGGCACCTCCACCGCGAACAAGATCGTCTGGCACTCGATGGTCGCCCGTGACGACCTGGTGCTGGTGGACCGCAACTGCCATAAGTCGATTCTGCACTCGATCATCATGACTGGCGCCATCCCGCTTTATCTGTGCCCGGAGCGCAACGAGCTGGGCATCATCGGGCCGATTCCGCTGGGTGAGTTCAGCCGCAGTTCGATCCAGGCCAAGATCGCCGCCAGCCCGTTGGCTCGCGAGCGCGGCATCGACCCTGCCCAAACGCGGGTCAAGCTGGTTGTGGTCACCAACTCGACCTATGACGGCCTGTGCTACAACGCCGAGCTGATCAAACAGACCCTGGGTGACAGTGTCGATGTGCTGCATTTCGACGAGGCTTGGTACGCCTACGCGGCGTTCCACGAGTTCTACAGTGGCCGCTACGGCATGGGCACAGCGCGCACCGCCAATGCGCCGTTGGTGTTCAGCACCCACTCCACCCACAAGCTGCTGGCGGCCTTCAGTCAGGCGTCGATGATTCACGTGCAGGACGGTGACCTGCGCAAGCTGGACCCGGATCGCTTCAACGAAGCGTTCATGATGCACATTTCGACCTCGCCGCAGTACGGCATCATTGCGTCGCTGGACGTGGCCTCGGCCATGATGGAAGGCCCTGCCGGCCGCTCGCTGATTCAGGAAACCTTCGACGAAGCCCTGAGCTTTCGCCGCGCGCTGGCCAATTTGCGGCAAAACCTGGCGGCTGATGACTGGTGGTTCAGTATCTGGCAGCCCCCGGCCGCTGAAGGCTGCGAAGCAGTCAGTACCGGTGATTGGTTATTGCAGCCGCAAGCCGACTGGCATGGCTTCGGTGACATCGCCGAGGACTACGTGCTGCTGGACCCGATCAAGGTGACCCTGGTGACACCAGGCCTGACCGCCGGTGGGCGTCTGGATGCGCGTGGTATTCCGGCGGCTGTGGTCAGCAAGTTCCTTTGGGAGCGCGGTCTGGTGGTGGAAAAAACCGGCCTGTACTCATTCCTGGTGCTGTTCTCCATGGGCATTACCAAGGGCAAGTGGAGCACCCTGCTGACCGAGTTGCTGGAGTTCAAACGCAGTTACGATGCCAACCTGCCGCTGGTGCAGGTGCTGCCCTCCATTGCTAAAGCCGGGGCGCAGGTTTATCAGGGCATGGGCCTGCGTGACCTGTGTGACGCGCTGCATGACTGCTACCGCGAGAACGCCACTGCCAAAGCACTCAAGCGCATGTACACGGTCCTGCCAGAAGTCGCATTGCGTCCGGCCGATGCCTACAACCATCTGGTGCGCGGCGAGGTCGAGGCTGTGCCCATTGACGCGCTGGAAGGGCGTATTGCGGCGGTGATGCTGGTGCCATACCCGCCGGGCATTCCGTTGATCATGCCGGGCGAGCGTTTCACTGCCGAGACTCGTTCGATCATCGATTACTTGCAGTTCGCCCGAACCTTTGGCGACTGCTTTCCGGGTTTCGATGCCGATGTCCATGGCCTGCAGCCCAGTGTGGAACATGGCTATACGGTGGATTGTCTGCGTCCATAGCGGCCGTCATCGGTCCGATAGAACGCCGGTAGATCAAGCGCTTAACCTGATTAGGCAGAAAAAGCCTCAACTGTGACGCCTGCGTCACAGTGGCCGGCATCGACTTTTGGCGTCTGGTTGTTATAGTTGCGCGATTGCCTCGGACCCCGCGCCGGCTCGCTGTTCAGCAGCGCTCGGCCACGGTTCGATTGAATTGCGTCTAGACCGCGCCCAGGCGCCTGCCGTGTAAGGATGACTGCCGTGTCCGACTATTCCGCCTTTCGTGTCGAGCTGGCCGACAAGATTGCCCATGTGATCATCAACCGTCCGGAAAAGATCAACGCCATGAATGCGGCGTTCTGGAGCGAGATCATTGATATCTTTCGTTGGATCGATGCCACCGATGACGTGCGGGTTGTCGTGCTCTCGGGAGCGGGTAAGCACTTTTCGTCGGGCATCGACCTGATGATGCTGGCGTCTATCGGCAATCAGCTGGGCAAGGACGTGGGGCGCAATGCCGAGACGTTGCGGCGCAAAATTCTGGAGCTACAAGCGTCGTTCAATGCCGTGGATGCCTGCCGCAAGCCGGTGCTCGCGGCCATTCAGGGGTATTGCCTGGGCGGCGCGATTGACCTGATCTCGGCTTGTGACATGCGCTATTCAACGGTAGATGCGCAGTTTGCCATTCGCGAAATCGATATTGGTATGGCCGCAGACGTCGGCACGCTGCAGCGCCTGCCGCGGATCATTGGTGACGGCATGATGCGCGAACTGGCGTTTACTGGTCGCACCGTTGAAGGTGAGGAGGCGCGCAGTATTGGCCTGGTTAACCGCACCTTCGCCGACGCCGAGAGCCTGCTCCAAGGTGTCATGGCGCTGGCGCGGCAGATCGCCGAGAAGTCTCCAGTGGCACTGCGCGGTACCAAGGAAATGATTCGCTACATGCGTGATCATCGCGTGGATGACGGCCTGGAGTACATCGCGACCTGGAACGCTGCCATGCTGCAGTCGGTCGACCTGCGTGTGGCCATGGCGGCCCACATGAGTAAGCAAAAGCCGGAATTCGCCGACTGATGCGCGTCCCGTTGTTGTCTCTTTTACTGGCGCGGGAGGCGCATTAGCTCATGGTTTCCGGTGCAACGTCCCTCAACCTGGTGCGTGATGAGCTGTTCACCACGATGGAGGAGGCTGAAGCCAGCCTCGAGCAGTTCATCGTTGAGCGGCATAACGGCAGCCTTCTGCAGCAGGCGGTCGAAAACCTGCATCAGGTGCGCGGCACATTAAATGTCGTGGAACTGGCAGGGGCCGAGCTGCTCGCCCAGGAAGTGCTGGATCAGGCGACCGACATTCCGGCAGGTGCCGGTGAAGAGCGAGATGCGCAGCTGTCTGCGCTGAGCAATGCCCTGCATGTGTTGCGGCGTTACCTGGAAAACGTCGAGGCCCATCGGCATGAGCTCCCGGAACTGCTGTTGCCGGCCATCAACGACTTGCGTCAGGCCGGTGGTCAGCCGCCGTTGCCGGAGAGCTTCTTCTACAGCGTGCGCCTCGATCAGCCCCGGCCGCCGGTGGCGGTGCTGGCGCTCGAGCCTGCCGCGCGCCTAAGTGAAAGCCGGCGCCTGCGTCATATGTACCAGGTGGGGCTGCTCGGTTTGCTGCGCGAGCAGAACGTGCCCGCCAGCCTGAAACTCATGGGGCGTGCCATGGCGCGGCTCGATCAACTGTATGCCAACGAAGCCGGTGGGCGCTTGTGCTGGATTGCTACCGCTGCACTGGAGGCGCAGGCCGACGGTCAGTTGTTGCCGCGCAAAGCGCGTAAGCAGCTGTTTTCCCGGCTGGACCGCGAGCTCAAACAGATTGTCGCTGCGACGGCCTACGAGCCGCCGCGCAGCTTGCTCAAGGAACTGCTCTACCTTGTGGCCCTTGCAGACACCCAGGGGCCGCGGGCGACACCGGTGCGAGAGCTGTTCGCGCTGACGCCTTTGCCGTTCACGGATCACCTCCTCGAAGAGCAGTATCAGCTGTTATCCGGCCCCGGACAGTCGGTGATGCGCTCGCTCAGCTCGGCGATTCGAGAAGAGCTGGCCAGCCTCAAAGATATGCTCGACCTGATTGAACGCGGCACCCTTGAAGAAGAGGCCCTCGGCAGCCTGCATGCCTTGCTGGGTAAGCTCAGTAAAACCCTGGGTATGGTGGGGTTGAGCTCGGCGGGCAACACGCTCGCAGCGCAGGTACACACCGTGGCTGGCTGGACGCACACCGCGCCACCACCGTCGGCCGAACTGGTCGGCCTGGCAGACGCGGTGCTGTACGTCGAAGGCATGGTCGCCAGCCTGGAGCGGGGCGAGCGCCGTGGCGGTCGGCAGGCTGAAACTTCCGGGCAGGGTGAGGCGCAGTCGTTCGCCGAGCACCAGCTGTACGAGGCACGCATTGTCGTGGTCGATGAGGCTCATGCGGGGTTGGCCTTGGCCAAGCGTGCGATTACCGCGTACCTGGAATCCAACGGCGACCGTATGCACCTGGCGAATGTGCCGTTCAGCCTGCAGGCTGTGCGCGGTGGTCTGTGGTTTCTGGATCAGCCTCGCGCCGCGCACTTGGTGGGTGCCTGTGCAGAATACATTCAGACGCAGATGCTTGATGCGCCGCAGCTGCCGGCCGAAGCCCTGCTGGAAACCCTCGCCGACGCGCTGAGCAGCCTGGAATATTACCTGGAGGCAGGTGCCGTGCTGCGTCCGGAAACCCAGCCCAGCGTCCTGGACTTGGCCGAGGAGAGTATTCGCGCCCTGGGCCTGCCGGTGGCTGCCTAGATGGCCGGCGGTTGGCAGGCAGGCCTACTGGACCCGCAACACACTGGCGGCTGGGCGTTGGTGCACTGTCGCCAGCAGTTTTTGGCCGATACCAACGGTTTACTGTTTCCCCGCGAATGGCTGAAGCGTCAGGAGCTGCCCGTATTGGCCGAGCACGGTGTCGGGCATTTTGCCGGGGATGCGGTGTATGTGCTGGAGGCTGCGCAGCCGTTCGACCTGCCCGGTTGCCATTGGCAGAGTTTGCGCCAGGTCATGCTGCAGGGCGATCCTGATACGTTCAACATGCTTGGCTATGCCAGTCAGATCGGCACCTGGGCGCGGCAGCACCGCTTTTGTGGCAGCTGTGGCGGGCCCATGCGTGCATTCAGTCGTGAGCGCGCCATGCACTGTGCGCAGTGTGAAGTGCACCATTACCCACGCCTGTCGCCGAGCATGATCGTGCTGGTGGCACGCGAGGATGAGCTGCTGCTGGCGCGTTCGCCGCGTTTTGTCAGCGGCGTCTACAGCACCCTGGCCGGATTCGTCGAGCCAGGTGAGTCGGTTGAGCAGTGCGTTAGCCGTGAAGTGCGCGAAGAGGTCGGTGTGGCGGTCGCCAACGTGCGTTACGTCGGCAGCCAGGGCTGGCCTTTTCCGCATTCCCTGATGCTAGGGTTTCATGCCGACTTCGCTGGCGGTGAGATCGTCATGCAGCCCGAAGAGATCGAGGACGCGGGCTGGTTCCATATCGATGCGCTGCCGCCGTTGCCGGCCTCCCGCTCGATTGCCCGCTACCTGATCGACCTCTACGTCGCTCAGCGTCGGGGTTTGCCGGCACCTGTCATGGGCGTTTAGTTGGTCGCAGCCGCTACACCCAGTGCTGCCAGACCAGGCGCGCCGTCAATGCAAGCACCACGCAGATAAATACCGGACGGATAAAGCGCGAGCCGCCACTGATGGCGGTTCGGGCGCCGATGAACGCACCGATCATCAGCGCGCTGCCCATGCACAGCCCGAGAATCCAGTCGACCTGACCGCTGATGATAAAGATGCTCAAGGCGCAGGCGTTGCTGACAAAGTTCATGCTGCGCGCCACGCCGCTGGCCCTGACCAGGTCCAGTGGGTAGAGCAGCAGCGTGCTGACGGTCCAGAACGCCCCAGTACCCGGCCCGGCAACGCCGTCGTAAAACCCGAGGCCCAAGCCTTGGGGCCATTGCCGACGCCGGGCAATGGGTGCGTCGGTGACCGGTGGGGCTGCCGGCGTACGCCCGAACAGCAAGTACAGGGCACAGCCAAATACCGCGACCGGCAGCAGCAGGTTCAACCACTCGGCAGGCATCCAATGGGCGGCAATGGCCCCGATAAATGCGCCGATGGCCGTGCCCAGTAACGCATTGAGCCATTGCTTGGGGTGAAACAGCTTGCGTCGATAAAAGGTGTAGCTGGCGGCGGCAGCACCGAAGGTGGAACTGAGCTTGTTGGTTCCCAAGACCAGGTGCGGCGGCAGCCCTGCGGTGAGCAGAGCAGGGATGGTCAGCAGGCCGCCGCCCCCGGCGATGGCATCGATAAAGCCCGCGGCGAACGCCACTAAAGCGAGTATCAGCAGCGTACTGGGGTCAACCGCGAGCTCGAAAGGAAATAGCATGGAGAAAAGACGACCTGTATCAGATTGTTCAGCGCTGACGCTGTTCGAGGGCTGGAGCAGCTGCGCATAATGCCGGCAATTTCACGCATAAGGAATGCACCGATGCAGTATGACGGCCTGGCCTGGGTAACAGCGCTGTTGGCAGTGCTGGCAAGTGTGGTGGCGGCGCGCATTCTGTTCGACAGCCGCTGGTTTCTGGGCTGGCTGCGTGGCACCTGCGGCCTGGCGTTTCTGGCGTTGGCCGGGCTTATCGGTTTGGTGGCCTACGACCTGCTGAGCTACGCCCCGTTACCGGCCGACAAGCCGCTGGTTACGCTGAGCTTCAAGGCCGACCGCGGTGCTTATCGGGTGACCCTGCTTGAAGGCGAGCGCGAGCGCACGGTCACGCTCGAAGGTGATCTCTGGCAGCTGGACGCACGGTTATTGCAGTGGAAGGGGCTGGCGGCGTTGATTGGCTTGCAGCCTGGCTATCGCCTGGAGCGTTTGACAGGGCGGTTTCTCGCCATTGAGCAGCAGAGCGCCGCGCAGCACGGTAAAACTGCGCTGGCACAGAGCCCTTATGGCGTTGACCTGTGGCGCTGGCTGCGATTGGGGCGCCATGACCTGTTCGTTTTCGATGCTCAGGCGCGCCGGGTGACCTATCTGCCGATTGCCGATGATGCGGTCTACAGTGTCAGCCTGACGCCCACCGGCTTACTCGCTCAGCCGCTCAATCAGGCGGCCCAAAAAGCGCTGCAGGAATGGCAGTGAGCGTTCCTTCGGCACAGTAAAAAGGGACCCGAAGGTCCCTTTTTTGTCGGCTGAGTACAGCGCTTAGGAGAGGAAGCCGCCGTCCACGTTCAGCGCCACGCCGGTGGTGTAGCTGGACGCGTCGCTCGCTAGGTAGAGCACCGTGCCGGCCATTTCGCTGGGGTCCGCCACGCGCTTGAGTGGGATGCGCTGCAGGGCCACTTTCAGGATGGCGTCGTTCTGCGTCAGCGCCGAGGCGAACTTGGTGTCGGTCAGGCCCGGCAGCAGCGCGTTGCAGCGGATGCCGAACTGCGCGCACTCCTTGGCAAATACTTTGGTCATGCTGATCACGGCAGCCTTGGTCACCGAGTAGATGCCCTGGAACTCGCCCGGCGATACGCCGTTGATCGATGCCACGTTAATGATCGAACCGCCACCGTTCTGCTTCATCAGCTTGCCGCCTTCAATGGACATGAAGTAGTAGCCGCGAATGTTCACATCGACGGTTTTCTGGAACGCCGACAAGTCAGTGTCCAGCACGTTACAGAACTGCGGGTTGGTCGCCGCGTTGTTGACCAGGATGTCGAGGCGACCGAACTGTTCCTTGATCTGTGCGAAGACGTTGGTGATCTGCTCCATCTCGCCAATGTGGCAGGCGATGGCGGTGGCTTTACCGCCTTCGGCTGTGATGGCGTCTGCGACAGCCTGGCAGCCATCGATCTTGCGGCTCGAGACGATCACGTGCGCGCCTTGCTGGGCCAGCAGTTTGGCGATGGCTTCGCCGATGCCGCGGCTTGCGCCGGAGACGAAGGCAATCTTGCCGTCGAGGTCGAACAGATGAGTTTTGGACATTGGAAGGTTCCTTTTTTGTTAGAGGCGCCGTTACAGCGTCGATTTATTGATGACCTGTAGGCTCATCTGCTCCAGCAACTTGTTCATGTGAATGAACTGGGCGAAGCGCTTGTCCTGAGTCTGGCCATGGTAGAAGCGGTAGTAGATCTGCTGCACGATGCCGGCAAGGCGGAACAGGCCATAGGTGTAGTAGAAATCGATGCTCTTGATTTCTATGCCGGCGCGCTCGGCGTAGTAATCGGCAAAGCCCTGGCGGCTGAGCATGCCCGGCGCATTGCTGGGCTGGCGGCGCATCAGCTGCACGGGGGCCGGGTCGTCTGCTTCGATCCAGTACGCCAGGGTGTTGCCCAGGTCCATCAGGGGGTCGCCCAGGGTGGTCAACTCCCAGTCCAGGACGCCGATGATGCGCATGGGGTTGTTGGGGTCGAGGATGACATTGTCGAAGCGGTAATCGTTGTGCACGATCGCCGGCTTGTGGTGATCAGCCGGCATCTTGTCGCGCAGCCAGGCCTTGACCGGCTCCCACAGTGGCGCATCCGGCGTCAGGGCTTTTTCATAGCGGTCGCTCCAACCGGCAATCTGACGCTGCACATAGCCTTCAGGTTTGCCGAGATCGCCCAGGCCGCAGGCCTGATAGTCGACGCGGTGCAGTTCGACCAGCTTGTCGATAAAGCTTTCACACAAGCTGCGCGTCTTGGCCGCGTCCAGATTGAGTTCGGCGGGCATGTCGGAGCGCAGGATGATGCCGTTGACCCGCTCCATCACGTAGAACTCGCTGCCGATAACTGAATCATCGGTGCAGTGCACGTAGGCTTTCGGGCAGTAGGGGAAGCCAGCATTGAGCTGGTTGAGAATGCGGTATTCGCGGCCCATGTCGTGGGCCGATTTGGCCTTGTGGCCAAACGGCGGGCGCCGCAGCACAAACTCCTGGCCGGGGTACTCAAGCAGATAAGTCAGGTTCGAGGCGCCACCCGGAAACTGGCTGATGCGCGGTTCGCCAGTCAGGCCAGGAATGTGAGCCTTGAGGTAGGGGTCGATACGTGCGGCATCGAGTTCTTCACCCTCGCGGATTCGGGTGGACTGGTCATTAAGCGCCATGCTTATCCCTTCTACTTATGATTGGGGCCCGAGATTATTCGCTAATCTAATGCGCATGCCGGGTGCTCAACAAGTTCGATGCACCGTTATAGGCAAGCGTGTTGCTGCCTGATCAGGCTGCCTGATTGGTCAGTCAGCGCGGCGGCCAGGCAAAAAAAACCGGAGTGCAAGACTCCGGTTCGGGGTGCGCGGGGGCGCGTGACTCAGACTGGGAACAGTTCGCCCAGTTTCATGGCCAGCATCATGTCGCCTTCAGCGCGCAGCTTGCCTGCCATGAAGGCCTGCATGCCGTCAGTTTCGCCGCTGGTGATGCCTTTCAGGGTTTCGGTGTCCATGATCAGGGTCACGTTGGCGTCCGGGCTGTCGCCTTGTTTCACATCGCAGGTGCCGTCTTTGACGATCAGGTAGTGGTTCTCGCCGTCTTCGATGTTGAACTGGAATACCAGATCCAGGCCTGCAGCGGCGCTCGCGTTGAACTTGGAGTGCATGGTTTGGACGATGTCTGCAACGCTCATGGTGTTTTCCTTTCTTGGGAGTTGTCTCGCGCCCCGGTGGGCGCAATGGGCCGGACTCAGCGGTAGGTGATGAGCTCCGGCGCCTTCAGCAGCTGCAAATGCGCGTGGCTGTTGAAGGAAGCCAGGGTCACTTCGCTGCCACGAAACTTCAGGCAGCTGAGTGAGGTATTGACGATCTGCCAGTTCAGCTCGAACGCCTGGGCAGCGGGAATCCCGGTGATCAGGTGGAGCAGGGCGGTGATGGTACCGCCCGAGGTAAAGACCGCGATGTTCTGTTTGTTGTGCGCGCTGGCCAGCAGGCGCTGCAAGCCGTCGCCTACCTGTGCAGTAAACGCCTGCCAGCTCTGCAGCTCAGGCGTGTCGTAGTCGCCGGAAATCCAGCGCCCGATGAGCAGGGCGAACAACCGTTGAAATTCGCCCCGGTGCTGCGCAGCGTTACGCAGAATGTGCAGGGCTTCGGGTTCTTCAGGCAGTAGCGCCGGTAACAGGGCGCGGATAACCGCGTCGGCGTCAAATTCGTTGAATGCGGGGTCAATTTCCAGCGTAGCGCTGGGCAGATCGCTGGCGTGCAGCTGCTGCAGCGCTGCCTGGGCGGTGTGCTGTTGGCGTTGCAGGCTGCCGCTGATCGCGCGATCAAGGTGTAACCCAAGCTGCGCGAGGTGCGCACCCACAACTTCAGCCTGCCGCACACCGATGGGCGACAGCACATCGTAATCGTCGGCACCGAATGAGGCCTGGCCATGTCGAATCAGGTAGATGCTGCCCACGTCCGCCGTCGTCCCGGTACGTTGAAAGTTCAGCGAGGGTAGGGGGGAAGCTGGGCGGCTGTCAACGAAAAAACATACGCTTGTTTGAATACTGGTTGGCCGCTTGCTTGCTGGTCGCGCTGTCGGGGCGCCGGTATGCTGGCGAGAGATTGAGCCGCCTGCGTTTAGGTCGGCGCTCGCGAAATGAGGAGTGATGCGTGGAGTTTTTCCTGGAGTATGCCGGTTTCCTGGCAAAGACCGTCACCGTGGTGGTGGCGATTATCGTTGTCTTGGCGGCGTTCGCTGCTGCGCGCAGCAAAGGCCGCCGCGGCGGTGGCCAGTTGCAGGTGAGCAAGCTGAATGATTTTTACAAAGACCTGCGCCAGCGGCTGGAGTCGGCCGTGCTGGACAAAGCACAGCTCAAGGCCATCCAGAAGGCTGAAGCCAAGCACGCCAAGGCCGCGAAAAAGGCCGGTGAGAAACGGCCTCGGGTGTTTGTACTCGACTTTGACGGTGACATACGCGCCTCTGCCACCGAAAGCCTGCGCCACGAAATCAGCGCCGTGTTGAGCATGGCCACGCCCCAAGACGAAGTTGTGCTGCGCCTGGAGAGTGGCGGCGGCATGGTCCACAGTTACGGCTTGGCTTCTTCGCAGTTGGTGCGCATTCGTCAGGCCGGCGTACCGTTGACGGTGTGCATCGACAAGGTGGCGGCGAGCGGCGGCTATATGATGGCCTGTATCGGCGCGCATATTGTGTCGGCGCCCTTTGCTATTTTGGGCTCCATTGGCGTTGTCGCACAGTTACCTAACGTTCACCGCCTGCTGCGCAAGCATGACATTGACGTGGAGGTGCTGACGGCCGGCGAGTACAAGCGCACCCTGACGGTCTTTGGTGAGAACACCGAGAAAGGCCGGGAAAAATTCAAAGAAGACCTAGAGACCACCCACGAACTGTTCAAGAACTTCGTGGCCCGCTATCGTCCACAGTTGGATATCGACGAAATTGCGACCGGTGAAGTCTGGCTGGGTACGGCAGCCCTTGAGAAGCGCCTGGTCGATGAGCTCAAGACCAGTGACGAGTACCTGGCTGAGCGAGCGGTTGATGCGGATCTGTTTCAGCTGCATTTCGCCGAAAAGAAATCACTGCAGGAGCGTGTTGGCCTGGCGGCCAGCGTCACGGTTGAGCGGTTTCTGGTCAATGGCCTGAGCCGTCTCAATCTCCAGCGCTTCTGGTAACCATACGCATGCCAAGGGGAATACGATGACCACTTTCACCGCGCTGCAGGCGCGCGAGCAGGCTACACAGGGTTTCGAGCAGGTGATCGTCGAGCGCGACACAGCTGACCTGCCCGCAGGCGAGCTGTTGATCCGTGTGCATTACTCGTCGCTCAACTATAAGGATGCCTTGTCGGCCAGCGGTAACCGCGGGGTGACCAAGCAGTTTCCGCATACGCCGGGTATTGATGCTGCGGGCGTGGTTGAGGCCTCAAGTGTTGCAGAGTTCAGCGCGGGCGATGAAGTCATCGTGACCGGTTACGACTTGGGCATGAACACCTCCGGTGGGTTCGCCCAGTACATTCGCATTCCGGCCAGCTGGGCGCTCAAGCGGCCACAGGGCTTGACCATGCGCGAGGCAATGGTGCTGGGGACTGCAGGCCTGACCGCTGCCCTGTGCGTCGACAAGCTGGAGCAGGCCGGTGTCTCGCCAGGCGATGGCCCGGTGCTGGTCACAGGTGCCACCGGCGGCGTTGGCAGTGTGGCGGTGGCCTTGCTGGCCACGCTGGGCTATGAGGTCGTGGCCGCTACCGGCAAAACGCAGCAAGCCGACTTGCTGACCCGCCTTGGCGCCAGCCGTGTGGTCACCCGCAGCGAGTTGCAGGCCGGCAGCGAGCGTCCACTGCTCAAGGAACAATGGGCGGCGGCGGTGGACACGGTGGGCGGTGAGATACTGTTCAATGTGGTCAAAGCGCTCAACTATGGCGGTAGCGTGGCCTGTTGCGGGTTGACGGCTGGCACTGCCTTCACGGGCAGCGTGCTGCCGTTCATCCTGCGCGGCGTCAACCTGTTGGGCGTCGACTCAGTGGAGCTGCCCCTGGTCGTCAAGGCGTCGATGTGGGACAAGCTGTCGCTGCAGTGGAAGCTGGATCTGGAAGCCTTGGTGACTGAAGTTGGCCTGGCCGAGGTGCCGCAGGCCATCAACCAGATTCTCGCCGGGCAGATCGCCGGGCGGGTGCTGGTGCGCATCGACTGACTGAACGAGCACGCACAAAAAAGCCCGCCAGATTCTGGCGGGCTTTTTCGTTAGCCTTAGGCGCGGCGGCGGAACAGCGGCAGCGGCTGATCGCCGGAGGCCTGGTAGACCTCGCTGAACTCGGTGAAGGCGTTCAGTGCATCCACCGGGTCTTTGTCGGCGCGCAAGGCAAAGGCGTCGAAGCCAACGCGCTGGTACGAAAACAGCTGATCGCGCAGCACGTCGCCAATAGCCCGCACTTCGCCAGTGTAGCCGTAGCGGGTGCGCAGCAGGTAGGCGGTTGAGCAATGACGGCCATCGGTAAAAGCCGGGAAATTCAGCGCGATGACCTGGAAGTTATCCAGCTGGTCGGCGATTTCTTCGATCTCTTCACCGGCATCCAGCCACACGCCCAAGCCGCCGTCGCGGGCTTTCAACGCATGGCCATGCTCGACCCACAGCGCCAACGGGACGATCAGGTCGTCACAGTTGGGGATGCCGTCGAGGGTGGCGTCCTTGGGCAGCAGGTGCCAGGTCTCGTCGAGAATCTGACCGTTCTTAATGATTCGCTGCATACACACGCTCCTTGAACGGGTCGACGCCGATGCGGCGGAAGGTGTCGAGGAAGGATTCTTCTTCGGTGCGACGCTCGACGTAGACCTTGACGATTTTGTCGATCACGTCGGCCATGTCGGCTTCGGCGAAGGAGGGGCCGAGGATCTGCGCCAGGCTGGCGTCACGGCCTGAGCTGCCGCCCAGGGAGACCTGGTAGAACTCCTGACCTTTCTTGTCCACGCCAAGGATGCCGATGTGGCCGACGTGGTGGTGACCACAGGCATTCATGCAGCCGGAGATGTTCAGATCGATATTGCCGATGTCGAACAGGTAGTCCAGGTCATCGAAGCGGCGCTGAATGGCTTCGGCCACCGGGATCGACTTGGCGTTGGCCAGGGAGCAGAAGTCGCCGCCTGGGCAGCAGATGATGTCGGTCAGCAGGCCGACGTTCGGCGTGGCAAAACCGTTTTCACGCAGCTCGCCCCACAGGGTAAACAGCTGGCGCTGCTCAACGTCGGCAAGGATGATGTTCTGGTTGTGGCTGTTGCGCACTTCGCTAAAGCTGTAGCGGTCGGCCAGTTCGGCGATCACGTCGAGCTGCTTGTCGGTGACATCGCCAGGCGCTACGCCGGTGGGCTTGAGCGACAGTGTCACGGCCACGTAGCCAGGCTTCTTATGGGCGAAGGTGTTGCGCTGGCGCCAGCGGGCGAAGCCAGGGTGCTCGGCGTCCTGCTGGGCGAGCAGGGCGTCTTCGTCGTTCAGCGCTTGATAGGCTGGGTCGATGAAGTGCGCGGCCACGCGGGCGACTTCGGCATCGGTCAGGGTGGTCGGGCCATCCTTCAGGTGCGCCCACTCGGCATTTACGCGCTCGGCGAACACGTCGGGGGTGAGGGCCTTAACCAGGATCTTGATGCGCGCCTTGTATTTGTTGTCGCGACGGCCATAGCGGTTGTACACACGCAGGATGGCGTCGAGGTAGCTGATCAGGTGCTGCCACGGCAGGAATTCGTTGATAAAGCTGCCAACGATTGGCGTGCGGCCCAGACCGCCGCCGACCGAAACGCGGAAGCCCAGCTCGCCGGCTTCATTGCGTACCGCTTCCAGGCCGATGTCGTGCACTTCAATGGCCGCACGGTCGCCAACGGCGCCGTTGACGGCAATCTTGAACTTGCGCGGCAGGTGAGTGAACTCGGGGTGGAATGTTGACCACTGACGAATGATTTCGCACCAGGGGCGTGGGTCAACGATCTCATCCTTGGCCACGCCGGCAAACTGGTCGGTGGTGGTGTTGCGGATGCAGTTGCCGCTGGTCTGGATGGCGTGCATCTGCACGGTGGCCAGCTCGGCAAGAATTTCGGGTACGTCTTCCAGGTCCGGCCAGTTGAACTGTACGTTCTGGCGGGTGCTGATGTGCGCATAGCCCTTGTCGTAGTCGCGGGCGATCTTGGCCATCATGCGTACCTGCTCTGAAGACAGCAGGCCGTAGGGCACGGCAACGCGCAACATCGGGGCGTAGCGCTGAATGTACAGACCATTCTGCAGGCGCAGGGGGCGAAACTCTTCGCCACTCAGCTCGCCTGCCAGGTAACGGCGGGTCTGATCACGGAACTGCTTGACGCGGTCCTCGATGATTTGTTGATCGTACTGGTCGTATACGTACATGAAGTGTCCTGTTATCAGGCTGCTTACAGCAAATCTGCGCGCACGGCCGCGCACTCCAACCGGAGCCGGGGGAAGATACCAGCTAAGGGTTATGCGCAAAAGTGAAGTTTGGGCATATGGAAAGAACTTGGAGTTCTAAGGGCGCCGCTCGACATAACTTCGCCCGCTTGAGCAACCGCTCAGTCTGGTCTTAACTCAAGGGCAGCACACCTACAATCACAACAATAAAGGGCTTTCATGAACGAGCAACTCGAGTCCAGCCATGGCGATAGCGCCGCTGATGCCAAGGCTATTTTCGCCTTGATCCTGATTATCGTAGCCACCGCGGTTTTTTGGGTCAGCGGGCAATAGCCTCATATGCTGTCCAGCACTTGATAGCGCGTGCGTTGAGACAAATGCCTCCCGCCAGGCAGTAACTCTTTATACTGCGGCGAGTTCTGGGGGTGTACATGTTGCGGTGGTTGCTGTTTGGTCTGGTTGTCACAGGGGTAATGGCCCTGGGAGGCGCGGCGCACGCGTCACCTGCCAGTTCGCCTTCGGTGGTATTTCTTAATCCGGGTCACGCTGACGAGCCGTTTTGGCGCAGTTACAGTGAGTTCATGCAGGTGGCAGCGAACGACCTCGGCATGCAGTTACAGGTGATTTACGGCGCCCGTGACTCCGCCAATTTGCTGAGCGCTGCGCGGGCGATTCATGAGTCGAAAGAGCCCCCCGATTATTTACTGTTCGTCAATGAACAGTTCTTCGGGCCTGAAGTGTTGAGGCTGTTCGCCCGCTCGCCCATAAAGCTGTTCGCCCTACACAGCACCCTGACGCCAGAGCAGCAAGCCGTTGTCGGTGGCAGTCGCGAGCATTACCGCAACTGGATCGGCAGCTTGATTCCCAATGACGAGGAAGCCGGCTACCTGATGGCTTCCGCGCTGATTGCAACACTGCAGCACAAGCCGGGTGAGATGCTCGCCTTGTCGGGTCTGCGCCAGACGCCCTCGGCAATCCTGCGTGAGCGGGGCCTCGCGCGTGCCTTGGCCGAACACCCGGAAGTTCACCTGCACCAACTGCTTTACGGCGAGTGGCGCCGGCAGCGTGCTTACGAGCAAACGCGCACGCTGCTGCAGCGCCGGCCCGGCATCGACCTGATCTGGTCGGCCAATGATGAAATGGCATTTGGTGCGCTGCAGGCGCTGGCTGAACAAGGTTTGGTGCCTGGCCGCGACGTACAGGTGTCCGCGCTCAATAACTCTGAGCAGGCGCTGCAGGCACGTATTGACGGCCGAATCAGCGCGCTGGTCGCCGGTCATACTAGCCTGGGTGCATGGGCGATGGTCATGCTTTACGACCACTACAACGGCCATGATTTCAGTGAGTACGGCGGCAAGGATCAGGTGGCCTCATCGCTGCAAACCATTGATGTCGAGCAGGCGCGTAACTTGCTTGAGCGCCTTGACCAGCCGGGGTTTGGTGTGGACTTTCGCCGTTACAGCGTGACCTACACGCCGCAGCTCAAACGTTATGATTTCACCTTGCGCACGCTGTTGGAGTGAGGTCAAACCCCTGCGGCATAGAGCACCAGTTTGACGATTGAAATGATCACCACCACAAACAGGGCCGTAAACAGCACGCCCATGATGATGAAGTGGCTGGGTTTGCCCCTGCTGAAATCGCGGCTGCGGTTTTTGCCGCTTTGCACGCCGATCGCCGCTGCCAGAATACTGTGGATCATCTGCCTGAAGGTCAGGGGTTGGTCGCGATCATCCTGCTCACTCATGATGTGTCCTCCGGGAGCCTGTTCACGTTAAGCGTAGACGGTCCTGGCGTGCGGCGGTCAGTCAACCGTCGGTCCGGATGAACCATAGGGCTGAACCGCGCTCCCAAAAGAGGCCGATATGAGGAGGCTATCGAGGCGATGCACGGTAGCTGCCGACTTTCCTGTTCAAGGGCGTAGAGCGCTGCGTTAGTCTTGAATCCTGTCACGTACACAGCGAGCTCGCATGGACACTTTGCACAATCAATACCTCACCTTCCGCAGTGCCTGGTTGGCGCAAGCGCGCAGCAACCCTTTGATTACCGCGGGCTTCGCCGGCGCCTTGCTGGTGGTGGTTGGGTTGCTGGTCGGCAGCGCTGCCAACGCCATGGGCCAGCCAGCGGATAACCTGCGCCATGCGCTTTACGGCGGCTTTGCAGGGTTTGCTGCAACAGCGTTCGGCGCGCTGCTGGCTATCGGGCTGGGGGGCATCTCTTCACGGCTACAGGACAGTATGCTCGGCTTTGCCGCCGGCATGATGCTGGCGGCCAGCTCGTTTTCATTGATCCTGCCAGGCCTGGAAGCGGCAACCGAGGTGACTGACAGCAAGCTGTTGGGCGCTGCGACTGTCGTGCTTGGGCTGGGTTTTGGCGTGCTGTTGATGCTGGGGCTCGACTACTTCACCCCTCATGAGCATGAGAGCACCGGCCCCTGTGGGCCCGATTGCGAGCGGATCAACCGCGTCTGGCTGTTTGTCTTTGCCGTGACCCTGCATAACCTGCCAGAAGGCATGGCAATTGGCGTGGGGTTTGCCGCTGGTGACCTGGGGGTTGGCATTCCATTGGCGAGCGCGATAGCCATTCAGGATATTCCGGAAGGTCTGGCGGTGGCGCTGGCGCTGCGCACCACCGGCTTGTCGGCGGTCACTGCCTCTCTGGTGGCCATGGCCAGCGGAATCATGGAGCCGATTGGCGCGTTGGTGGGCATTGGCTTGTCCAGCGGGTTTGCCTTGGCCTACCCGGTAAGTATGGGTTTGGCAGCTGGGGCAATGATTTTTGTGGTTTCCCATGAAATCATCCCGGAAACCCATCGTAACGGGCACCAGACGTCGGCGACGCTCGGTCTCATGGGCGGTTTTGCGGTGATGATGTTTCTTGATACGGCCCTGGGTTGAATGGCCGCTGCGGTTAGGCGAGGCAGCAGGATGGCCGGCAAGGAGGCTGATTGGACAGGCAGATAGGTGGCGTGAAACGGCGGCTTTGCCTGGTGCTAACCCTGCTTTTGCTCTCGGGTGTGGCTCAGGCCCAGGTGCTGAATGTTTACGTGGGACAAGGGCAAATGCCGTTTGCCGATGGCCCAGCCAGTCGCCCCGGGATCTTCGCGGAACTCATGAGTGCCTTGTGCGCCCGGGCCGGCTTCGACTGCCACATGCGCAGCGTGCCCTGGCGTCGTGTGCTGAGCGAGGCACACGACGACCCCCAGGCGGTGGTGCTGAACATGGGGCGCATTGCTGAGCGCGAGCACAGTTTTCTCTGGTTGTTGAATGTGTTGCCCACCGCCTATGTGCTGGCCAGCACCCAAAATGCCCACGACAGTCTGGCGCAGGCACTCGAAGCGGGGCCTGTGGCGGTCATGAGCGGTACACCGAGGGCCAATGAGCTGCTCGTTGCTCGCCAAGCGGGCCAGGAGGTGGTCGAGGTGACCGATCCTGAGCAGGCTGCGCACCTGATGCGCGTTGGCCGATTAGCGGCGTGGTACGAGATAGACCTGCGTATCAGCTACCTGTGGAAGCGTCTGGGAAATGCTGAGCAGCCGTTGTTGACGGGGCGCCCCATCGCCACCACTGACAGCTACATTGCCGGCAGTCTGAAGCTGGAGAATGCCGCCAGCGTGCAGCAGCGGCTGGACGCAGCGTTCAGAGAGATGCAGGCCGATGGCAGTTGGCAGCGCATCCTTGAGCACTATCTGCCCCCCGAAGGCGTGGAGCGGCTGCTGCACGCCAAGTAGCGATCACGGCGCGGCCACGGCATACTAGCGGGCTGAATTGCATGACTTAAGCGGCGTGGAGCAGGTTAATGAAATACATACACCAGCGTGAGCACCTCAATGAAGATGACGTTGTGGTCATCGACTGCTCACAGACCTGCAATATCCGCCTGATGAACGATGCGAACTTTCGCAGTTTCAAAAACGGCGGGCGGCACACCTACCACGGTGGCGCATTCGATACCTTCCCCGCACGCATCACAGTGCCCAGCAGCGGCTTCTGGAATATCACCATCGACACGGTGACGCGCAAGGCGATCAGCGTCACGCGCAAACCGACCCTCAAGCATTCGATCAAGATTGTCCGCCGCTCCACCTCAGACCTGCGCTGAGGCGAAGTTATTGACGACAGGTCACGCAGCCTACTGGCTGAACGCCTCAGGGTCGCGATACAGGCCGTGATGCGGTACCTGGGTTTCGTCGACTTGCTTTGAACGCGGGACAATCTGCTGCAGCTTGTCCACTTTTCTTGAGCCTTTAAGCACGATCACTTCGCCAGGCATCGCTGTTTCCTGCAGCAGGGTGTCGAGTGCTTCCAAGGTGCTCGCGCGCAGGAAGCGGCCCTCGGCGATATCCTCATCACTGGCTCTGATGCGCGACTCCAGCTCACCAAAGAAGATCACCCGGTCCGCGTAGTGGCGTGCCAGGCGATAGGCTTGGTTGACGCGAGTGCTTTGCGCGCCTGGGTAGTCCGAGAGTTTGCCCAGCACAATGGTGCGCCGGCTCGCGTTGGGGAACAGACGAGTGAGGGCGAACGCCAGTTCCAGCGTGGCAAAGGGTGCTTTAACCGTGTCGCAGGCATACAGGCGCTGATCAGGCAGCGCGTGCAGCGAGCAACGCCCCTCAAGCTGTTGATAGCGTGCAGCCCGCACGGCCAGCGCGGCCATGGGCAGGCCCTGATGATGAGCGCAGGCAATGGCCGCCAAGGCGCTGACGACGAAGTGACGCCCTAGAAAGGCGATATCGAATGGCGTGCTTTCGCCCTGATGCAGGCAATCGAACAGCAGCCGGCCCTGATCGCTGGTGCGTATGTTGACTGCGCGGTAATGCGCGTCCGGGTGTTCGCCGTAGGTCACGGTCTGCTCAGGCGCAAATGCCGCGAGCGGGGCCAGCAGCGGGTCATCCACGTTGATGAATGCGGTGCCGCCATTGGCGAAGGCAGCATGGGCCAGTCGCGATTTTTCTGCCGCGGTGGCCTCCAGGCTGCGGTGGTTGCTGTAATGGTCCTGCGAGACCAGCGTGAGTATCGCCAGGTTCGGCTGTAAGAAACGGCACGCGTCGTCAATGGCGCCAGCAGCATGACCGCTGGTCTCGAAAATCGCATAACGATCACGGGGCGTGAGGTAGCGCATACGGCGCACGATCGAGTCGCGGGTGTTTTCAAATAGCGACAGCGCGCAGCTGTGCTGGCTGGACAGCAGGTGGTAGAGAAATGCCGAGGTGCTGCTCTTGGCGCCGCTACCGGTAATGCCAACAAACGCGCTGGTGCGGCACCGAGCACGTGCCTGCAGGGCCAGGCGCTCAGCGATTTCCGCCCGGCTGGGCGGTGTGGCACCCCGCAAGCGAGCCTTGAGCTTGTTCCAGGAGTAGATCAGGTCCATCGCCCAAGGCCCTTCGCGGTCAGTTGTCGTAGCCCAAGTTGGGCGCCAGCCAGCGCTCGCTGACGTTCAAGTCCTGCTTTTTACGTGCGGTATAGCTTTCCACCTGGTCCTTGTCGATTTTACCGATGGCAAAGTACTGCGCCTGCGGGTGAGCGAAGTACCAGCCGGACACCGCAGCCGCCGGGAACATGGCGTAGTGCTCCGTGAGGAACACACCGCTGGCGCCGGCCTTGTTGAATTCGGCCGCCGGGTCGAGCAGGGTGAACAGGGTCTTTTTCTCGGTGTGGTCCGGGCAGGCCGGGTAGCCGGGAGCGGGGCGGATGCCTTTGTAGGCTTCCTTGATCAGCTCGTCGTTGGAGAGTGCTTCTTCCGGGTCGTAGCCCCAGTAATTCGTGCGCACCTCTTTATGCAGCCACTCAGCGCAGGCTTCAGCCAGTCGGTCGGCCAGCGCTTTGACCATGATCGAGTTGTAGTCGTCGCCGGCGTCTTGGTACGCCTTGGCTACTTCTTCGGCGCCGATGCCTGCGGTGGTGATAAAGCCGCCCACATAATCGGTGACACCACTGTCTTTCGGCGCGACGAAGTCGGCCAGGGAATAGTTCGGTTTGCCGTCCGGCTTGATGGTCTGCTGGCGCAGGTGGTGCAGGGTGGCAAGCTTCTCGCCGTTGTCGCCATAAACATCCAGGTCGTCATCGTTGACCTGGTTGGCAGGCCAGAAGCCGAATACGGCACGCGCGCTGATCAGCTTCTCGTCGATCAGCTTTTTCAGCATCTCCTGAGCGTCGGCGTACAGCGCAGTGGCAGCTTCGCCGACTACCTCATCGGTGAGAATGCGCGGGAACTTGCCGGCCAGGTCCCAGGAGATAAAGAACGGGGTCCAGTCGATATATTCGGCCAGCACCTTGAGGTCGATATTCTCCAGCACCTTCACGCCGGTAAAGCTCGGCACGGTCGGCTGATAGGTTGCCCAGTCGAACTTGGGTTTGTTCTCCACCGACTTGGCGTAGCTCAGGCGTTCGGTGCGGGCGCTGCGGTTGGCGGTGCGTTCGCGCACTTCGATGTAGTCGAGGCGGGTGCGTTCGACAAAGTCGGCTTTCAACTCTTTGGACAGCAACTGGGTGGCCACACCGACCGCGCGCGAGGCGTCGGTAACGTAGACCACCGCATCGTTCTGGTACTTGGGTTCGATCTTCACCGCGGTGTGGGCTTTGGAGGTGGTCGCGCCGCCGATCATCAGCGGCAGGTGGAAACCCTGGCGCTGCATTTCCCGGGCGACGTGAACCATCTCGTCCAGCGATGGAGTGATCAGGCCGGACAGGCCGATGATGTCGCATTTCTCGGCAATCGCGGTTTGCAGGATCTTTTCAGCCGGCACCATCACGCCCATGTCGACGATGTCGTAGCCGTTACAGCCCAGCACCACGCCAACGATGTTCTTGCCGATGTCGTGCACGTCGCCTTTGACCGTGGCCATGAGGATCTTGCCTTTGGCTTCCGGCTTGTCGCCTTTTTCGGCTTCGATAAAGGGGATCAGGTGCGCCACCGCCTGCTTCATCACCCGGGCCGATTTGACCACTTGGGGCAGGAACATCTTGCCGGCCCCGAAGAGGTCGCCGACCACGTTCATCCCGGCCATCAACGGGCCTTCGATGACTTCGATCGGGCGCGCGCACTGCTGACGGAACTCTTCGGTGTCTTCGACGATGTGTGTGGTCACGCCTTTGACCAGCGCGTGCTTGAGCCGCTCTTCGACGCTCAGGTTGCGCCACTCTTCGGTTTCGGCCTCTTTGACGCTGCCGTCGCCCTTGTAGTTGTCGGCGATGGCCAGCAACGCTTCGGTGGCGCCGTCGTGGCGGTTGAGCACCACGTCTTCCACGGCGTCGCGCAGCTCTTTGGGAATCTCGTCGTAGATTTCCAGCTGGCCGGCGTTGACGATGCCCATGGTCAGGCCGTTCTGGATCGCGTAGTACAAGAACACCGAGTGAATGGCTTCACGTACCGGGTTGTTGCCACGGAAGGAGAACGACACGTTGGACACGCCGCCGCTCGACAGAGCGTAGGGCAGGTGGTCGCGGATATAGGCGCAGGCCTCGATAAAGTCGACCGCGTAATTGTTGTGCTCGTCGATGCCAGTGGCCACGGCGAAGATGTTCGGGTCGAAGATGATGTCTTCCGGCGGGAAGCCCACGTCGTTGACCAGAATGTCGTAGCTGCGCTGGCAAATTTCACGCTTGCGCGCAGCGGTGTCGGCCTGGCCGGCTTCGTCGAAGGCCATCACCACCACGGCGGCGCCGTAGCGCTTGCACAGCTTGGCGTGGTGCTTGAACTGCTCGACGCCTTCTTTCATGGAGATCGAGTTGACGATGCCCTTGCCCTGGATGCACTTCAGGCCGGCTTCGATGACTTCCCATTTGGAGGAGTCGATCATGATCGGTACGCGGGAGATATCTGGCTCGCCGGCGATCAGATTCAAGAAGGTGACCATGGCCTTCTGTGAATCGAGCATGCCCTCGTCCATGTTGATGTCGATCACCTGGGCGCCGGCTTCCACCTGCTGCAGGGCGACTTCCAGGGCTTCGGTGTAGTTGTCCTCGCGGATCAGCCGGGCAAATTTGGCCGAACCGGTGATGTTGGTGCGCTCGCCGACGTTGATAAACAGCGAGTTGCGGTCGATGGTGAAGGGCTCCAGGCCCGACAGACGACAGGCCTTCGGAATATCCGGAATCACCCGCGGCGGGTACTTGCTCACTGCTTCGGCAATCGCCTGGATGTGCGCAGGCGTGGTACCGCAGCAGCCGCCCACAATGTTTAAGAAGCCCGAGGCGGCAAATTCTTCGACTACTACGGCCATTTCCGCCGGGGTTTCGTCGTATTCACCGAAGGCATTCGGCAGGCCGGCGTTGGGGTGGGCGGACACGTGGGTATCGGCCTTGGCTGCCAGCTCTTCCAGGTAAGGGCGCAGGTCCTTTGCGCCGAGGGCGCAGTTCAGGCCCACAGAGATTGGCTTGGCGTGGCGTACCGAGTTCCAGAAGGCTTCTGTGGTCTGGCCTGACAGGGTGCGGCCGGAGGCGTCAGTGATGGTGCCGGAAATCATGATCGGCAGCTCAATGCCGTCATCCTCGAACACCTGCTGCACGGCGAAGATCGCCGCTTTAGCGTTGAGGGTGTCGAAGATGGTTTCGATCAGGATCATATCCGCGCCGCCTTCAATCAGGCCGCGGGTGGCTTCCACGTAGTTCTCCACCAGCTCGTCGAAGGTGACGTTGCGGTAGCCGGGGTTGTTGACGTCCGGGGAGATCGAGCAAGTGCGGCTGGTTGGGCCCAGCACGCCGGCGACGAAGCGCGGGCGATCCGGGGTTTCCAGGGTCTTGGCATCGGCCACTTGCCGGGCCAGGCGTGCGCCTTCGACGTTCAGCTCATAGGCCAATGCCTGCATGCCATAGTCGGCCTGGGAGACCTGGGTGGCGTTGAAGGTGTTGGTTTCCAGAATGTCCGCGCCGGCGTCCAGGTAGGCCTTCTCGATAGCGCCAATGACGTCCGGGCGGCTGAGGATCAGCAGGTCGTTGTTACCCTTTACATCGCTTGGCCAATCGGCAAAACGGGTGCCGCGATAGTCCTCTTCCTCCAGTTTGTAGCTCTGGATCATGGTGCCCATGCCGCCGTCGAGGATCAGGATGCGCTCGGCGAGGGCCTGTTGCAGGGCGTGGAGGCGGGCACTACGGTCGGACAGGGACATGGACGCAACTACCTGGAAAGCGGGAACAGAGAAGGAGCGCGATGATAGCAAAGCTGTACCGTTTTGCAGCTGCCTAGCCAATCACATGAATATCGCTCATGTTCATGGTGGTGTTCTGCCACAGGGGCTAGGGCTAGAATCCCAACCCTAATCCTGCGGAAACCTGCACATGCCTCATCCTCTTTGGCTCAGCGCCGTCCTGGCGCTGTTTGCGCCTGTTTTCGCGCTCGCCGCTGACCCCGTTCCGTCCTACACCCGTGATATTCAGCCGATTTTTACCCAGCATTGCGTGGCCTGCCACACCTGCTACGACGCGCCTTGCCAGCTCAACCTAGGCAGTGGCGAAGGCGCTGAGCGGGGCGCTAACCCGGTCCCGGTGTACAACGGTACGCGCACCCAGACCCAGGCCACGACGCGGCTGTTCCTCGATGCCCACGGCAGTGAGGCCTGGCGTCGCAAGGGGTTTCACTCCGTACTTGAGGCAGAGGGCAGCCAGCCGGCCTTGATGGCGCAAATGCTCGAGCTGGGGCGCAAGCAGACGCTGCCGGCCAATGCCAAACTACCGGACGACTTGGCGATTGGCATCGACCGGGTCAACAGCTGCGCGCTACCCGGCGAGTTCGAGCGCTTTGCCGCCGAACAGCCAATGGCCGGGATGCCGTTCGCGGTGACCGGTTTGGCCGAGCAGGATTATCAGACTCTGCAGCGCTGGATCGCCGCCGGTGCGCCGGTCGATGAGCAGGCGTTGCAGCCCAATGCGGCCGAGCGTCGCCTCATCAGCGCCTGGGAGACACTGCTCAACGCGCCGGGTGCACGGCAAGTCTTGGTTGCCCGTTGGCTCTACGAGCACCTGTTTTTGGCCCACCTCTATGTAGAAGGGGGTGAGCCGGGGCATTTCTTCCAGCTGGTGCGTTCACGCACACCCAGCGGCAAGCCCGTCGACCCGATTGCCACACGCAGCGCCAATGATGACCCCGGCGTGGCTTTTTACTACCGCATGACGCCGGTTGAAGGGGTGATCGTGCACAAGACGCACATCACCTACCCGTTGAGCGAGCAGCGCCTGGAGCGGGTGCGCAGCCTGTTCTTCACCGGTGACTGGCAGGTGGACGCCGTACCCGGTTATGGCACGCAACACCGCGCGAACCCCTTCGAGACCTTTGCCGCGATTCCGCCGCAGGCGCGTTACCAGTTCATGCTCGATAACGCTGAGTACTTTGTGCGCACCTTTATTCGTGGGCCGGTGTGCCGCGGACAGATCGCCACAGACGTGATCCGCGACAACTTCTGGGTGTTATTCCAGGACCCGCAGCACGACCTCTACCTGACCGATGGCGACTACCGCGCGGCAGCCACACCGCTGCTGGCCCTCCCGGGCCAGCTGGACGATTTAGGCGACCTGCTGGGGTTGTGGCGCAGTTACCGGGACAAGCGCAACGCCTATGAACAGCTGCGCCTGGAGACCTATGCGGAGGCCCCGGCGCCGAGCTGGTCGCATATCTGGGCCGGCAATGACAACGCACTGCTGTCGATCTTTCGCCAACACGACAGCGCCTCAGTGCGCAAAGGCCTGATCGGCGCCGTGCCGCAGACCTTTTGGTGGATGGATTACCCGCTGTTGGAGCGCACCTATTACCAGCTGGTGGTGAATTTTGATGTGTTCGGCAATGTCTCGCACCAGACCCAGACGCGCCTGTATTTCGACCTGATCCGCAACGGTGCCGAGCAGAGCTTTCTTCGACTGATGCCCGCCGAGTCACGCCAGGTGCTGCTCGACGATTGGTACCAGAACAGCGGCAAGCTGAAGCTGTGGCTGGATTATCAGGGCATCGACCGCAAGAGCCCGACTGCTTTGAGCCTGTCGCCACAGGCGCCGACTCAAGACTTTGTTCAGCAACTGCTGGCGCGTTACGGCAACCTCAATGCGCGGCCTGACCCCATTAACCGTTGCACTGGCGCGCACTGTTACCGCGAGGGGCTGACACCGGCCGAGCAGGCCGTCGAACAAAGCCTCAGTCGCCTGACGGCCAAGCCCGCCGCCGCACTGCGGGTGATCGATCAGTTGCCCGAGGCGACGTTGCTGCGGGTCGAGTTTGCCGATGGCAAGCGCGGTGTCTACAGCCTGCTGCGCAACCGTGCGCACAGCAACGTAGCCTTTATCCTCGGCGAATCCATGCGCTACCAGCCGGGCCTCGATACCCTGACCGTCTACCCGGGCGTGCTCAGCAGCTACCCGAACTTCCTGTTCAACGTGCCGGCAGAGCAAGTGCCGATGTTCGTCGACGCCCTGGAACAGGCCAAGGCCGCCGCTAGCCTGGAGCCGCTGGTCGAGCGCTGGGGCATTCGGCGCACGCATCCGCAGTTCTGGCGGTACTTCCATGACCTGTCGGCGTACATCCGCGAGACCGAACCGGTGGAGGCCGGGGTGCTGGACATGAACCGTTACCAGAACCTGTAACGGCTGAGTGCCTCTTGCCGCGCGCTCAGCAACACGGCGCGCGCGAGACGGCAACAGGCCCTCGCTATTGCGTCAGCGCGTCGCGGTCGATAGATCGACCTTTGCCCGCTGCTCGCTGTCGGAACCCTTGACCGGTGTGCCATGCACACCGACAGGGCGTAGACCGACACGAGGGCAATATGCTGTATTCCGTACAGGCGCTGCGGGCGTTCGCAGCCTGGCTGGTGGTTTTTCATCATGTCATGCAGGTGTTTTTCGACTTTAAGGCCGAGTCAGCGGGCGGGCGGTTTCTCGCTGAGCGTGGCGCGGTAGGCGTCGACATCTTCTTTGTTATCAGCGGGCTGGTGATCTACCTCTCGACCCGCGACAAAGTGATCGCGCCGGGGCGCTTCCTGCTCAACCGTGCGCTGCGTATTGTGCCCGCCTACTGGCTGTACACCCTGCTGGCGGCGCTGATCATTGCGTACGCCAATCCCGTGATGCCGACCCAGGCGTTCGACCTGCAGCACCTGCTGCGTTCATTGTTGTTTATCCCAGCGGAAAATCCGGCCGGCTTTGGGCTCTACCCGACGTTGAACGTGGGCTGGACCCTGAACTACGAGATGTTCTTTTACCTGCTGTTCGCCTTCAGCGTGCTCGCGCCGGAGCGCTTGCGCCTGCCGTTGCTGAGCGCGATGTTGCTGCTCTCGACGCTGTTGGCTACGCAGCCCTGGCTCAGCGAGTTTTACGCCAACGCCATCGTCTATGAGTTTCTCTTGGGCGTGGCCCTGGGTATGGCCTACAGCCGAGGCTGGATCGCCCCGGCGCGGCTGTGGCCGGTTGTGGCGTTGGCAGCCGCGGCGGTGGTGATTTATCTCTTTGACTCCAGCAACCGGTTGCTGCACTGGGGGCTGCCGTCTGCGCTGGTGGTCGCGGCCTGCCTGGCGCTTGAGCCCTATTTCCGTAAGGCAACCTGGCTCAAGGGCTGGGGAGACTGCTCGTACTCGGTGTATTTGGTGCACGTGCTGGTGCTGTCGGTGGGCTGGTATGTGGCACAGCGCTTCGCGTTGCCGATTTACGGGGTGATTGTGCTGTGCATGCCGGTGATCGCGGCGTTGAGCTGGGCCAGCTATGCGCTGATTGAACGGCGTCTGTTCAGTTATGCGCGAGCGCGGCTGGACGAGCGACCGGGTTACATGCAGCGGCCTGTACTTTCCTGAGTGTTTTAGTAGGACTTTGTTCGGCGCCTGCTATTGGCGTACACTGCGTTCATGTTTGCGAGGAGTTGCCATGAGCACCATTACCATTACCCAAGCTGCCCACGACTACCTGGCTGATCTGCTGAGCAAGCAGAACACGCCGGGTATCGGTATTCGCGTATTCATCACCCAGCCGGGCACTCAGTACGCCGAAACCTGTATCGCCTACTGCAAGCCGGGCGAGCAGAAGGCCGAAGACCAGGCGATCGGCCTGGCCAGCTTTACCGCCTGGATCGATGCGGTCAGCGAGCCGTTCCTCGAAGATGCCGTGGTCGACTACGCCACCGACCGCATGGGTGGCCAACTGACCATCAAGGCGCCAAACGCCAAAGTACCGATGGTCAACGAAGACAGCCCGATCAACGAGCGCATCAGCTACTACCTGCAGACCGAGATCAACCCCGGTTTAGCCAGTCACGGTGGCGAAGTCAGCCTGATCGATGTGGTCGAGGATGGCATTGCCGTGCTCAAGTTCGGTGGCGGTTGTCAGGGTTGTGGCCAGGTTGACCTGACCCTCAAGGAAGGTATCGAGAAAACCCTGCTCGAACGTATCCCTGAGCTGAAAGGCGTGCGTGATGTGACCGACCACAGCATCAAGGAAAACGCCTACTACTAAGGCGTCGAGCGGCACGTTAAAAAAGGCGACCCCTGTGGGTCGCTTTTTTATTGGCTATGTCCCCGTTGGCTGCGGCCCTTGTAGGAGCGAATTTACTCGCGATGCTTTCAGCGCCCTTAAGGCCAATCGCGAATAAATTCGTAACACGTGCTGACACGCATCAGCTTGCGCTGGGCTGAAGGCTGCGTCTGGCTGGCAGCAGCATAAGCAACGCCAGGCCAACCAAGGGCAAGACAACCAGATTCAGCGCACTCCAGCCAAGGCCGCTGATCAACACCCCAGCGCTAAAGGCGGCGCCGGCGGCCAGTATGCCGTTGAGCAGTTCCATCAGCCCTTGAGCCTGGCCGCGCTGGCTTTCGTCATGCCCTTCGGCGAGCAGTGTGGTGCCCGCCACCAGCATCAGGTTCCAGCCCAGTCCCAGCAGTAACGAGCTAAGTAGAAAGTGCATCAGTAGCAGGCCGCTCAAGGCGATGCTGGCACTGCCCAGCAGAATCACTCCGCCCAGCAACGCGACCCTGCGGCTGCCGAGGCGATCCACCAGCGGGCCGGCCAAAAAAGCCGGGAGAAACATGCCGAGCATGTGCCACTGGATCACCTGGGCGCTGCTGTCCAGGGCAAAGCCGCAGAAGCTCATGGCCAGGGGCGTGGCATTCATCACCAGGACCATCAGGCCATTACCAATGGCCGTAGTGGCGATGGCGGCGCGGATCACCGGGTTGCCCAAGAGTTGCCGCAGCTCTTGAAGGCCGGCCCTGGCCTTGGGCGGTGCAGCGCCTTCGCGCAGCCGGCTTATCAGCAGCAGCGCGAGTAACGCAAAGGTTGCGATCAGCAGGTAGGCGCTGACAAAGGGCGTGGCCAGCAGACTGCTGGTCCAGTGCAGCGCGCTGGGCACCAATAGTGCTGCCACTACGCCGCCGCCAATCACATAACCGCTGGCGCGCCCTTTCTCCGCGTCGGTCACGGCCTCCAGGGCCGCAAAGCGGTAGTACATCGCCGAGGCCTGATAGGCGCCGATGGGCAGAGCGCCCAGGCAAAACAGAGTGAAATCGCCGAGCCAGACCCCCAGCGCGCTAAGCAGGCCACCGATGACGCCTGCGCCCGCGCCGAGCATCAAACCGGGGCGTCGGCCATGGCGCTGCATAAACCGCGACAAGGGCTGCACGCTGAACAGGTTGCCCAGCATCCACAGGCACAACGGCAGGGTCGCCAGGATATTCAGTGGGGCCAGTTGCAACCCAACCAGAGCTGTGAGGGTGATGCCGATCATCGAGCATGACCAGTACAGTGCTTGGCCGGCGAACAGCAGGCGAAGCGCGGGGTTGCGTAACAGCAGCATAAGGTGACTCCCAGCCGGCGCTATTTCGCGGCGCTGCAGCCAGCGCGGTTGAGCACGCGTTTGCTGGAGGCCGGGGCGCCTTGTAGTTTGGCCGCCGGGCGTACAGGGCGGCGCACCAGTTCACCACCACAGTTCGGGCAATGGCCCTGCAGGTGGCTATCGGCACAGTCGCTACAAAACGTGCACTCGAACGAGCAGATCCGTGCGTCCAGTGAATCTGGCGGCAGGTCGCGGTCGCAGCATTCGCAGTTGGGGCGTAGCTCAAGCATGGTGAATCTCCCGGCCGAAGCGTTCGGCGTATTCCAGGGGGCTGACGGAAAGGTGCTTATGGAAAACCCGGCGCAGGTTTTCTGGATGGCCGAAGCCGGTGAGCCTGGCCACCGTGCTGATCGACGCCTGGGCGTCCTGCAGCAGGGCACGGGCCGCCTCCAGGCGGATGCGCTCGACATAGCGTGCCGGGCCGGTGCCCAGCTCTTTGGCGAAGATGCGCGAGAGCGTGCGCGGCGTCAGCTTGGCTTGTTCAGCCAGCGCCTCCAGAGACAGGTCGCCACCCAGGTTGCACGGGATCCAGGCCAGCAGCTCGGCAAGGCGTGGCGTGCGGCTGGGCTCGGGGGCGAGCAGGGCGCTGAATTGCGCCTGGCCGCCGGGACGGCGCAGAAACATCACCAGGCGCCGCGCCACAGCGAGCGCCATGCTGCGGCCAAGGTCGGCCTCCACCAGGGCCAGCGCCAGGTCGATCCCGGCCGTTACGCCAGCGGAGGTGAACAGGTGGGCGGCGCGGCTGTCGGTGGGGTCATAGGTGTGCAGACAGTCGGCGTCTACCTGTAACGGCGCATGCGCGCGCAAGCTGTCGACATCGGCCCAGTGGGTGGTGACGCGCTGGCCGTCTAGCAGGCCGGTACGGGCCAGGATCAGCGCCCCCGAGCACACCGAGCCGAGACGGCGGATGTGCGGCTCGGCGTTGCGCACCCAGTCGAGCAGCGCCTGGTTCTCGCACTGCAGGGTTTCACCCGCTCCGCCAGGGATCAGGAGGGTGTCCAGTGTGCTCGGGTCGCAGTCCGCCCAACGGGCATCGGCCAGCAGCCGCATACCCGACGAGCTGTTCACCGGCCCGGCTTGTTCACTCAGCAGGAGCAGGCGATAGGCATCACCCAGCCCCTGACGGTTACGCTCAACGTTGGCCGACGCGAAGACCTGCAAGGGGCCGATAACGTCCAGGCTCATAAAGTCGGGATAGATCAGGGCGGCGATGCATTTGCGGGTGTCCATGGCGATCTCTGCGAGCACGATGGGCAGAGTGTGCGCAGGCAACGGCTTGGCGGCAATGACATTGATCCCACATATCTCGCCATTTTAATGGGGGCGATCTGCCGGCAGTCTTTCCAGAAAGCGCATCAGCAGGCTTTCGTCGCCATCAAGGCCCTTGCGTGCAGCGGCCCGACGCAGGGTTTTCAGCTCGCCGGCTAGGAAGGCGTCGAACAGCATCGGGTGGATGTAGCACTTACGGCATACCGCAGGAGTGTTGCGCAGCTGCCCGGCAACGGTTTTGATCATCGCAGTCAGGTGTTTTTTTGCAGCGCTCTCGGGCTGCCAGTCCAGCGCCCGTAACTCACCTAGCGCCAGAACGCTGCCGGCCCAGGTGCGGTAATCCTTGGCGGTGAAGTCGGCGCCGGTAAGTTCGCGCAGGTAGGTATTCACATCCGTTGAGGTCACGGGGTGGTGCTCGCCTTCAGCGTCCAGGAACTGAAACAGATGCTGGCCAGGTAGCTCCAGGCATCGCCGCACGATGCGCGCCAGGCGTGGGTCCTGCACGTTGACGGCGTGCACGACGCCACTTTTGCCGCGAAAACGAAAGCGAATACCCGTGCCCGTGACCTCGACATGCCGGGTGCGCAGTGTCGTCAGACCGTAGGATTGGTTGTCGCGTGCATAGCGGCTGTTGCCCACGCGGATCAGGGTTTCGTCGAGCAGGGTGATGACCGTTGCCATCACCCGCTCGCGACAGTGCGTGCGCAGCGCGAGGTGCCGTTTGAGCGCAGCGCGTAATGTGGGCAGTGCCTGGCCAAAGGCGAGCATGCGCGCGTACTTGTTGCTGTCGCGTTCGGCTCGCCAGCGCGGGTGATAGCGGTATTGTTTACGGCCACGCGCGTCCCGCCCTGTGGCTTGCAGATGACCGTTAGGGTCGGCGCAGATCCAGACTTCGGTATAGGCGGGCGGTATGGCCAGGGCATCAATGCGGGCGATTTCATCCCCATCGTGCACGCGCTGGCCGGCGCCGTCGTAGTAGTGGAAGCCGCTGGTTGTTTTGCGCCGGCTCAGGCCAGGTTGGCGGTCGTCAACGTAGCACAAATCGGCGGGCAGCTGCGTGACCGCAGGTGCCAGCGTTGTGCTGCTCATACCTGCCGCCTTGTGGCCAGCGCCAGGGTCCACTGTTGTGCGTGGCAGGCCGGGCAGAGCAGCTGCTGCGCGACGGCCAGGCGGTGTACACGGCCACAATGGCCGCAGGCATAGTCACCGGGCTGTGGCGCATGCTGGTAGACCGGGCGGTAGAGTGGCGGCAGCACCGAGAGCCCTTTGCGGGTGTGTTCCGGCTCATAGAAGTACAGGCTGACGTCTCCGTTAACTTCGACAATGCCGAGACGAACCTGGCCCAAATGCTCAACCCCACGCAGGCGCAGCTCCATGAGGAACTCGTCCTGTGAAATATTGCCTTGGTTGAGCGTTTCCAGCTTGAACACGCCTTCGAAGATCAGCGTGAACGGAGCGCCTTCGATCCATGCCTGAATACGCGGGCTGCAGGCCATTAACGCGGTGGTCGCGCGATAGAGCACGCTCATGGCAACGAACACCATCAGCACAGGCAGTAACGGCACGTCTTCATAAAACGTCATATCGCCGGCGGCAGAGCCCAGGGTGAGAATCACCACCAACTCAAACAACGATAACTGCCGCACGCCGCGGCGACCGGCTAATTTAAGAAAAAGAAACACCACGGTAAAAGCCAGCGCTGTGCGCAACGCCACTTCGCCGAGAAAACCGAGTGTTACTTGATCGAGCAGCAGGCGTTGCCAGTCAAAAGCGGCCATGGCCAATTCCAGCGGTTGATATACAACTTAGCCGCTGGGCAGGGACGTTAGTTCCACTTATTTAGAGGCGGTGTTTTACAGACGCGGTGTGCGCGTCTGTAAAAACCAATACGGGCCTGAATTCATAGAATAAGTGCAACGTTTGAAACGATAGTCAGAGAGTCAGCCACCGGTAGAATCCAGG
>LNFM01000854.1_pt1 | contig 72094 bp, 66 predicted proteins | sample 596031 | NCBI WGS metagenome assembly LNFM01 (sample SAMN04254537, study PRJNA301005) | activated carbon metagenome | isolation source: dual media filters at the Ann Arbor, Michigan drinking water treatment plant | place: USA: Ann Arbor
GCACCAACAGGCCGGACATATGACCGAAGCAGACCAACTCGTTCGACACGTCAAAAAGGGCTTGCCAATAGGGGCCGTCCACATATGACGTGGAAAGGCCGGCAATTCTCGATTTGCTCATCGCGCCATCCGATGGCAGAACTACTCCCAAGCAAAATCAAGGCAGCCGATAAAGCTGCACGGGAGGACCAATGACCAATTCGCAGGCAGTGCCGGGCATCGTCGGACCATTCGCAGGCCTCAACGTGCCGTGGCTATTGCGGATGCGCGCCGAGAGCCGCCGCAATCATCCGTTCCTGATCTGGGCGCCGTTCGAGGGGCCAGCGCGAAGCTGGTCCTACGGCGAATTCCACGAGCGCGTCGGCGCGCTATCCGCGGGGCTCGCCAAGCGCGGCATCAAGCCCGGCGAATACGTGCTGATCCATCTCGACAATTGCATCGAGGCGATGCTGGCGTGGTTTGCCTGCGTCGAACTCGGCGCGATCGCGGTCACCACCAACACCCGCTCGGCGGCAGCGGAGATGGAGTATTTCGCCGGCCATTGCGGCGCGGTCGCGGCCATCACCCAGCCAGCCTATGCCGAACTGGTCTCCGCCAATTGCCGCGGCCTGCGCTGGATCGCCGTGATCTCGCATGATGCCGGCAATACGCCAAAGCAGGCGGCGCCGCGCGGCGACAGTTTTGAGTCGTTGTTCACCGACAGCGCCGACCGGCCGCGCCGGGCCACCGACCCCTTTGCGCCGTGCAGCGTTCAATATACCTCCGGCACCACGTCGCGGCCGAAGGCGGTGCTGTGGACCCATGCCAACGCGCTGTGGGGCGCCAAGATCAACGCTGCGCATGAGGACCTGCATGCAGGCGACGTGCACCAGACCTATCTGCCGCTGTTTCATACCAATGCGCTGGCCTATTCGATGCTGGCGACGCTGTGGGTCGGCGCGACATGCGTGATCCAGCCGCGGTTCTCCGCCAGCCGGTTCTGGAATGCGGCGCTGGAGCACAACTGCACCTGGACCTCGACGATCCCGTTCTGCATGAAGGCGCTGCTGGAGCATGAAGTCCCGAAAAGCCACAAATTCCGCCTCTGGGGCACAGCGATCTCCGAGCCGCCGCCGTTCGCCGCGTTCGGCGTCAAGATGATCGGCTGGTGGGGAATGACCGAGACCATCACCCACGGCATCGTCGGCGAGGTCGATCAGCCCAACACGCCGATGTCGATCGGCCGCGCCGCGCCGGAATATCAGATTCGCATCGTCGAGGACGACGGCACGCCGACCGGCGTCGGCGGCACCGGCAATCTGCTGATCAAGGGCATTCGCGGCCTGTCATTGTTTGCGGAGTATCTGCACAACGAAAAGGCCACGCGCGAGAGCTTTGACGAGCACGGCTATTTCATCACCGGCGACCGCGTCACGATGCTTGAAAACGGCTTCATTCGCTTCGGCGACCGGACCAAGGACATGCTGAAGGTCGGCGGCGAAAACGTTGCGGCCTCCGAGATCGAGCAGGTGATCGCGGTGGTGCCGGGCGTGCGCGAAGCCGCGGTGGTGGCGAAGAAGCACCCGATGCTGGATGAAGTGCCGGTCGTGTTCATCATCCCGCAGGCCGGCGTCGTCGGCGCACCGGCGGACCTGCACGACACCGTGATGGCCGCCTGCCGCGCTTCGCTGGCGGACTTCAAGGTACCGCGCGAAATTCACTTCGTCGACGACATGCCGCGTTCGACCTTGGAGAAGGTAGCGAAGGCCGAGTTGCGGAAGATGCTGGGGTGAGGCGCACGATTATCGCGTAGGGCGAGCCGTCCTCTCGGCGTCGTTCCGGAGCAACGCGCAGAGTTGGAGCCGGAACCTCGATTCTCTGCCGCGAGATTGCGCGCCATAGTTCGATGCTTCGCACCGCCCCCCGGAATGTACAACAGATGGGATTCAATATTGCCCGAACGCCACCGGGCGGAACGCTTGCAGCAGATGCTGGTCGAGCTTGTCGCCCATCTCTTCCATCATGGCGTAGGCGCGGGCGTGGGTGAACTGCAGCCGGTAGGCCCGCCTCTCGACGAGGGCGGCATAGATATCCACGATCGTCGTCAGGCGAACAATGTCGCTGATCTGATTGCCGTTCAGGCCGTTGGGGTAGCCGGTGCCGTCGAGAAACTCATGGTGGTGCAGCACCACGTCGAGCATTTCGGGCGGGAAGCCGCCTTGCGCCGACAGCGCCTCATAGCCGCGGCGCGGATGCTGGCGCATCTCTTCCATTTCCTCCAGCGTCAGCGGTCCCGGCTTGTCGAGGATCGCGACCGGAATGAACGCCTTGCCGACGTCGTGAAGCAGGGCCGCACGCGCCAGGCGCCGCTGGTCGTCCTCACGCATGCCGAGATGCTGCGCGTAAGCCACGGCAAAGCCCGCGACGAAGAGACAATGACGATAGCTGCCGGTGTGATGGCAGCCGACCGTGGTGAGCCATTCCCGCAGGGACGAATGCCTGATTGCCTTGAGAATCTTGCTCTCGGCTTCGACGATATCGCTGAATTTCAGGGGCTCGCCGGCCGGCAGCCGCTCGAATATCCTGACCATGACGCCGTGCGCGGCCTCGACGCCCCTGTTCAGGGTCTTGCCGCGATCTGTCTCGTCGAATCCGTCGCTGTCCGGAAATGCGGCGCGGATCCGGTGCAGGATGCCCTTCTCGTCGAACGGTCGCGCAATCGTATCGGTCGCGCCGAGCGCCCAGGCCTGCATCGATCCGTGATGCAGCGCATCGGCCAGAACGAACAGCCGTGGCATCTCGCGATAGGCTTCGGCCCGCAACTTGTTGCGCACGAGCTGCACGCTCTCGGGCGAACGCAGATTGATGTCGACCACGATGCCGGAAAGATCACGGGCAGGCTGGTCGGGAATATCAGATGTCGCGATGGTATCGACCTGGCCCACGGTCTGCAAAATGCTGGCGAGCTCGGTGCTTTGGTCGCTCCGATCCGAGGCCAGCAGCAGCCGGCGCTTGTTCGGAGTCTTGTTGGTTGCGGATGTCATCGAACCCTGGAGCCTTGCGTGGACCACCTCATCCGAACCTACCGGACAAGGGGTTCCTTGCGACTTAAGAGGCATCGTGAACACGAACTACCGCAGTCGTTACAATTTTAGCTACCTGGTTCGCCATGCCCTGCGCCGCCAATCCGCGAAGGCGGGAGGCCCGGTACGCCGTGAACCGCCTGACGCGTCCGGCTTTTTCTGCAATCGCGGTTGTGCGCTGCGGCAAGGTTTGGCACGGCGTTGTCGATCGAGCACGCAAAACAGCAGGCGCATCTTCCGTTTCCGCATTTCCCAAGCGGGAACGGATCGCGCTAGGATGAGGACTGGGCTGAAACCGCGCAAGTTTGTTTTGGGAAATCCTTATGCCGACAATCGATCGTGACGGCGTCAACATCTACTACGAGGTGCACGGCTCAGGCTCGCCGCTGCTGCTGACCCATGGCTACTCGTCGACTAGCGGAATGTGGCAGGGACAGATTGCGGCCTTGTCGAAGCATCACAAACTCGTGTTGTGGGACATGCGTGGTCACGGCAAGTCCGATTACCCCGACGATCCCGCAGCGTATAGCGAACCGGCGACGGTCGGCGACATGGCGGCGCTGCTCGACGCTGTCGGCGCCGACAAGGCGATCGTCGGCGGGCTTTCTCTCGGCGGCTACATGTCGCTGGCATTCTACCGCTCCCATCCGGAGCGCGTGCGCGCGCTCCTCATCATCGACACCGGTCCCGGTTTCAAGAAGGACGATGCGCGCGAAGTCTGGAACAAGCGTGCGCACGACACTGGTGATCGTTTCGAGCGGGAGGGTCTCGAAGTATTGAAATCGGCCAGCCGGGAGCGTTCCAGCGTCACCCATCGCGACGCATCGGGACTGGCGCGCGCCGCGCGCGGCATGCTGACGCAACGCGATGCCCGCGTGATCGAATCCCTGCCCGACATCAAGGTGCCGGCGCTGGTCGTGGTCGGCGCCGACGACACGCCGTTCCTGGCCGCTTCCGATTACATGGCGGCCAAGATTCCGGGCGCGCAGAAGGTGGTGATCCCGGCGGCCGGCCACGCCGTCAACATCGACCAGCCGCAGGCCTTCATCGACGCGGTGCTGCCGTTCCTCGATGGTCTGGATTCGAAGCCAACCGCGAAGGCGGCTTCATGAGGGCATTGGCCGCCATGGCGCTGATGCTGATCGCAGGCGGCGCTGCGTCTGCCGGTGCGCAGCAACTGCCGCCGACCGGCGGCCCCTACTCGCCGCCGTTCACCGCGACGCTCTCGAACAACACGCCGCTCGCCTTCGGCATGGACGCCGAAGATGCCGCCCGCGCGCTCGGGACTCCGCTCAACTACGTCAGCGGCCGTCCGGGCGACGAAGTCTATCTCGCATTCCGCAACGTCGGCGGCAGCGGATTGTTCATCAAGAAGGACCGGCTGTTTCTGCAGTTCCGCAAAGGCAGGCTGGCGGGCTGGAAGGGCGACTGGGGCCACAACTGGATGTGGCAATAAACAGCGCTCCGCGAAGCTTCGCGCGGCCAAATTATGCAACCCCTAGACATGAATGGATGACCCCGTGGGACAGGATATCAAGCTGACGGCTTCTGACGGTTTCAAACTCGGCAGCTATCGCGCCGATCCCGCAGGCGCGCCCAAGGCGGCCATCGTGGTGATCCAGGAGATCTTTGGCGTCAATCACCACATCCGCGCGGTGTGCGACCGCCTGGCGGCCGAAGGCTACGTCGCCATCGCGCCGTCGATCTTCGATCGCATCCAGCCGAACTTCCAGTGTGGCTATTCGCCGGACGAGATCGCCAATGCGCGAAAATTCATCGCCAATCCCGATTGGGAGGCGATGCTGCGCGATACCCAGGCCGCGATCGACGCGGTGAAGGATGTCGGCCCGGTTGGGATTATCGGATTCTGCCTCGGCGGCAGTATTGCCTATGCGGCCGCGACAAGATTGTCGGGCCTGTCAGCCGCCGTCGGCTATTACGGCGGCGCCGTCGTTCGCTTTGCCGACGACAAGCCGGAGGTGCCGACACAACTGCATTTCGGTGAAAAGGACGCCGGCATTCCGCTGGCCGATGTCGAGACCATCAAGGCGAAGCGGCCCGAGGTCGAAGTCTTCATCTATCCCGGCGCGCAGCACGGCTTTCATTGCGACGAGCGGGCGAGCTACGACAAGGCCAGTGCCGATATCGCCTGGCCGCGCAGCTTGGCGTTCCTGGCGAAACATTTGAGGAAGTAAGACGGGCGGAGCCTCCCCGCCTGCCATTCCGGGGCGCGCATCTTGCGCGAACCCGGAATGACGAGCGCGTATGCCCTACTCGCCCTTGACGCCGGTTTGCTTCGCGACATCGGCCCACTTCGCGAGGTCGCGGCGCAGCGCCTTGTCGAAATCTTCGGGCGATCCGCCCACCGGTACGAGGCTGAGCGTCTCGATACCCGCGATGCCTTCGGGCGAGGCGATGATGCGGGCGAGTTCGTCGGAAAGCTTCTTCACGATGTCCTTGGGCGTTGCAGCGGGTACGAACACGCCGAGCCAACCTTCGATTTCGAAGCCGGGATAGCCGAGTTCGCCCATCGTCGGCACATCGGGCATCGCCTTCCGGCGCTTTTCACCGCCCACCGCCAGCGCCCTGAGCTTGCCCGCCTTGATCTGCGCGCTCGCCGTGGTCAGGTCCTGGAAAGCCCAGTTCACCGTGTTGTTGAGCAAATCGTTCGTGAGCGGAGCCGAGCCGCGGTAGGGAACGTGGGTCACGTCGATGCCGGCGTTCTTCTTGAGCAGTTCGCCGTAGAGATGGGACGTCGTGGCATTGCCGAACGTGCCGTAGGGCTTGCCGGGATTGGCCTTGGCATAGTCGACCAGCTCCTTCACGGACTTGAACGGCTGCTGCTCGGGGACCACCAGAACGATCGTCGACAGCGCCACCTGGGTAACCGGCGCGAGATCCTTGAAGACGTCGTAGGGCAGCTTCGCAACGAGGCTCGGCGCCTGAATGATCTGGGTAATGGCGAGCAGCACGGTGTAGCCGTCGGGCTGCGCCTTGGCCACGAAATCGTTGCCGATCACGCCGCCGCCACCCGACTTGTTCTCCACGACGACGGTCGTCTTCCACGCCTCCGACAGTTTGTTGGCAAGCAAACGGCCCAGCACGTCGGTGGCGCCGCCCGCGGGATAAGGAATGACCAACGTAATGCGCCGGCTCGGATAGGAATCAGCCGACGCCTGCTGCGAGGACGTGCACAAGCTCGTCACCGCAATCGACGCCATGATGGCTGCCGCGGTCGCCGCGCGCTTGATGTGGATCGGCAAACGAAAATTCATGGTCCCACTCCGGATTGCAGGCGCGAACGAGCCGGCGCGCCTAGTGACGAGGGAGTATCTACATTGCTGCAGCGCAAGATGGAATACGGTTTTGAGCGTGAGCCGCAAATCGCGCTGATTCACCGCAACTAATGCAACATATCGACCATTGAGCGGGCGGCTGAAACATCCTGACGCGCGAAAATCGCCACGCTGCCAGCGCAGGTTAGGCCAATTCGCGCCTTATAAATGTTGCGCTAAATTAGAACCACCGCTCGCCGACGAGCACGGTGTCGCCGGGGGCGACCGCACTTCCAGGCGGTACGACGAAGCGCGCCGTTCCGGACGCATCGGTATGCGTAAGTGTGACTCGATCGCGGCGTGCGCGTGGCGAGAAGCCGCCGGCAATGGCGACCGCGCTCTCGACTGTCATGTTCGGCACGTAGGGATACTGGCCGGGCGCCGCGACCTCGCCGAGAATAAAGAAAGGCCGATAGGCTTCAACCTCCACCGCGACGGAGGGCTCCCTGATGAATCCCTTGCGCAGTTTCGCTGCGATCTCTACCGCGAGCCCCGCGGTCGTGCGACCGCGCGCCGGCACCGCGCCGATCAGCGGCATCGTGATCGATCCGCCGGCGTCGATTGCGTAGGTGTTGGTGAGGCCTTCCTGACCGTAGACCACGACGCGCAGCCGGTCGCCGGCATCGAGATGATAGGGCGCGTCATAGCGCGGCGGCAACGGTTCGGCATAGGCCGCAGGCGCGGCCATGATGACAGGCGGCGGCGCACTGCGTGGTGACGCGGCAAATGCCGTTCGAAGCGCGCCAATGGCGCCGCCGGACGCCATGACGACGGATGGTGGCGGCGGATTGGATGGCTGGCCATAGGCGATCGAATCGAGATCGCCCTGTGACGCGACGGGCCCCGTCGTGCGCATGCACCCCGACAGAGCGAGCGCCGTCATGATCGCAGTGATCGGTAGTCGAAACGCGCGCACAACCCGCACCGAAGCCATCCCTGAAAGCGAGACAACTCCAGTCTTGCACTGGTTATGGTTAACAAAGGGTTTGCCGAGGGTGGACGATGACAGGACTGCAGACAACCTCGTCCCGCGTTTGCGGGGCGAGGTTGAAGGACGGTGCGATCAGGCAGTCACGCCCACGCCGATCGGGCACGACACGCCGGTGCCGCCCAATCCACAATAGCCCGCCGGGTTCTTGGCGAGATATTGCTGATGGTAGTCCTCGGCGAAATAGAATTCGGCGGAGGGGGCGATCTCTGTGGTGATGGCGCCAAGCCCCTTTGCGGCGAGCGCCTTCTGGTACACGGCTTTCGACGCGTCGGCGGCTTTGCGTTGCGCATCGCCGAACGTGTAGATCGCCGAACGATATTGCGTGCCGACATCGTTGCCCTGACGCATGCCCTGCGTGGGGTTGTGATTTTCCCAGAACGTCTTCAGCAGTTGCTCGTAGGAGATCTTCTTCGGGTCGAACACCACCAGCACCACTTCGGTATGCCCGGTCCGGCCGGAGCAGACCTCTTCATACGTCGGATTGGCGGTGTGCCCGCCGGCATAGCCGACGGCCGTCGCATGGATGCCGTCGCCAATCTCCCAGAACTTGCGTTCGGCGCCCCAGAAGCAACCGAGCCCGAACACGGCCTGCTCGATACCTGCGGGATAGGGTGGCTGCAGCTTGCGGCCATTGACGAAGTGGGTGGTGGCGGTCGGGATCGGGGTCGTACGGCCGGGCAGCGCTTCGGCTGCGCTCGGCAACGCGGTGGTCTTACGCATGAACAACATGGAGCACCTCCAGGCGGAACATCGGCCGTCGCAACCCGCGACGGCGGTCGGTTGCACTTCTATATATGTCTTTACGCCTGGAGTGGCAGCCCCGTTACGATGTGCGGGATAGGGCCGCACCCGATCAGTCGCGAGAATAGCCGATCAGCGGCTTGCTCGGCCGGAACAAGATCATCAGGAGAATGCCGGCTACGCCCAGTACCGCAAATACCGGCTGGTCCAGCAGCACCCTGACGACGCCGTTCCAGAGCCATGGCGAAATCCCGTCCACCCATGTCCGGAAAGCCTGCTGGCTGGACTGGTGAATGTCGTTCCAGAACTGGCCAAACCGGGTGAAACGCAGGGTTTGATCGGCCACGAAACGTGCGCCGTCATAGACCATGAAGATGAATCCGCCGGCCAGGAGCAGCAGGCCAATCAGCCGAAACAAACCGCGGATCATGCGTCACCTTATATATGTCGCTCCAGGAGGCTGTCAGCCCATACTGGGGCGCCCCCGGAAATTCAACCTCGTCAGCAGCTTATGCGCCATTTTGCCCCTGGTCCCCGACTTCCGGGGAGGTTGGAAGGCGTTGACGGTGCCGGACGCGCCCTCTATAAGACCCCCAATGGCGGCGGGGGCAATCCCGCCGCCGCTGTTCTTTGAGCAGCGCCGCTGCGGAAGCATTTTGGCTTCCGGCCATGGCATCTTCAAGAACGGCTTACGTCAGAACACCCTTGAAAACGCAACCAGCGTCGATCACGCAATTTGAACGGCCGGCGCGCTCAAGCCGACCACCCGAGCGACGACAGCCGAAGGATAGTAGAGAACATGGCCAATACCACTTCTGCAAAGAAAGCGACCCGAAAGATTGCCCGCCGCACCGCCATCAACAAGTCGCGCCGCACCCAGATGCGTGGCGCGGTTCGTACCGTCGAGGAAGCGATCCAGAGCGGCGACCGCGATGCAGCCTTGAAGGCGATGGCGCGCGCGGAACCCGAACTGATGCAGGCAGCGCAGCGCAACATCATTCACAGGAACAATGCGAGCCGGAAGGTGTCGCGCCTGACGCACCAGATTGCCAAGCTCGCGAAGTGAGCTGACAAGACGTGAGCTGATAGAGACACACATTCGTCAAAAGCCCGGCTTCGCCGGGCTTTTCTTTTTCGGCGACCGGTTGCTCCCTGGTCATTGCGCGCCATAATTGCCCGAGACCCAATCTTCCGAGCTGCGATCACGCTGCGCCGTGCGTCATGTGCCGAGCGATTTAGCGTCTGCTGACTAACCGCACGGCATTTTCGTTCGTCTGCCTGCGAAAGCGCCGCTTGGGGAGTTACCCTGAAAAACAATCGCGAAAAACTTCGTCTCGCTAATCACTTATCCACATAGCGAGTACAAGCGATTTGAAAAACGGCTCCGGTAACTATGATTGTAACGGATTCTTAAAAAATTTTGCGAGTGCGGCCAAAATTGTCACGAAGACCGACGATCCGCGATTCTGCACGCTGATTCAAAAACTTGGTGTGGAGTGTCGCGCTTGCAGCATTGCAACACAGGCGAAGAGTCAGACCGCGATGTCGAATCACGGATTGTCAGAAATCACCCGTGGTGTATTCCTTACTCGTTCGCGACGCCCATGGCTCTCCTGACCAGCGCGGTTTGAGACCCAAGAGCGGACGTGCAAATCGGCGGCGGTGTGCGCGTTAGCGACGCTTTCCAAGCGAAGCTGAGTTGGTAACCCATAGCAATATGGGGACGGATGTTCTGTGTCTGAATTTCTTGGCGTTGCGCCTGGTGCGCTTCGGACAGGGGAAATGCGGAGACTGACGACAACTGCAACGACCGGGAACGCGTAGCTCGTGGACGTGTTGAAGACGACAGACTGAGGTAGCGGCGGCGCAGCGGCCGGGCATGTTTGTGTTCGGTGGCGGCAGACTGACTTTGAAACACTTTCGATCTGATAACTCGCCGCATGTTCTCGCGGTGAGGGGGGGAGGTAGTATGCTTTACGGAATCATCGCGACATCCGACACGCTCATTTCCATTTCGAACGAGACCGCAGTAGAAGCAGAGGCCTCCAACAGCTCTTTCAGTCAGCCTCCCACGCGAGCTCCGGATCGATCGTCGAGTACGCGCTGACCTCGCGGAAATCTTTCACTCCAGTCTTGATCTGACCAGCGGCGAACTCGCCGGACGGAGGATCTTTGCCTGGTGTCGGAGGCCCCGCTTTGAGGTCGCGTCTGGCAGGAACCCTGCAAGGCGATTTCGCATTAGCATTATTACTCTTTCAGAAAAGCTCTCAGGCAATGACAAATATGGAACAGGATCGCTGGTCGCGCGTGAAGGGACGCCTGCGGACGAGCGTGGGCGAAGACGTCTACACGAGCTGGTTCGCGCGCATGGACCTCGAAGGCGTGCAGGACGAAAGCGTGCATCTGTCGGTTCCGACCCGTTTCCTCAAGAGCTGGATCCAGGCGCACTACGCCGATCGTGTCCTCACCTGCTGGCAGGCCGAGATGCCGGAGGTGCACCGTATCGATCTTACCGTGCGCACGGCGATGCGATCTGCCGCGCCTGCCAAGGAGGTAGCCGCACCGGCTGACCAGCGCCGCATCGAGCCGACCAATGGCCGGCACGCGCCTGAACTGCGTGCGACGGCCACCGCGCCGGTGTCCGCCAGTCATGATGCGCTCGGCGGCTCGCCGCTGGATCCGCGGCTGACCTTTGCAAGTTTTGTGATGGGCCGCTCCAACACGCTGGCCCACGCGGCGGCCCGGCAGGTGGCCGAAGGACGCCGCGGCGATCCCGTGATGTTCAACCCGCTCTACATTCACGCCGGCGTCGGCCTCGGCAAGACCCATTTGCTGCAGGCCGTGACGTGGGCCGGCAATTCCGGCAGCGAGCGCAAGGTGCTTTATCTCACCGCCGAGAAATTCATGTACGGCTTCGTCGCCGCGCTGAAGACGCAGACGGCGCTGGCGTTCAAGGAAGCGCTGCGCGGCATCGACGTGCTCGTGATCGACGACCTGCAATTCCTGCAAGGGAAATCGACGCAGGCAGAATTCTGCCACACGCTGAATGCGCTGATCGACGCCGGCCGCCAGGTGGTGATTGCCGCCGATCGTCCGCCGTCCGACCTCGAAAGCCTCGATGACCGCGTGCGCTCGCGGCTGGCCGGCGGCCTCGTCGTGGAAATGGGCTCGCTCGGCGAAGAACTCCGGCTCGGAATCCTGAAGTCGCGCGTGGCCGCCGCTCGCGCCCATCATGCGAGTTTCGACGTGCCGGAAGCGGTGCTGGATTATCTGGCGCGCACCATCACCCATAATGGCCGCGACCTCGAAGGCGCCATCAACCGCCTGCTCGCCCATTCCAAGCTCAACGCCCAGCCGGTGACGCTGGAAATGGCCGAGCGCGAGGTACGCGACCTGGTCCGTCCGCAGGAACCGAAGCGGATCAAGATCGAGGACATCCAGCGGGTGGTGGCCCGGCAATACAATGTGAGCCGCTCGGACCTGCTGTCCTCCCGACGGACTGCGAATGTGGTCCGGCCGCGTCAGGTCGCGATGTATCTGGCCAAGACGCTGACGCTGCGGTCGCTGCCGGAAATCGGCCGCCGGTTCGGCGGACGCGACCACACCACGGTGCTGCATGCCGTGCGCAAGATCGAGGCGCTGGTTGCCCGCGATACGGCGCTGTCCGAAGAAGTCGACTCGCTGAAGCGGCAGCTGCAGGAATAGCGCTAAGGGAACAACCTCCCACCCTGTCTCCCTTCCCGCATCCACGGGGAGGGAGAAGGTCTTTCGGACCCTGATTTTCTGCCCCAAAAGTGCGGGAACGGGCCTTGCCTCCCTTGCACCGGCCGGCTATCCGCGCCACCTTGCGGTCCCCCGGGGGTTTGATCAAATGCGGTCCTGATCCGGCTTTTCGGGTTTCCCATGCCGCGGCGCTGCCTCTGAGGGCCGCCCGGCTTTTCCATCTCTGGCGGGTATAGCAATGAAGGTCACCGTCGAACGCGCGCAACTGCTGAAGTCGCTGGGTCACGTCCATCGCGTGGTCGAGCGCCGCAACACCATCCCGATCCTCGGCAACGTGCTCGTCCGCGCCGAAAATGCCAAGCTGTCGCTGAAGGCGACCGACCTCGATCTAGAGGTGACCGAGACGCTGGCGGCGGAAACCGCGACCGGCGGTTCGACCACAGTGCCGGCCCACATGTTCTATGACATCGTTCGCAAGCTGCCCGATGGCTCGCAGATCGTGCTGGAAGCCGATGGCGACCGTTCGGTGCTCGCGATTCGCGCCGGCCGCTCGCGCTTCACGCTGCAGACGCTGCCGGAGAGCGATTTTCCGGATCTCGCCGCCGGCGACATGACGCATTCTTTCTCGCTGGCCGCCGCCGACGTCAAACGCCTGATCGACCGCACCCAGTTTGCGATCTCGACCGAGGAAACCCGCTACTACCTCAACGGCATCTACCTGCACACGGCCGGCAGCGCCAAGGCGGCGACGCTGCGCGGCGTCGCCACGGACGGACACCGGCTGGCGCAGATCGATCTGGCGCTGCCCTCCGGTGCCACCGGCATGCCCGGCGTGATTGTGCCGCGCAAGACGGTCGGCGAGGTGCAGCGGTTGATCGAGGACAATGAAGCCGAAGTCAGAATCGAACTGTCGCAAGGCAAGATCCGCTTCACTCTTGGCAATGTGGTGCTGACCTCGAAGCTGATCGACGGCACCTTCCCGGACTACGGTCGCGTCATTCCACAGAACAACGACAAGGAACTGATCGTCGACAAGAAGGACTTCGAGGCCGCCGTCGACCGCGTCTCGACCATTTCGAGCGAGCGCGGGCGCGCAGTGAAGCTGGCGCTGTCCGCCGGCAAGCTGGTGCTGTCGGTGACCAATCCGGATTCCGGCAGCGCCACCGAAGAACTGGAAGTCGAATACGCCTCCGACGCGCTCGATATCGGCTTCAACTCGCGCTATCTGCTCGACATCGCCGCCCAGATCGAAGGCGAAGTCGCCGTGCTGAAACTCGCCGACCCCGGCTCGCCGACGCTGGTGCAGGACAAGGAGAACAAGGGCGCGCTGTACGTGCTGATGCCGATGCGGGTGTGAGTACTTCCAGGGGACCACGCTCCGACCTTCCCTCTCCCCTTGCGGCTGGTGCCGAACAAGAACCCCCGCTGTCATACCCGCGGAAGCGGGTATCCAGTATTCACCAGCGCCGGTGAAGAACTTGAGCAGCTCGGCGTACTGGATCATCCGCCTTCGCGGATGATGACGGCAGGGGTTGCCGCCACTTTTCCGACTCCTCGGCAATGACGGACCGCATGACCCCCTCCCGCATCCACCGCTTATCGCTGACGCACTTCCGCAACTATCGCGCGGCGAGCGTGCAGGCGCGGGGGGATGTCGTGGTGCTGGCGGGGCCGAACGGCGCCGGCAAGACCAACTGCCTGGAGGCGATCTCGTTTCTGTCGCCGGGACGCGGATTGCGGCGCGCGACGCTAGAGGATGTCGCCGACAATCAGGGCGACGGCTCCTGGGCGGTCTACGCCGAGGTCGAGGGCGCGCTCGGGCTTGCGACGCTCGGCACCGGCATCGATGCGCCGGGCACCGAGGCAGCCTCAACCAGCCGGCGCTGCCGGATCGATCGCGAGCCGGTGAGTTCGGCCACAGCGTTCGGCGACCATTTGCGCATGGTGTGGCTGACACCTGCGATGGATGGGCTGTTCCTCGGCGCGGCCTCGGAACGCCGCCGCTTCTTCGACCGGCTGGTGCTGGCGATCGACAGCGAGCATTCCAGCCGCGTGTCGGCGCTGGAGCGCTCGCTCCGCTCGCGCAACCGGCTGCTCGAGGTGCGCAATTACGACGACCACTGGTGCGACGCGATCGAACGCGAGACCGCCGAACTTGCCGTTGCCGTCGCCGCCACCCGTGGCCAGACCGTGACGAGGCTTGCGGCGATGCTGCGCGCGCGCGGCACGGATTCCGCGTTTCCATCGGCAGCGATCATGCTCGACGGCTGGATGGAAAATGCACTGGTGAGTGAACCCGCAACCGCGGTCGAGGATCGTTACCGCGAGATCCTGCGCGCCGGCCGTGGGCGCGACGCCGCGGCCGGCCGCACGCTGGACGGTCCGCACCTCACCGACCTGCAGGTGGTCTACGCGCCAAAGAATATGCCGGCCCGTGACGCCTCCACTGGCGAGCAGAAGGCGCTCCTGATCGGGCTGGTGCTGGCCCATGCGACGCTGGTCGCCGAAATGACCGGCATCGTGCCGCTGCTGCTGCTCGACGAGGTCGTGGCGCATCTCGACCCCAACCGTCGCAAGGCGTTGTTCGAAGAGCTCACAAAGCTCGGCGCGCAGGTCTGGATGACCGGCGCCGACCCGGCCGCGTTCGTCGACATCGGCGCCAGCAGCGAGATCTTCGACGTGGAGTCTGGTCAGATCAGCCGGCGCGGCTGAGCGCGGGCGCTATCGCGGCTTGCGGGCAGCGATGAACGCTACCGCACTGGCTTACAGCAGGTCCGTAGCCGACCGCCATTTCCCACCGCGACGACTTGCAAAATCGCCCCTCAAAGGCAGCCGAACGAGCGCCCGAATCGCGCTTTTCGGAGCAGCCGGAATCGGCCTGTGGAGGCCTTGAAAAAGAGTAAAAAACCACTAATTATTCAATGACTTGCTGGTGGAGAGATTGCGCTAGGCGCAACACCTCTTTCATGGCACAAATAGATCAATCAGCGCCTCATGTTGCGCAGCTGATTCGGGACACCCTCGAAGGCCTCACATGACAGAACCCGCCCGGCAGACACCTGCCGACACTGAGCATCCCATTCCGGTTGAATATGGTGCGGAATCGATCCGGGTGTTGAAGGGGCTCGACGCCGTGCGCAAGCGGCCGGGCATGTATATCGGCGACACCGATGACGGCTCCGGCCTCCACCACATGGTCTACGAAGTCGTCGACAACGCCATCGACGAAGCGCTTGCGGGTCATGCCACCGCCGTCGAGGTCATCCTCAATGCCGACGGCTCGGTGACGGTGCGCGACGACGGCCGCGGCATTCCGGTCGATATTCACAAGGGCGAAGGAATTTCGGCGGCCGAAGTCATCATGACCCAGCTGCACGCGGGCGGAAAGTTCGACCAGAACTCCTACAAGGTGTCCGGCGGTCTGCACGGCGTCGGCGTATCCGTCGTCAACGCGCTGTCGAGCAAGCTGCAGCTTCGGGTCTGGCGCGACGGCAAGGAACATTACATCGAATTCGCCCATGGCGATGCCGTCGCCCCGCTCAAGGTCGTCGGCGAGGCCAACGGCAAGCGCGGCACTGAAGTGACCTTCCTTGCTTCCACCGAGACTTTCACCAACGTCGAATACGATTTCCCGACGCTGGAGCATCGCCTGCGCGAGCTCGCGTTCCTGAACTCCGGCGTCAACATCGTCCTGTCGGACATGCGCCACGCGGTCGAGAAGCGCGAGGCGATGCATTACGACGGCGGCGTCGAGGAATTCGTGAAATATCTCGACCGCAACAAGAAGGCGATGGTGCCTGCCCCGATCATGGTTCGGGCCGAGATGAACGACATCGGCGTCGAGGCCGCCCTGTGGTGGAACGACAGCTACCATGAGAACGTGCTTTGCTTCACCAACAACATTCCGCAGCGTGACGGCGGCACTCATCTGGCCGGCTTCCGTGGCGCGCTGACGCGCCAGGTCAACGGCTACGCCGAGGCCAACGCGAAAAAGGAAAAGATCGCGCTGACCGGCGACGATTGCCGCGAAGGCCTCACCGCCGTGCTTTCGGTGAAGGTGCCGGACCCGAAATTCTCCTCGCAGACCAAGGACAAGCTGGTGTCCTCCGAGGTGCGCCCGGTCGTCGAGAACGTCCTCAACGAAGCGCTGGCGGCGTGGTTCGAGGAACATCCATCCGAGGCGAAAGTCATCGTCGGCAAGGTGATCCAGGCGGCGGCCGCGCGCGAAGCCGCCCGCAAGGCGCGCGAACTGACCCGCAAGAGCCCGCTCAGCGTCTCCTCGCTGCCCGGCAAGCTCGCCGACTGCCAGGAAAAGGATCCCGCCAAGTCGGAACTGTTCATCGTCGAGGGCGACTCGGCAGGCGGCAGCGCCAAGCAGGGGCGCAACCGCGAGTTCCAGGCGGTACTGCCGCTGCGCGGCAAGATCCTCAATGTCGAGCGCGTCCGCCCGGACAAAATGCTGTCCTCCGAGCAGATCGGAACGCTGATCACCGCGCTCGGCACCGGCATCAGCGACGATTTTTCGATCGACAAGCTGCGCTATCACAAGATCATCGTGATGACGGACGCCGACGTCGACGGCGCCCATATCCGCACGCTGCTGCTGACCTTCTTCTATCGGCAGATGCGCGAGGTCATCGACGGCGGTTACCTCTATATCGCGCAGCCACCGCTTTATAAGGTCGCACGCGGTAAATCCGAGCGTTACCTGAAGGACGAGCGGGCACTGGAAGATTATCTCATCGAGACCGGGCTTGATGACAGTGTCTTCAAATCCGGCACCGGCGAGGACCGCGCGGGCAGCGACCTCCGGGCGCTGGTCGAGGATGCCCGCGTCATCCGCGCCCTTCTGCGCAACCTGCACAGCCGCTACAATCGGAAAGTGATCGAGCAGGCCACGATTGCCGGGGTGCTGCGGTCGGAAATTTATAGCGATCCGGAACAGGCCAATGCCGCGGCAGCCTATATTGCCACCCGGCTGGATGATCTTGCCGACGAGGTAGAGCGCGGCTGGCAGGGGCATTTCACCGAGGGACAAGGATTCCAGTTCGAGCGCACCGTGCGCGGCGTGAAGGAAGTCGCCATGATCGACGATGCGTTCCTGGGCTCGGCCGACGCGCGCAAACTCGACGACTACACGCCGAAGCTGCAGAAGCTCTACGAGAAGTGGGGCAAGCTCCGCCGGAAGGACTCCGAGGATCCTATTCACGGACCCGTCGACCTGTTCGACGCGGTCACCAACGCCGGCCGAAAGGGCGTAACGATGCAACGTTACAAAGGCCTCGGCGAAATGAACCCCGGCCAGCTCTGGGAAACCACGCTCGACGCCAACGAGCGTTCGCTGCTGCAGGTAAAGATCAAGGAGGTCGACGAGGCCGACGACATCTTCACCAAGCTGATGGGTGACGTGGTCGAGCCGCGCCGCGAGTTCATCCAGGATAATTCGCTCAGCGCCAACGTCGACGTGTGAGGCATCGAGCGCCCGTGCCGCCCATCCAATACATCGTTGAAGGCGGCCACCGGCTTGCGGGCACGATCGAGCCCGCCGGCAACAAGAACGCGGCGCTGCCGATCATTGCCGCCGCGCTGCTCACCGAGCATCCGGTCACGCTGGAAAACGTGCCGCGCATCCGCGACACCGAGACGCTGGTCGAACTGATCCGCTCGGTCGGCGCATCGGCCGAATGGCAAGACCGCAACCGGCTTGCGATCCACGCCAGGGAAGTCCGCGCCGCCGATCTCGATCCCGAGCTATGCGCGCGGATCCGCGCCTCGATCCTGCTGGCCGGGCCGCTGTTGGCCCGCTGCGGCGAGGTGGCGCTGCCGCCGCCCGGCGGCGACGTCATCGGACGGCGGCGTCTGGACACGCATTTTCTGGCCTTCGAACAGTTGGGCGCGACCGTCACGGCCACGCACCGGCTGGAATTCCGCGCCACCAGGCTGAAAGGCGCCGACGTCTTTCTCGACGAGCCGAGCGTCACCGCCACCGAAAACGCGCTGGTTGCAGCGGTCGCCGCCGAAGGCACCACCTATCTGCGCAACGCCGCATCCGAGCCGCACGTGCAGGATCTCGCGCACTTCCTGGTCGCGCTCGGTGCGAAGATCGAGGGCATCGGTACCAACACCATCATCGTCCATGGACCGGCGACGCTGGGCGGCACGAGCTACGCCATTCAGCCCGACCATATCGAGGTCGGCTCGCTGATCGGCCTCGCCGCGGTGACGCGCTCGCCGCTGCGCATCGCCAAGGCCGGCGTCGAGCATCTGCGCTCGATCCGGATGGGCTTTGAACGGCTCGGCATCGTCTGCGGCGTCGAGGGCGACGACCTCGTCGTGCCGTCCGGCCAGACCATGAAGATCCACGACGATTTCGGCGGCCATGTTCCAAAGCTCGAGGACCAGCCCTGGCCGGCCTTCCCGGCCGACCTGATGTCGATTGCGATCGTCACCGCGACGCAATGCGACGGTGTGATCCTGATGTTCGAAAAGATGTTCGAGTCGCGGATGTTCTTCGTCGACAAGCTGATCTCGATGGGCGCACGCATCGTGCTGTGCGATCCGCATCGCGCGATCGTGGCGGGCCCCAGCCGGCTGCGTGGCGCGCCGATGACCTCGCCCGACATCCGCGCCGGCATGGCCATGCTGCTGGCGGCCGTCGCCGCCGAAGGCACCAGCACCATCAACAACGCCGACCAGATCGAGCGCGGTTACGAGCGCATCGAGGAACGGCTCAATGCACTCGGTGCCAAGATCACCCGTGTGCCCGCGCGAGACGGCCACTAGCCCACAAGCGGCGCCGTCACCTTCCCGCTCCCGACGGTGTTAGTCTGTTATCATGCTCGAAAAAATCGAAGCTACGCCCGTTACGCCGGCCGCCGGGGTGGTTCCCGGCCGTCATCTCGCGCTTGAGCTCTCCGAGACCCTGAAGCTGGCGGTCCCGCTCGCGCTGACGCAACTCGGCCAGATCGCGATGATGACGACTGACATCGCGATGATCGGCCGCCTCGGCAGCGAGGCCATGGCTGCGGCGGCGTTGGCGCATACCGTGTTCTTCGTCAGCTTCACCTTCGGCATGGGACTGGTATCCGCCGTGGCCCCGCTGGCGGCGCAGGCATACGGCGCGCGCAATCCGCACTTGATCCGACGGTCGCTTCGCGTCGGGCTCTGGGCCGCATTGCTGATGTCGCTGCCGATGATGGCGCTTCTGCTTCTCGGCGAACATATCCTGCTGATGCTGGGCCAGGCTCCGGCGTCGGCCCGTCTCGCACAGCAATATCTGCTGGGTCTGGCATGGAGCATCCTGCCCGCACTGTGGTTCATGGCCATCCGCGGCTTCATGAGCGCGGTCCACCGTCCCGAGCCGATCCTGTGGATCACGCTGGCCGCAATCCCGGCGAATGCCGCACTGGTTTATCTGTTGCTGTATGGCGCGTTCGGCCTGCCCGAACTCGGCCTGTTCGGCGTGGGCCTTGCGACTTCGATCGTCAATTTGGCCACGTTCCTGGCGGGCCTATGGTTTGCCACGCGCCGCCGGCCGTTCCGGAAGTATCACGTGCTCGGTCATTTCTGGCGCCTCGACTGGCAGCTGATGCGGCAGCTCGTCATCATCGGCGGACCGATCTCGATTTCCTTCCTGCTTGAATACGGCCTGTTCGGCGCCGCCGGCCTGCTGATGGGCGTGATCAGCACGACGGCGCTGGCCGCGCACCAGATTGCGCTGCAGGTCGCGGCCATTCTGTTCATGATGCCGTTCGGCATCAGCATGGCCGCCACCGTCCGTGTCGGCCACGCCGTCGGCCGCGGCGATGCCGGCGGGGTCCGGCGGGCAGGCTATATCGCAACCTGGCTCGGCATCGTGCTGGCCACCATTCTGACGCTCGCCGTGATCGCCAGCCGGTTCGGGATCGCGGAGGTTTTCCTTGGCGAAAGCACCGACGCGACAGCCGAACTCTCGGCGACATTGCTGCTGGTCGGTTCGACTTTCTTCATCGCCGACGCCATCCAGACCATCGCCGCCGGATCGCTGCGCGGCATGAACGACACGCGGATCCCGCTGCTGTTCGCCACTCTCAGCTACTGGCTGATCGGGTTTCCCTGCGCCTGGTGGCTCGGCTTCTGGACCCCCCTTGGCGCGGTGGGCGTCTGGGTCGGGCTTTCGGTCGGAACCGCAGTTTATGCCGTTCTTCTGCTGCTGCGGTTCCGTTCGATGGCGAACCGATTCGGGAAGCCATGATGGCTCGCGCCAGCTATCTGCCGGCCCTGGCGCTCACGGCCTGCTTGCAGGGTTCCGACAAGGCGTCGAAATTGTCATTCAGACATTTGCGGACACGGCCACCACCCGGACTGATACCGGAGCAAAGCCGCGAATAGTCCGCCTTGCAGGCTTGCCGGGCTTCGCTACGCGTGTCCTGCGCCGAAACCCGCGACAAGAGAAGCGCCAGCGTTCCGATCAGGCAGGCCGCGGCAAGCACCGACCGCACGACGACAACGCTGGGCCGTGAAAAAGTCCTTGGGCGTCCGACTCCGAAGATCACTCGCTGCACCATGATGTATCCATCTCCTTCAATTCACAGATGTCGATGTAGATGATACGCTCGAGGGGAAGAAAACCTTCGCGCTGCCTGCGATACTCAGCGAAGAAACCCGCCGACGAGTTGACGTCGTCCTTTCGGAGAAATCTGCTCCAGCATTTCGACGAAAGTTTCGATCACGGTGTCGCCGATCTTCAGCCGCTTGTCGCGCGCATCCTTCACCGCCAATCGCAGCGCGGCCCGGTCCAGTTCGGGTTGCGCGACCAACTGCATGGTCTTCAGCAGCGCCCGGGTATATTCCGCCTGCATCGGCGCGATTTCCGCCTCCTTGCCGCGATAGATGCGCCACAGGACTTCCGCATCATCCTTCGGCAATCTCTCCGCAACCCGCTCGATCATGCGAAGCGGTACCCCGGCCCCGGCGGGAGTCCAGCCGGGCCGCAACCACTGCACCGAAACATAGGTCGCAAACACCACGTTGCAGCAGAGCGAAGCCAGTAAAAGCCAGCGCGTCGTGGCGAGCGAAGTTGGCCGCAGTTTCATTGCAGGCCTCCCAGGGAAAGGGTGGAACTATCGAAGACCATGCTGACCACTGCCACGGCATCCGGTGGCCCCTGGCGGTACGGAAGCGATCCCGCAAGCCAGAGCCCCACCAGCGCGGAGCAAACCAGACTGGTCGCAGGGAATAGCGAGGACGGGCGCAGGCCGCGGCAATACCACGGCAGCTTGCGGTCTGCATCCGCCATCCGCTGCAGCACTGCGAAGCCGGCACGGCCGGCACGGCCTTCGTCCACTTTGGGCGCGAGCGAAAACAGTCGATCCAGCCGAAGCTGTTCATCGAGAACCCCTGCGGCTTGTTCGTCCGCCGCCATTTCACGCGCAGTGTCTCGCATGGCCGCCGGCCAACGATCGATATTGCCGCCCCAGGTCTCGGCCAGTTGCCTGAATTGTTCGAGTGTCATGCGCACCTCCCGGTATCCTGAATTTTCTGGACGTTTTGCTTAAGCGCGGCGCGAGCCCTGCCAAGCAGGGACTCGAACGCCTTGGCGCCGAGACCCATCGCGTGAGCGGCATCCTCTCCGCTGAGCCCTTCCATGTGGAACAGCGCGATGGCGGCGCGTTGTCGCTCCGGAAGATCGGCCATCGCCCACTCCAGGATCCGGCGTTCCTCGTCGGCGATCACACGTTCGACCGGCTCGGGATCATCGGACCGCACATCCGACGCTTCGTCGATCGGCGAGTGCTGCCGGCGCGGCGTCCGGTCGAACGCAAGATTGAGCACGATCCGGTACAGCCAGGTCGTGAACCGCGCGATCTCGGGATCGAACGAAGCCGCACGGCTCCATACCCTCAAGAATGCTTCCTGACCGATGTCGTCGGCTTCGCCGGAATCGCGAACGATGCGCTGGGCGACACGAATGGCGCGCGGCATGTGACGACCCATCAGGATACGGAAGGCATGGTGCTGGCGCGCGGAGACCGCCGCCATCAACGCCTCATCCGATGGGTCTTCCACCATCCCTGCTCGTACCTCGTCTGCCTGCCCAGCGCGGCGGCGCGTGCCGTCGATCGACAATCCATACCTTATCAGCAGGGGAGCCATTGATCTGACATGACGCATGGTCGCCAGGGCAGCAGTTCAGAAATGCCAGTGAACGCCGGCACGCAACGTGTGACTATCCAGTTTCGATTCCCGCGATGGAAAGGTGGTCGCGCCAATGGTCTGCGCGGCCAGCGTAGAGGCGCCGTAGTTGTCGTACAGATATTCCAGCCTCACGCTCGCCTGTGGCGCGATGCGATACTCCACGCCACCTCCGAGCGTCCAGCCGATGCGTGTGTCGCTCCATGCAGCTACCGCACCGGTGCCATTGTCGATCGCCTTGTTGTCGACACCCGCCAGCGCGAGGCCGCCCGCCACGAAAAGCAGCGTGCGATCGAAGGCGTAGCCGACGCGCGCGCGCCAATGGCTGTTCCAGTCGATGGTCGACTGCAACTGGGTGATCGACGGATCCGGAGCAAATCCGGTGTTGATGGTCGCCCTGGCGTCGACAAAACTCAGGTCGCCTTCCAGACCGCCGACGAAGCGCCCCCATTGCATCGAATAACCTGCCGACAAACCGCCTGAGAAGCCCTTTGGATCGACGAAGTGAAATTCGCTCGCGCCGGGAAACGACGTTTCGCTGCGCCCGGAGAGATACCCTGCCTGCGCGCCAATATATGGCCCGGCCCAGTTCGGGAATGCCGCTACGGCCGGCTGTGGCGCCGGTGCGGTTGGCACCCTGAGATCGGCCGCCCTACTTTGTGTCATACTGGCCAAAGCTGCCATCAGCGCCACCGCAATCCCGCTTTTCATATCGACTTCCCCAGATGACACGCGGCGCTGAATGCGCCTCACATGGGGAATACGGCCCAGGGCAGCTTTTCCTTCGCGGACTTGTCACTTTTTTGAAACCGGGCCGGAAAGCCCTGAACCGGCCGTCCTGCAGGGATCTGGCGCTGGCCACTCTTCTGCCCTTGCGCTTCCGTCGAATGGCGAGGAAGCTCGCCTTCCGATGAAAGTCCACGAAATTGCCCCCGCCGTCGATGCCGATGCGCTGCTGTCCGGCGCGCAGTTCGCCGACGCCTTTCAGATTGCGATCGACGATCGCGATCTCGACGCTCGCCGCGCGGCCGAGCGCATGATGGCGCGGCAGCCGCGATGGGCCGAAGCGCTGTTGTCGCTGCGTAATTTCCTCGTCGCCCCGCTCGGCCTGAAAACGTCCGGCGCCACCCCGACGATGCCCCGGGACATGATCGGGATCTTTCCGGTCGTGAGCGAAACGCCCGAACGCCTCATTGCCGGCTTCAACGACCGCCATCTCGATTTTCGCGTCGTGGTGGATGTGACGCCGCCAGGCAATGTCAGGCAGGTGACGGCCACCACGCTGGTCAAGACGCACAATTGGCTCGGCCGGATTTATCTCGCGATCATCATGCCGTTTCATCGGCTGATCGTGCCGGCCCTGCTGCGCCAGATTGCAACCTGAGGCGCCATACGTTGTGGTCTCGCTAACCGGGTCGGACCTTCGCACTACTCTTTGTCGTGGCCGGCTCCTCGCACCAGTCGGCACGGCAACGATCGAGATCCCTGAGATTCTGCCGCATCTGCTCCAGCGAGAATCCCAGCGCGAAGAACCGCTCCGCGACATCGACGGGCACGCCGCGGATCAAACCCTCGGTCCGCAACGCGGCGACTTCGGCGGCATAGGCCTGCAGCGCCGCGTCGACAGGCTGAATGTCCGCCGCGCCGCTGCCGTTTCGCAAGGCTGCGGCCGCATCGTTCATATAGCCGACGATCGCGTTGCTGACGTCGGACAATGGTCGCGCCAGCCTTGCCTGCACATTGGCGGGCAGCGGCACCACGCTGGCGCGCCCGATCATCACGACATCATGACGCAGGCGCTGGATGGTCCGCAGCAACGGGCCGGTATCGGGCCCCGACGACAGGTGCGTCGCGCGCTCGCGCTCGGCTTCGAGGCCGGTCGCATGGAGGCTCGCCATCGCGGTGCCGATGCCATCCTGAATGCGATGCAGGGCGTCGTTGTCGAGCCCGCGCGTCAGGCCAGCGAGCAGTTCGGCAAATGCGGCGGCCAGCAATTCCAGAAGCTGAGCCGAATTGATGCGGATCTGGCTGATCGCCCGCGACGGCAATACCAGGTATGAAGCCACAAGCCCGGTCACCGCGCCGACGGCGACTTCCAAAAGCCGATCGATAGTGGAATCCAGCGGATTGGTGTGGTTCATCGCCGGCACCAGCAGCACGATCACGGCCGTCACCGTGGCGGTGCTCAGGCTCGGATTGATGGCGCCGATGAAAGCCAGAGGCCCCACCGCCAGCACCAGGAGCGCCAGCAATCCGCCCTCGCCGGAATGCGGAATGAGTACCGCAATGGCGCCGCCATAGACCGCGCCGCCGATCGTGCCGAGCATGTAGTCGCGGGTCGCCTTCAGGGACCGGCCGACGCTCATTTGGGTAACGATCAGCGCAGTCAATACCGCCCATAACGGCAGCATCAGGTGCAACGCTCTGGCGATCGCATAGGCCGCGACCGCGGCGACGGCGAGCCGGACCGCGAGCGCCAATTGCGTCTTGCGGCCCGTGAGCGATCCAAGCATGCGTTTTACGAAGACCATCATGCGCCGCATTCCGGAATTTGCATGCCACGCCTGTGCTAGGACACAGGCAAGGCTGGTGTCCGCGACGGGAAGGCAGCTTGAAAGCCGAGGCACGTCCGCCTACCGTGCACGGCAAATACGAGGAAACACGATGGCCAACGAAACCGCAACGCTCGCAGCCTATGTCGCCGACCTGAAATTCGAGGACATCCCGCCGCAAGTCCTGGAGCGTGCCAAGGTGCTGACGCTCGATTTCCTCGGCAGCACGATCCGGGCGCGGCGCGATGCGGAGTCCACGCCTTCGCTGCTCAAGATGCTGGAGGCGCTGGCGCTGGACGGCAAGGGTGAATCGACCGTGTTCGGCGACAGCAAGACCTGGACGCCCGCGGTCGCTGCGCTGCTCAACGGCGCACTCGGCCATTCGCTTGATTTCGACGACACCCATGCCGACTCTTCGCTGCATCCGAGCGCGCCTGTGGTGCCGGCGGCCTTCGCCGTCGGCGAGATGGTCGGCGCCTCCGGCCGCGACGTGTTGACGGCGATCGTGGCCGGCTATGAAGTGTGCTGCCGGCTCGGCAACGCGCTCGATCCGACCTCGCATTACGCCCGCGGCTTTCATCCGACCGCAACCGCAGGCACCTACGGCGCCGCTGCCGCCGCGGGAAAATTGTTCGGCCTTTCGAAGGACCAGATCATTTCAGCCTTCGGCGTTTCCGGCAGCCAGGCTGCGGGCTCGCTGCAGTTTCTGGTCAACGGCGCCTGGAACAAGCGCTACCAGGTCGGCGCGGCCGCGATGAACGGCGTCATCGCCGCGACGCTGGCGCGCAACGATTTCGTTGGCTCCGCCGAATCGGTCGAGGGCAAGCACGGCCTGCTGGTCGGCTACACTGACGATGCGCATCCCGACAAGGCGACCGCGGGGCTCGGCAAGACCTATGAAACCCTGAAGATCGGCGTAAAGCCCTATCCGAGCTGCCGCTATACCCATGCGGCCCTCGATGCGCTGATCGCGATGCGCCGGGAACACAATCTGACGCCCGACCAGATCAAGCGCGTCGAGATCGGCCTGCATCGCAACGGCATCACGCTGACCGGCGATGCCGCCACCAAGCGCCATCCGACCTCGATCGTCGGCGGGCAGTTCTCGATGTTCTTCACGGGCGCGCTGGCGCTCGATCAGGGCCGTTTCGGCTGGGACGATTACGAGCGGCTCGGCGATGCCGCCGTCAATGCGCTGGCCGACAAGTTCGACGTGGTGCAGGACGACCGCCTCGAGATCGGCCGCACCCATCCGTTCGGCGCACGCGTCTCCATCACCACCGACGACGGCGTGCATGAGCGGCTCTACGCCGATCCCTCCGGCGAGCCGGATTCGTTTCCGGACGCGCAGGCGATGCAGCAGAAGTTCCTCACGCTGGCCCGCCCGGTGCTGAACGGCCGCGCCGACCAGCTCGCCGACGCGATCCTTTCGCTCGAAAGATTCGATCGCGTCGAGAAGGCCACACAGTTGGGACGGCAGTAGCATCAACGTCAGCGGTGTACTCCTCTCCCCTTGTGGGAGAGGGTGGATCGAATGAGCGAAGCTCATTCGAGACGGGTGAGGGGTTCTCTCCACGAGTGAATCTCTCGCCGTTGTCTTCGCGGATAGAACCCTTCATCCGGCGCTTCGCGCCACCTTCTCCCACAAGGGGAGAAGGAAGATCACGCCTCAATTCGTTCCTGCCAGCTTTCCCTTGCTGCCGGTGGCCGCGACCACATCGCGCACGAGGTCGAACACGCCGTCGGCTTCCGGCGGCCAGTTCGGCGACCGGCCGAGCCGGACGATGACCAGCCGCTCCGACGGCACGATGATCACATATTGCCCGATCGTGCCCTTGGCGAAGAAGGCATCGCGCGGCCAGCCGCGCTCGATCCGGTAGGATGCGCCAAAGCTGTCGCCGAGATTGGTCCAGAAACCCGCTCCCTGCCCTACCCAGGCATTCGGCGTCGGTGATGCCGAGTATTTCACCCAGCCCTCGGGCAGGATGCGCTGGCCGCCGATCACGCCATCGCCGAGATAGAGCATTCCGAAGCGCGCCCAATCGCGCGCGCTTGCGAGCATCTGGCTCGATCCTTCCGGATTCCCTGATGCGTCGAACTCGATCGTGACGTTGCGCATGCCGAGCGGTGCGAACAATTCCTGCCGGGCGAACCGCATCACATCCGCCGGCCGCCCGCCGGTGGCGTTGCGAATCAGGTGCGAGAGGATGACGGTGTTGCCGTCATTGTAGTTCCAGGCGCTGCCGGGCGGCGTCGCCAGTTCGATGCTCTCGGCATATCCGGCCATGTCCGATTCCATGAACTTCATCCGGTTGACCGGCTCCAGCGCCGAGCCGAGCGAAGCCTGCAGCGAACTGCCGAGCGCCAGCCCCGCGGTGTGGCGCAGGAGGTGATCGACCGTGATCGCTCCCCGCAGATCGCCAACTCCTCTCCAAGCCGCGACCGGCGCGGGCGCATCGAGCGCGAGCGCGCCCTTGCGCACCAGAATGCCCGTTAGCGCCGAGATCACTGATTTGGTCGCGGAGAAGCCGAGGATCTGGGTATCGATACCGTAACCCTCGGCGTAGCGCTCGGCGACGACACGGCCGTCTTTCACGACCACCACCGCCTTGGTGTGGCGAAGCGGAGGCTGTTCGGGCTCGGCGAAGGCGCGATCGAGCGCTGCGGCCAGTTGCGGATTCGCCGGTACAACCACGGAAGCGCCGGCGATATCAGGCAACAGCACCTGCGACGACCTGATCTCCGCGGTAGGCAGCGAAGCGTCAGCGACCGCCTCGCCATGATCGAGGTAGCAGCCAAAGCCCTCGCGATAGACCGCGTGGCTCTTGCCGAAGCCGAACAATGTCACCGTGACGTCCCGCCGCGCGCGATCGACCTTGTAACCCATGGCCCAGGTGATGAGACCGGCGCCGGGCATCGCGGCCGTGGTTTCCGAAAAGATCCGCTCCGGCGGCTGGCCGGACACGAAGGTTTCCGAACAGAGAATGTTGGCGACAAAGCCGGTCGCCACCCTGGGGACGTCGCGGGCACGTGCGGCGGACAGCGCCAGAGCGCTGAGCGCGGTAGTGGCGGCGAGGATTAGGATGGGATTTCGTCGGGTCACATGGGCCTCCGGCAAGACGCATCAGCGCGTGCCGGGCAGGATGCCGGGTTCGCCGAGTGGTGCTCGCCGGACTTGGAAATCGCCCTGGCCGAAACTGGGAACGCATCGCCGATTCCAAAATTAATCAGCGATTACAATGTCCTGCCGATCAGGCCGCGGAGGCCTTGAGCCGGCGATATTCAGTCGGCGTGACGCCCGTTGTCGCCTTGAAGGCGCGGTTGAACGGCCCAAGCGACTGAAAGCCGGCGTCCATCGCAATCGTGATGACGGGGACTTCGGCCTGGCTCGGATCGGCGAGCGCCGCCTTGGCCTCGGCAATCCGGTGCTCGTTGAGGAAGACATTGAAATTGCGGTAGCCGAGCCGCTGGTTGATCAGCCGCCGCAATCTGTATTCGGGAATGCCGAGCCTGGTCGCGAGCGTGCCGATGGTGACGTTGTCGTGACGGTAGATGCGCTCGTCCGCCATCAGCCGCATCAGCGCATCGATGAGTTTCCGGTCCGCGGCGCTGGACTCGACGGGCGTCGCGTCACCCGTGCCGGCCACGACTTGAGGTGCAACCGGAAACAGGTCGGCGCCATCGATGCGCATCATCGCGTAGCAGATCGCGCTTACAACACCTGCGAGAACGAACAAGTTCACCGTGTTGGCGATTGCGGCGCTGCCGCCGCCGGACATCGCGATCTGCAGCACCGCATTCAGGCCGGCATACAATGCCGCGGCGCTGACGATGAAGACGCGGACGCTGCGGCGACGTTCGACCAGATCGGACGACCAGGAGGCGATGGTCTGCGTAACGGCCAGTGCGATGAAGCCGAGCGCGATCAGGTTGATCGCGATAATGGACAGCCGCGCGCCGGATGCCGGCGCTATCCACATGCAATTGACGAAACTGAAGACGGCGACTGCCGCCCAGACCAGCGCATGCCACCAGCGCAGCTTGAAAGCCTCATCGAACAGCGCCCGCGTGAACAGCCAGAACACCACGACATTGCCGGTCGACAGCGCGACCACGGGCGCGTGCACGATAGAAACCGGCGACGTCGAACCGATCGAGTAGGTCACAGCATGCGCCGCCGACCCCAGCGCGAAAGCCGCGGCGAGCCGGCCCGCAAGCACCGTTCCGAAGCCGCGAAACAGCGACGCCGCCAGCACCAGCAGCAGCGCGACAGTGGCGCCGCGCAAGGCGATGTCGAGGGTGGATAGCAGCATCAGGCCGGCCCATTCGTGCGGACATCCGCATCGTGAACCTAATGCAGATTGCTACGCGGTTCAATTTGCGCAGGCTCCATTGCCGCGGCTGGTCACCCATAGGTCGGAGGCGAGGCCGAACAGCTCGATCTCGCAATCCTTGCTGGCCGCAGCCGTCGCCCTTGGCGGAGCCATCATCGGTTTCCCGCCTCAATTTCCGCTTATGCATTTTTCCACGTGCTGCCACCGTCCTTGCGAGGAGCGCAAGCAACGAAGCAATCCATACTTGCTTCGTTGCTTGATGGATTGCTTCGCTTCGCTCCGCAATGACATCGCTGCCGCCTGTGGTCCATTCCGCAATTCCTGCTATGATCGCCGCAAACTTCAAGGAGCTTCCCTATGAGCTGGCAACCCTCCAACGATCCCGTACTCGGCGATCCCAAGACCTGCGATGCGCTCGATCTCGTCATCGTGCCGCGCACTCGCGACCTCGGCGACGGCTTTGCGGTCCGGCGCGCGCTGCCGCACGGCAAGCGGCAAATGGTCGGGCCGTTCATTTTCTTCGATCATTTCGGCCCCGTTCAGTTCATCGCCGGCAAGGGCATGGACGTACGCCCGCACCCGCATATCGGGCTTGCGACCGTCACCTACTTGTTTGACGGAAGCATCATGCACCGCGACAGCGAGGGCAACATTCAGGAGATCCAGCCCGGCGCCATGAACCTGATGACGGCCGGCCGCGGCATCGCGCATTCCGAGCGCACGCCCGACGTCCAGCGCCGCGACGGGCAGAAGATGCTGGGCCTGCAAAGCTGGATCGCGCTGCCGGCCGGCTCGGAGGAAATCGCGCCGTCGTTCCAGCACTACGCCGCCGAGAGCCTGCCGACGGTCAGGGATACCGGGTTTACCGCGCGCATCATCGCGGGCAGCGCTTTCGGCGTGAAATCGCCGGTATCGATGGTGTCGCCATGGTTCTACACGGAAGTGACGGCGCAGGCCGGCACCAGCGTGCCGCTCGACCCCGATCATGAGGAACGCGCGATCTATCTGGTCGACGGCGAGGTCGAGATTGCCAACGAGCGCCACGAAGGGCCAAGCCTGCTGATCTTCCGGCCGGGCGATCGCATCACCGTGAAAGCGGTCAGGGCGACGCGGATGATGTTCCTCGGCGGCGACGCGCTGGAAGGTCCGCGCCATATCTGGTGGAATTTCGTCTCCTCCAGCAAGGAGCGGATCGAACAGGCCAAACAGGACTGGAAAACCGGTCGTTTCGCCGCTGTCCCGCAGGAACACGAGTTCATTCCGCTGCCGGACTGAGCTATCGCTCCGCTTTGCCATTTGCGTGTTGGCGCCCGCGCCGGCACGCCTCTTCGAAAGCCTGACCGAATGAACGCGATGCTCGCCAGCGACCTGCCTTTGCCACGGATCGGCCGCGGCAAGGTGCGCGATATCTATGCCGTCGGCGACGACCGCGTGCTGCTGCTCACCACCGACCGCATCAGTGCATTCGACGTCGTGATGGCCGAGACCATTCCGATGAAGGGTGCGGTGCTGACGCAAATCAGCGCCTGGTGGTTCCGCCAGCTCGAAGGCGTGGTGCCGCATCACATGATCAGCGCCGATGCCGACGAAATCATCCGCGCGGTGCCGGAGCTGAAGAACCACCGCGCCGACATCGCCGGACGCGCGATGCTGTGCCGGCGCACCACTGTCTTCCCTGTCGAATGCGTGATCCGCGGCTACATCTCGGGCTCGGCCTGGAAGGAATATGCCGCATCCGGCACGCTCGCCGGCGAGAAGCTGAAAGCTGGTCTGGTCGAGAGCGAGAAGCTGGAACAGCCAATTTTCAGCCCCGCCACCAAGGCCGAGACCGGCCATGACGAAAACATCACGATCGCACGGGTGCGCGAGATTCTGGGCGACGATGTCGCCGCGAAGCTCGAAAGCATGGCGCGTGCGGTTTATGCGTTCGGTGAAACGGCCGCCCGCAGGCAGGGCATCATCATTGCCGATACCAAGTTCGAATTCGGCCGCGACAAGGATGGCCGCATCATCCTGATCGACGAGGTGATGACGCCAGACAGCTCACGGTTCTGGGCGGTCGATGTCTACAAGCCCGGCCAGGGACAGCCGAGCTTCGACAAGCAGCCGCTGCGCGACTATCTCGACAGCGAGCGCCGCGCCGGCCGCTGGAACGGCGACGCGCCGCCCCCACCGCTACCGGACAGCGTGGTGGATGCCACCAGCAAGCGCTATCTCGAAGCGTATCGGCGGGTGACAGGAAGCGAGCTCAAGATCTGATCGCGTCATTGCGATTGACATAAGCTGTCGCCCCCGCCTTCGCGAGGACGACAAGTCAGTTCGCTACACGCCCGCCATCATCACGTATTTGATTTCGACATATTCTTCCATGCCGTGATGCGAACCTTCGCGGCCAAGGCCCGACTCCTTCACGCCGCCGAAGGGCGCGACTTCTGTCGTGATCAGCCCGGTGTTGACGCCGACCATGCCGGATTCCAGCGCTTCGGCGACGCGCCAGACGCGGCCGAGATCTCGCGAATAGAAATACGACGCGAGGCCGAACGGCGAGTTGTTGCACATCGCGATCACCTCGGCCTCGTCCTTGAAGCGGAACACCGGCGCCAGCGGACCAAAGGTTTCCTCGTGCGCCACGAGTGCATCCGGCTTCACGTTCGCCAGCACCGTCGGCTCGAAGAAGCTGCCGCCGAGCGCATGGCGCTTGCCGCCGGTGACGATCTTCGCGCCACCCTTGACCGCATCCGCGATGTGCTTCTCGACCTTGTCGACCGCTTCCATGTTGATCAGCGGCCCCTGCACCACGCCCTGCTCGGTACCGTCGCCGATCTTCATCGCGGCGACTTTCTTCGACAGCTTTTCGACGAACTGATCGTAGATCTTGTCCTGCGCGTAGAGACGGTTGGCGCAGACGCAGGTCTGGCCCATGTTGCGGTATTTCGAGACGATGGCGCCCTCGACAGCAGCATCGATATCGGCGTCATCGAACACCACGAACGGGGCGTTGCCGCCAAGCTCGAGGCCGAGCTTCTTCACGCCCACGGCAGCCTGCTGATAGAGGATCTTGCCGACCTCGGTCGACCCCGTGAAGCCGACGAAGCGGACCGCCGGATGCTCGCACAGCACCTTGCCGATCGCGGACGAGTTGCCGGTGAGGATATTGAACACACCCTTCGGCACGCCGGCCTTTTCGGCGAGCGCGACCAGCGCCAGCGCCGTTAGCGGCGTTTCGTTGGCCGGCTTGAGCACCACCGTGCAGCCTGCGGCGAGCGCCGGCGAGACCTTTCGGGTGATCATCGAGCACGGGAAATTCCACGGCGTGATGGCGCCGCAGACGCCGATCGGCTGCTTGATCGCGAGCAGCCGCGCATCCGGCCGCTGGGTCGGAATGGTTTCGCCGTAGACGCGGCGGGCTTCCTCGGCGAAGAATTCGACATAGGCGCCGCCGATATCGACCTCGCCGAGCGCTTCCGCCAGCGGCTTGCCCTGCTCCGACGTCAGGATCAGCGCGAGGTCTTCGCGGTTGGCGATGATGAGGTCGAACCATTTGCGCAGGATGTTGGAGCGTTGCTTGGCGGTGAGTTTTGCCCAGGCCGGGAACGCGCGCTCGGCGGCCTCTACGGCCTGCGTCGCTTCCGCGGTGCCGAGCTTCGGCACTTTCGCCAGTTCGACGCCATTGACCGGATTGGTGACGGGATTGGCTGGCGTGCCGACCCAGGCGCCATCGATATAGCAACGGTCCCGCAGCAGCGAGGGGTCCTTCAGGCGGTCATGCAGCGAGGGCTGGGAGGCTTGTGCGCGAGCGGCGACGGGCGGGTTCATGGCGTTACTCCTCGGGATTTTCTGGAAGTTCCGCGGAGTATAGGCCGAAAGCGGGCGCAGTACATCGGCTGCAGAAGCAGCCCTGCTTCAAGCTAAGTTGACGGCGTTCCTTACGCCGCGCCGCTCATATACGTCTCGCGGCGGCCGATCATGCGCTGCGCGGCGGCCTTGGCGTCGGCCTTCGAGGAGGTCGCGCAGGTGCGGTATTCAAGGTCGGGCAATTTCGGCTCGCGGCGGCTGAACCAGGATTTGGAACCGACCGAGAGTTGCGCCAGCGCCTGGGCGACGTTATCGACGGCTTCGAAGGAATACAGCGCACCGGTTCCGGCAATGCGGACTTCATAGATGCCGGGGGTGATCGGCGCCTCGATGTTTTCGCCACGTCCGGGGCGGGGATATCGCTTCCATTCACTCCAGGTCGAAATCATATCGTCAGGCCTCGCAAGCGTTGAAATGCGGCTATTTCTGGTTAATGGGTCCAGCCTACGAGCTACGTTTCTGCTGGAATCAGAACGCATTACTGAAAAAATACAGCTTAGGGAATCGTGGCGAAATCACGATATCGTGGATGGTTAAGCCGGTCACGGCGATACGGCCTCATCCACCGCGGATTGCGGCCAGGTGTTGCAGTTCGGTGTCCCGCACCCGTTACCCATCACGAGACTGCGACATTGTCGGCGGCCTTGTTCCCGACGCTTGCGGGATCGGACCGGCGGGAGGAAGATCGCACCACTGCCATAAAAAAACAGCGGGAGGTGACCCATGCAAAGCAATGCCGAGATCGATCAGATTCTGCGTACCAAGAGCGAGGCCAGGGAAATTCCGGGCGTGGTCGCGATGGCGGCGACCGGGAACGACGTGATCTACCAGGGCGCGGCCGGCAAGCGCGACCTTGGCAAAGACGACGCCATGACAACAGACAGCGTGTTCTGGATCGCCTCCATGACCAAGGCGATCACGACGGCCGCCGGCATGCAGCTCGTGGAACAAGGCAAGCTCTCGCTGGACGAGCCGATCGGCAAGCTGCTGCCCGACCTCGCCTCGCCGCAGGTGCTGGAAGGTTTTGACGCCGAGGGCGAGCCGAAACTGCGCGCTGCGAAGAAGCCGATCACGCTGCGCCAGCTGATGACGCATACCGCGGGCTTTGCCTACGACATGTGGAACGGCGACATCGGAAAATACCTCGAGAAGACCGCCACGCCCGGCATCATCACCTGCCAGAACGCCGCGCTGAAGACGCCGATCATGACCGATCCCGGCACGCGCTGGGAATACGGCACCAATATCGATTTCGTCGGCAAGGCGGTGGAAGCCGCCAGCGGCAAGAAGCTCGATGTGTACTTGCGCGAGAACATGTTCGCCCCGCTCGGCATGAACGACACCGGCTTCAAGATCACGGACGCGATGCGCCAGCGGCTGGTCGGCATGCATGCGCGCGGGCCGGATGGCGCGCTGGCGCCGATGCCGTTCGAGCTCGAACAGGCGCCGGAATTCCACATGGGCGGCGGCGGGCTCTACGGCACAGCGGCCGACTACATCAAGTTCACCCAGATGATCCTCAACAAGGGCCGCGGCAACGGCAATCAGGTGCTGAAGCCCGAAACGGTGGCGCAGATGGGCCAGAACAACATCGGCGACCTCACCATGGGCAGGATGCCGACGGCACTGCCCGCCTACACCAACGATGTCGATCTCTATCCTGATATCGTCAAGAAGTGGGGGCTGTCGTTCCTGATCAACACCGCCAAGACGCCGGAAGGCCGCAGCGCCGGCAGCCTCGCCTGGGCCGGTCTCGCCAACACCTATTTCTGGATCGACCCGGCGCGCAACGTCGGCGGCGTGATCCTGATGCAGCTGTTGCCGTTCGCCGACGCCAAGGCGCTGGAAACCTTTGCGGGCTTCGAGCGCGGAATTTATGCCGGGCTCGATGCGGGGCAGAAGGCGGCGTAAGGAGCGTCTGCTAGAGACCGTCATTGCGAGCGAAGCGAAGCAATCCATCGTGCTACGAAAAGGAAGAATGGATTGCTTCGTCGCTTGCGCTCCTCGCAATGACGGCGCGGATATTGCGCAGCGATTCCATTGCAAGCGTGCTTGACGCATGGAGGAACGCACTTGACCGACACCATCGACAGCTACGTCTGCGGCATTTCCGACGCGCCGCTGCTGGGGGACACCATCGGACGCTGCCTCGATCGGGCCGCGCAACGGTGGGGCAATCGCGAGGCGCTGGTTTCGCCGAGCCATGACGTCCGCTGGACGTGGCAGGAATTTGCCGCGCGCGTCGACGCCCTGGCGGCGGGATTTCTCGCGCTCGGCCTCGAACGCGGCGCGCGGATCGGGGTGTGGTCGCTGAACCGCCCCGAATGGACGCTGACGCAATTCGCCGCGGCGAAAGCGGGGCTCATCCTCGTCACCATCAATCCGGCCTATCGCCTGAGCGAGCTCGAATTCGCGCTGGCAAAGGTCGGCTGCGCCGCGATCGTCACCGCCACCGCGTTCAAGACCTCCAACTACATGGAGATGCTGAACACGCTGCTGCCGGAGCTTGCGGCATCGAAAGCCGGCGCGTTGCAGTCGGCGCGGCTGCCGCAGCTTCGCGCGGTGATCCAGATCGGCGGCCCCAAAGCGCCCGGCACCATCGCCTTCGACGATGTGCCGCAGATGGGAAGCGCGCGGCACCGCGAGCAGCTTGCCGAGCTCGGCAAACTTCTGCAGTTCGACGATGCGGTGAACATCCAGTTCACCAGCGGCACCACGGGATCGCCAAAGGGCGTGACGCTGACGCATCACAACATCCTCAACAACGGCTATTTCGTCGGCCGCGCGATGCGGCTGACCGAGCAGGACCGCATCTGCATTCCCGTGCCGCTGTATCATTGCTTCGGCATGGTGATGGGCAACCTCGCCTCCGTCACGCTCGGCGCCACCATGGTCTATCCCGGCGAGGGCTTTGATCCCCTGGCGACGCTGCAGACCATCGAGCGCGAGAAATGCACCGCGCTCTACGGCGTGCCGACGATGTTCATCGCCGAGCTCGATCATCCGGAGTTTGCGCGCTTCGACCTGAAATCGCTGCGCACCGGCATCATGGCCGGCGCGCCCTGCCCGGTGGAAGTGATGAAGCGCGTCAACAACGAGATGAACATGGGCGAGGTGACCATCGCCTATGGCATGACCGAAACCTCGCCGGTGAGTTTCCAGAGCGCCACGGACGATCCGCTGCAGCGGCGCGTCTCCACCGTCGGGCGCATCCACCCGCATGTCGAGGTCAAGGTCGTCGATCTCGAGGGCCGCGTGGTGCCGCGCGGCCAGCGCGGCGAACTCTGCACCCGCGGCTACAGCGTCATGCTGGGCTATTGGGACGAGCCCGAGAAGACCGCCGACGTGCTCGACGCGCAGGGCTGGATGCACACCGGCGACATCGCCATCATCGACGCCGAAGGTTATTGCAACATCGTCGGCCGCATCAAGGACATGGTGATCCGCGGCGGCGAGAACCTCTATCCCAGGGAGATCGAGGAATTCCTTTATCGCCACCCCAAGATCCAGGACGTGCAGATATTCGGCGTCGCCGACGACCGCTACGGCGAAGAACTCTGCGCCTGGATCCGCACCCGCCCCGGCGAAACCCTCACCACTGAGGAGGTCCGCGCCTTCTGCCACGGCCAGATCGCCCACAACAAGATTCCCCGTTACGTCGAATTCGTCGCCGAATTCCCAATGACGGTGACGGGGAAGATCCAGAAGTTCCTGATGCGCGAGGCCGTGGAAGCGAAGCTGGGGCTGAAGGCGGCGAAGACGGCGTGAGGAGGGAGAGCGGCGGCGCGGCCGTCAGATAAAAATATCGAAAACAACCCCATGCACAGTAGGAACTATTTGTGATGGGAAGCGAGATTTGATTTGCGTTGTCGGGCAAATCAGTGCTGGGCAAGTGACGCTTCCTAGACTTCGACGCCCGGTTTCCGAAAGCCCATTTCGGCGAGATCACCCTCAAACTCATGAATACAATTTTCAGGTACTGCTAACACGAACAGATTTCTCGCGCGAGTTACTGCAACATAGCCAATACGCCCCACTTCGGTTGCGGTCCCGTCAAGCAAGGCTCTCGCTTGGTCTTTGTTGACTACATACATCACTGCTTCCAGACTCTCACCTTTCACTTTGTGAACCGTTGATACGCGAAATCGCGGCACATCGGATTGCGCGAGGTCTGGCAACTGAATGAGCGGCTTGTTCTGCAGTGCTCTCTTTGCGAGCTTCTGCCCCAGATTCTCACCTACCCTCAATCCAAAGTCGGAAGAAAGTTGAGCGACAAACGCCTTGGTGCGAAAGACCATAAGTGGATGCCATTCCGTGTCAGCCAGCAAAGTCCCAGACGGCAGGCCAGTCCTAGCGTCCCTGACAAATGACCAGATAGCTCTTCGTAGCTTCAAATACCCTGGCATTTGCGATGATTTGGAGAGTTGCGAAAGCAGATCACTGTGCTGCTCGGCCATCAATCCCGCTATGCCAGCGCAGGCATGGCCGTAAGCATCGTCCAGGAGACTCAGTTTATCGCGGTATATGACAGCCTGTGTCAGACTCTTAACAATTCCTTGGCCCTGCTCGTCATCAGCCCCACTCCATTTGTCGGCCCAATCAGAAGATCGACAAACTACTACTCCGTCCTTCTCATCTATCTGGGCGGAAGCCAGCATGCTTCGGAATGTTGCGAGCGCCTTTTCCTTTTCAGTGTTCTTGAATGGTATATAGAAGGCTCCGCTCAACGCCACCGGTGTCGTTCGGCTAGGCCTGTCCGACCGGCCAGAGAGCCTATTTGCAACATTCAATATAGATGGCACCGACCGGTAGTTGATGTTTAGCTGCTTCGAGGTTACGCCGGGCCGCTTTCCATATCCGGATAAGAACACCCCATTCGCGCCGGCGAACTCGTAAATGCCTTGGTTCGCGTCTCCAATCAGCGACAGTTGAGTGCCCGCACCCACCATCAATTCGAGAATGGCTTCGTGTTCCGGACCAATGTCTTGTGCTTCATCGATCACGATCTGCGGATAGCGTCGGACCAATGCTCGAAGAACGAACGGCTCCTCCTTCAAGGTTCTCAGGACCCAGTACCGCGCTGACGCGTGAGTGTAGGCACCCACCTTACCCAGCTTCGCAAGTGCCTTTTCGGCTTCATCTGCTCCGATTTCCTTCGGGCCATTCGTCCCAACCCTAAACTTGAATGCACCAGCAGACATGCTTATTTGCAGCTGCGCAGTTGGATTTGGCCTTTGCCGGTCGAACACTGTGAAGTTTCTCAAGAAAGGCTCACGACCGTCGACAAGAAAGGGCGTTCGATTGCACTCCATCACTCGATGGGAATGCGGGCGCAATACGTTTGTCGTGATGAAGCCGTCGACGGTATCGATTTCGACCGCAGACGAACGCCGCACCCCCGGGCCACCGCGCATAAGGGAAAGGTAGTCTCTCCGAAATGTATCAACAGCTACGTTTGAGAACGAGAGGAGTGCAGTAATTCCATGATCGTCGCGGAGCAGACGTCGCACTTCGGCTAAGCGATGAACCGCCGTCTTCGTCTTTCCGCTACCGGCGCACGCCGTTACAGAAATGGGCTGCAGTGGTAGCTGGACGATCGTTCGTTGCTGCTCTGAAAGAGACTTCATTTCTGGCATGCGTGCTTGATTGCAGCGACGATGTACTCTGGCACAACTATGTCCAACTGCTCATCGACAATTTTTGCTGCGAGCGCTTGTGCAAATTTGCCTTTTTGAACATTGTTTTCGGCACGCTCGAACATCCCTTTGAACAAGGCGGTTGCTTTTGCCTGATCGTCGACCTCCGCTTCGATCACGGCTCCCAAAGCCTTACCAGTGATCGGGTGAATGTCCTTTAGCGCAGCCAACATCGCCGTTCGGTTCTTATCGACGAGCGCGAAGTCATATTCGAACGTCTTTAGCCCGAAAAAGACTTTCACAAACTCGTCCTCTAGCGACTTCATGGCTGTCGTATTTGCGGAAAGAACTATTGCTTCACCCGCGGCAGGATAGTGAGCTGTCTGCTTCCCGTCGGGACCGAGTATTTTTTGTGGGTCGGCGTCGGTGACTATCGAAACCGGTACTTTGATGCCATTAGTCCCGAATAACGGCATGAACGAATCAAAGTTTAACCCCTCCACACTAATCAGACTTACGCCGTGCCCCCTAAGGTCGAAGTTCGCGCACTGCGCGAGAAGATTGACCATTAAGAGCTCCGCCGCTCCCTCAACAAAAATGACCCGGCGCGCGAAAAACAACTCCGCGCGCGTTACATCTAGATATCGTTTCAGTTTTTCTCGCTTACCTTTCGCAAATTGCACGGATCTTGGATGGAACACCTCGACCCCTGTCCCGGCTTCTACAAGGCAACCAATACAATCAAGATCGGCGATGCTGGCGAAATTTGGCGAATGACTGGTCACGAATACTTGGACAGGCTTCTCGCCAGCAGCACTCTCAATGGCGGATAGGTATCGAAGCAGAATCGCTTGGAGTTGCGGATGTAAGTGAGCCTCGGGCTCCTCAACGATTAGGCTTCGGAACGCCGCGTCCGCATTCTTTGCAAGTTCGCTAAGAACAACCGCCATGAAGATGAGGTTATTGTACCCAAGGCCATTGCGCTCGATTTCAAATGCATCGACCAATAACGAAAGCCTCGCTGCCAACTTTTGAAAGTCGTTGCCAGTAAGCTCCACATTGAGCGCTTGGGCTAGCTGATCCCCCAGCATTGTCTTGTGCCGGCCAGCAATCGCATCTTGCGTATCTACGATTGGCTTCAGCTTTTTTATCGCGGCGTCTAATTTTGCCAGCTCTGCGGCGATCTCTTCTTTCCCGCTATCGTCGGACAAGAGATGCAAAAGCCTTGAGAGTTGACTGTTGCGGCTTGGCCGAAGCCCCTGCTCAGCATCGCGTAGGGGCTGAAGATAGACGCTGCGCAGGTTTTCCAGCATCGTCGAAGTCATGCTGACGTCTTGATAGCCGCCACACCACTTGCGAGGGCGCAGTCGCCCTGCGCTATCAGCGTCGCCGTAACCTACACCAAGCACAGCCTCAAGCTTACCGTCGGCTCCAGGTCGTAACGCATGGAGAAAGTCTGCCTCATCGTCTACGCTCAAATCTCGGAAAACATACTCAAAGACGATTTCGCCAGTTGGCGCATCACCTTTCGGCAGATGCAGATCGTCAATATTGAACCTTGGATAAGGGTCGTCTGCACCTGCAAGAAGAGCGCGCAAGGCATCAACCACTGCGGTCTTCCCAATGTTGTTCGGACCCACGATGACGTTGAGGCCAGGCCAAAATTCCAGATTAACGCTACGCAAGCGACGGAAGTTGTTAATCGATAGAGTTGCCAAATACATGGTTCAGCCCCGCCACAGTATTTGAAAACCACTGTGCGGCCAGTTACAACCCTGAGCAATGCGTTGTACCTCGAAGATCCACAGGGAGCGTATCGGGTGACTAGCTTGATCTAGAACATCTGGGAGGTGCCACTACACCACCAACCTGTTCCGGCACCTTTGCGGCCGTACTTTGAGTCCTTTATGAAGATCGGCGCGGCTATTTCCTCTCGTCGATCAATTCGATGTCTCTCCTGAGCAGTGTGTTCACCAGCGAACTCGGCGATACTCCCTGCGCCGCGGCCCGCCTGGAGAAATAGTCAAACACCTCGGGGTCGAGGTGGATTGGTGGCGAAAAGTGCGCACTCTCGCGAAAGAACTTGCCGCGCTTCGCTGTCAAGAAATCATATTCGTCTTTCATCAGATCATTCGTCGAAGAAGACCCGCGGGTCCGGTTCAGCCGGCGGTTCGTCGGGGATGCCGTCCGGCAGGTAGTCCTTTGCCCCAAGCGCGTCGAGTCTGGCCCAGAATTTGTCGAAGTCGATGGGCGGCTTTTCGATAGGCGCGGATTTCGTTTTGTCGCGGACTTTGCTGATGGCCCCATCCTCCCGATGGAAGACGAATTCGTTCGCCATCAACTTGTACGCGAAACTGAGGCCTTTCGAAAGCCCACAGGCCCGCTTGTTGAGCGTGGTGCCGGCCGGGCTGATCCCGACCAATCACGAATCGCTCTTAGGACACGAAAGGCGTGGATGGCCGGGCCAAAGCCCGGCCATGACGGGTGGAGAGATGGCGCCCTAAACCACCAAGCCGTTCTGCGCCGCCAGCTCTTTCAGCGACACCTGCGGCCGTGCGCCGATGTGCTGGATCACCTCGGCCGCCGCCAGCGCGCCGAGCCGGCCGCACATCTCGTGGCTCGCGTTGCGGACGAGGCCGAACAGGAAGCCGGCGGCGAAGAGGTCGCCGGCGCCTGTCGTGTCGACCAGCTTCTCGATCGGGAACGCGGGCGCTGAGGTGACGCCGTCCTTGGCCGCAACTACGCAGCCCTTCTCGCTCCGGGTCACGACGCCGAGTTTCGTATCCGCGCGCAGTTGCTTCAGCGCGCCGTCGAAATCCGAGGTCTGGTACAGCGAATGCAGTTCGGCCTCGTTGGCGAAGACGAGATCGACGGTGCCCTTGCGCATCAGGTCGAGAAACTCATCCCGATAACGATCCACGCAGAACGAATCCGACAGCGTCAGCGCCACCTGGCGGCCGGCGCCGTGCGCGATCTTCGCGGCCTTGACGAAGGCTTCCTTGGCGTTCTTCGGGTCCCAGAGATAGCCTTCGAGATAGACGATGCTCGATGCCGCGATCTGGGCTTCGTCGATATCGGCGGGCGAGAGATCCTGCGCGGCGCCGAGATAGGTGTTCATGGTGCGCTCGCCGTCCGGCGTCACCAGGATGTAGGAGCAGCCGGTGGCGGGGCCGGCTTCGGCGGCCTTGGTCTCGAAGGCGACGCCGGCGGCGCGGATGTCGTGGCTGTAGAGGCCGCCGATCTGGTCGTTCTTGACCTTGCCGATGAAGGCGGCCCGTGCGCCGAAGCCGGCGAGGCCGACGATGGTGTTGGCGCCGGAGCCGCCGCTCATCTCGGTCGCGGGGCCCATGTCGCCGTAGATCGCCGCTGCGCGGGCCTCATCGATCAGCGCCATGCCGCCCTTGGTCATGGCGTGGCGGACCAGAAAGCCCTCGTCGGTCTGCACCAGCACGTCGAAAATCGCGTTGCCGATCCCGAGAACGTCGTATTTTGCTGATGTCATCGATGGCGTCCTGTTTACGGCGTTGCGAGAAAGGCTGCGGCCTACCAGATCGGCCCCGCGCCAGCAAGCTGGCCGACTGCTATACGAACGCCATGATCCGCTCCTTTCTCACGGTATCCACGGGAACGCTGGCGTCGCGGCTGCTCGGATTCGCGCGCGATTCGCTGGTCGCGGCGCTGCTGGGCGCTGGCCCCGTCGCCGATGCGTTCCTGGCGGCGTTTCAACTCGTGAACGTCGCACGGCGGCTCTTGACCGAGGGCGGGCTGAATGCGGCGCTGGTGCCGGCATGGCTGCGCGTGCGCGAGAGCAGCGGCGCGGTCGCGGCTGCGGCGTTTGCCGGCCGCGTGCTGGGCACGATCACGGCGGCGCTGATCGTAGCGACCGTGCTGCTGGCGCTGGCGATGCCGCTGGTGATCATGGCGCTGGCGCCGGGGTTTGCCGGCCGCGAGACGCTGCAGCTTGCCATCGACAATGCGCGGCTGATGCTGCCGTATCTCGCGTTTGCCGGGCCGGTGACGGTCATGATGGCGCTGTTGAACGCGCAAGGCCGGTTCGCGCTGACGGCGTTCTCGCCGCTGCTGTTCAACATCGCGCTGATCGCGGTGATGGCCGTGCTGCTGATGTTTCCGCAAGACAGCGTCCGCGCCGCGCAGATCATCGCGGCGACCGTCGGCATCGCCGGATTGTTGCAGCTCTCCGTGCTGGTGCTGCGCCGTGGCGGCGGCCTTGCAACGCCGCTGCGGATTTCGTTCGACAGGGAGATCCGCGGCTTTCTCGCCAAGGCCGCGCCCGGCATGATGGCGTCGAGCGCGCCGCAGCTCTTGATGGTGGCGGGCGCGATCATCGCGTCTTCCTCGCCGTCGGCGGTGTCGTGGCTTTATTTCGCCAATCGCCTGATCGAACTGCCGCTCGGCATCGTCGGCGTCGCCATGGGCACAGTGCTGATCCCGGAACTGACGCGCGCGGTGCGCGGCGGAGATCGCATCGCCGTCGCACATGCGGAATCGCGCGGGCTCGAACTCGCGGTCGGGCTGGCGCTGCCGGCCACGCTGGGGCTGATGGTGCTGAGCGAGCCGATCGTGCGGCTGCTGTTCGAGCATGGCGCGTTCACTTCAGCGGATACCGCCGCCACCGCCCGCGCGCTGATGTGGCTGACGCTGGCGCTGCCGGCGCATGTGCTGGTGAAGGCGCTGTCGCCGGCGTTTTTTGCGCGCGAGGACACGATCACGCCGCTGCTGGCTGTGCTGAAGGGCGTGGTGCTGGCGATCGCGGCCGCCTTCCTGCTCGGCCACTGCTTCGGCGCCGACGGCATTGCCGCGGCGATTGCGCTGGGCGCGTGGAGCATCGCGCTCGGCCTGATCCGCCGCGGCGCGGATACCTTTGGCTTTTCGATCGACACAGACGCAAAGCGGCGGCTGCCGCGCATCGTCATGGCGGCGCTCGCGATGGGGGCGCTTTTGTGGTGCGCGACGCGCCTGCTGCCCGGGCTTGCCTCGGGCGCGCACGGGCTGGTGCAGGCCGTGTTGCTGCTGATCGTGATATCGGCGGGAATCGCGACTTACGCCCTGCTTCTGCAGCTTTTCGGCGTTGCCGGCTGGCGCGACGCGGTTAACGCCATCAGGGCAAAACAGGCCCGCTGACTTGCGCTGACAGCCCCTGCATGGCAAACGACGGCCCGAAACAGGCATCCTCAGGAAGCTGACTATGGCTTTTGTCGAAAAAGTATTTTCGGGCGTCCAGCCGACGGGCAATCTGCACCTCGGCAACTACCTCGGCGCGATCGTCAATTTCGTGAAGATGCAGCAGACCCATGACTGCATCTATTGCGTCGTGGACATGCACGCGATCACCCAAGGCGTCGACGTCTGGGGCGGCCCGGCAGAGCTCGCCCGCAACACCCGCGAGGTCACCGCGGCCTTCATCGCGGCCGGCATCGATCCGAAGAAGCATATCGTGTTCAACCAGAGCCAGGTCTCCGGCCACGCCGAGCTCGCCTGGATCTTCAACTGCGTGGCGCGCGTCGGCTGGCTCAGCCGCATGACGCAGTTCAAGGAGAAGGCCGGCAAGGACCGCGAGAACGCGTCGGTGGGTCTCTACGACTATCCGGTGCTGATGGCGGCGGACATCCTGCTGTATCGCGCCACCCATGTTCCGGTGGGCGAGGACCAGAAGCAGCACCTCGAACTGTCGCGCGACATCGCGCAGAAATTCAACAACGATTTTGCCGACTCGATCCGTGCCCAGGGTTTTGACGACGGCCTGTTCTTTCCGCAGCCGGAGCCGTTGATCACCGGGCCAGCGACGCGGGTGATGAGCTTGCGCGACGGCACCAAGAAGATGTCGAAGTCGGACGCCTCTGATAATTCGCGGATCAACCTGACCGACGACGCGGAAACCATCGCGCAAAAGGTCCGCAAGGCGAAGACCGATCCGGAACCGTTGCCGTCGGAAGAAAAGGGACTGGAGGCGAGGCCCGAGGCCGACAATCTCGTCGGCATCTATGCGGCGCTGGCCGAACGCAGCAAGGCCGACGTGCTGCGCGAGTTCGGCGGTGGGCAGTTCTCCGGCTTCAAGAACGCGCTGGTGGAACTCTGCGTGACGAAACTCGCGCCGATCGCCTCCGAGATGAAGCGGCTGGTCGCCGATCCCGGCCATGTCGACGCGATCCTGGTCGACGGCGCTGAACGCGCGCAGGCGATCGCCGAAGAAACCATGAACAAGGCCAAGGATATCGTCGGCTTCATCCGAAAGCGCTAGTTCCATTACAGCTTTGCGACCGCAACGCCGCTTGTCGGAATCGGCCGCGCCGTGGCACGATGCGTCGGTTTGGCGCAGCACCGGGACATGCATGACCACCCAGCGACGAAGCTACGAAACAGGTCACAAGCCAAAATGCCTCGTCATCGTTGACGACACCGCGGAATGGGACCGCGCGGTGTATTACGCCAGCCGCTGGTCGATCCGCGTCGGCGGCGGCGTGGTGATGCTGCGCATCATCGAAATCGAGGACCAGAACCAGCAATGGCTGGGGGTTGCCGACATCATGCGCGCCGAGGCCGAGGAAGCTGCCAATGAGGCGCTCGATCGCGCCTCGGGCCGCGCCAACGGCATCGCCGCGATCACGCCGGAGCGGGTGATCCGCGAAGGAGAGCCGATCGCCCAGATCGTCGACGTGATCGACAAGGACGTCGACATCTCGATGCTGGTGCTGGCGGCCAATCCGGGCCCCGAAGGCCCGGGTCCCCTGGTCAGCATGATGGCGCAGGAAGCCGGTTCCTTCCCGATACCGGTCGTGATCGTTCCCGGCGATCTCAGCGATTCCGCGATCGACGGGCTGTCTTAACGCTTGATGCCCTTACTGAATTGCTGGCTTGCGGCCCTTGACCGTGCATCCGCAGTCGCCATCTGCTAAGGAACCCCCACGCGCCGGCCTTGAACCGGCGACGCCGGAGAAAAACACATGTTCATCCAGACTGAAGCCACGCCCAATCCCGCCACGCTGAAATTCATTCCGGGCCGTACCGTGCTCGATACCGGCACGATGGAATTCGCCAACCGCGAAGCAGCTACCCGCTCGCCGCTGGCCGAACGGCTGTTCGGCGTGCCCGGCGTATCCAGCGTGTTTTATGGCTACGATTTCGTCACCGTGACCAAGGCGGACGGCGACTGGCAGCACCTCAAGCCCGCGATCCTCGGCGCCATCATGGAGCACTACATGTCCGGCGCGCCGCTTTTGGCGGACGGCACCGCCGGCAATGACGAGGCGGCGGACGAGGAAGACGAGTTCTTCAACGAGGCCGACGCCGACACGGTGGCGACCATCAAGGACCTGATCGAGACCCGGGTACGGCCGGCCGTTGCCAACGACGGCGGCGACATCACCTTCCGCGGCTTCAAGGACGGCGTGGTCTATCTCAACATGAAGGGCGCCTGCGCCGGCTGCCCGTCATCGACGGCGACGCTGCAGCACGGCATCCAGAACCTGCTGAAGCATTTCGTGCCCGACGTGGTCGAAGTCCGGCCGATGTAATGTCTTGGTCATTCCGGGGCGATGCGAAGCATCGAACCCGGAATCTCGATATTCCCCGGTGCGCAATTGCGCACCTGTGGTCTGGTCCCTCGGACCATCCCGGAATGACATCCAGCACTAAGCAGCCACCCCGAGGCTGGCCGCTTCGGCCGCTGCCTGCTGCATGCCGTTCGACATCTCGCTCGTCACCGTGCTCTGCTCCTCGACCGCAGCCGCGGTCGACGTCACGTACTCGCTGACTTCCTGGATCGCCTTCTTGATCGAGCCCAGCGCCCCGACAACGTCGCCGGAAATTCCGTTGAGATTGGCGATTTCCTGCTCGATCTTGTCGGTCGCCTGCTTGGCCTGATTGGCGAGGTTCTTGACCTCGGAGGCAACCACGGCAAAGCCGCGGCCCGCCTCGCCGGCGCGCGCCGATTCGATTGTTGCGTTGAGCGCCAGCAGGTTGATCTGGCCGGTGATGTCGCCGATCAGCTGCACGATGCTGCTCATCGACTCCGCCGCCTCCGACAGACGCTGCGCCTGCTGATCGGCGGACTCGACCTGCTCGACCGCGGTCAGCGCCGTGTCGCGGGATTTCGACATCGCCGCCGAGATTTCGCGGACCGAGGCGTTCAATTCCTCGGCGCCGGCTGCGACCGATTCCATCATGCCGCGGACCTTTTCGCTCCGCATCCGCGCAAGCACCTGCGCCGTGGTATCGGAAGCGTATTTCACCACCTTGAACGGCTGGCCGTTGAGATCGCGGATCGGGTTGTAGGAGGCCTGGATCCAGATCTGCTTGCCGCCCTTGCCGACGCGCTCATATTCGCCCGACTGAAATTCGCCGCGATTGAGGTTGGCCCAGAACGTGCGATAGGCTTGGCCGTCCCGCTGATCCGCCGGCACGAACAGGCTGTGATGCTTGCCCTGGATCTCGGCGAGCGAATAGCCGAGCGCACCGAGGAAATTCGCGTTGGCGGTCAGCACCTTGCCGTCCATGCCGAACTCGATCACAGCCTGCGACTTGCCGATCGCCTCGATCTGGCCGGCGTAATTCGCCGCCTTCAACTTGTCGGCGGTAATGTCGGAGGCGAACTTCACCACCTTGAACGGCTTGCCGGCCTCGTCGAGGATCGGATTGTAGGAAGCGAGAATCCACACCTCCTTGCCGCCCTTGCCGAACCGCTTGTACTCGGCCGCCTCGTATTCACCGCGGCCGAGCTTGGCCCAGAATTCCCGATAGGCGGCGCTGTCGCGCTCGGCGGGCGAAACGAACATCGAATGGTGCTTGCCCTGGATTTCGTCCAGGCGGTAGCCGACGGTGGCGAGGAAGTTCTCATTGGCAGTGATGATGGTGCCGTCGAGATTGAATTCGATCACGGCCTGCGCGCGGCCGATGGCGGAAATCTTGCCGGCATCCTCCATGCCGCGGATCTTCTTCTCCGTGATGTCGGTGGCGAACTTGATCACTTTCACCGGCTTGCCGGCATTGTCCATGATCGGGTTGTAGGACGCCTGGATCCAGACCTCGCGGCCGCCCTTGCCGACGCGCTTGTATTCGCCGGCCTGAAATTCACCGCGGTTGAGGCTGGCCCAGAAAGCCTTGTAGGCTTCGCTGCCGCGCAATTCCGGCGGGGCGAACATCTGGTGGTGCTTGCCCTGGATTTCGTCGAGACGGTAACCCATCGCGTCGAGGAAATTCTGGTTGGCGATAATGATCGTACCGTCCATCTGGAATTCGATCACCGCCTGCGACCTGTTGATCGCGGCCGACTGCGCCACGGCATCGCGCGCGGCCGAATTGCTTTTCCACAAAGGCATAAAAAACCCTCTCAAATATCGGGGACGGGACGAGGCTCGATATGCCGAGCTGCACCGTCCGGATCCCCATTGACCCGAATTTCCAGCCTGCAGGCTCTCACCGGTTGGTAAAGAAACCCCTAATTGCTCATAATTTCAATAACTTAGCATCGCAGAAGTTGCATGACGATGAACATGCTTCGAAAATGGGGCGCGAGCAGTTTCGCAAGTGTCCCCACAGGTAGAGCCACCGAAAGTAGCGTGGGCGTCGATTGTTTCGCGATGGATGAAACGCCGAAAATAGCCCGGCTATGCATTCAACCGGCGCTGAAAAACCTCTACGTTGGTGCCATGCTGATCCTCGCTATCGATACGGCGCTCGACGCCTGCGCCGTTGCCGTCCTCGACACTTCCGCAAGCGACGTCATCGCGCAGGAATCGCAGTCGATGAAGCGCGGTCATGCCGAAGCACTGATGCCGCTGATCGCGCGCGTGATGAAAGCATCGGGCGTCGCGTTCGCAGAACTCGGCCGCATCGTGGCAACCGCCGGTCCCGGCAGCTTTACCGGGTTGCGGGTCGGCCTTTCGGCGGCACGCGGCATCGCACTGGCCGCCGGCAAGCCGGTCGTCGGCGTCACCACGCTGAGCGCCTTTGCCGCCCCGATCATCGGCGAGCACAGCGACCACCCGGTGATATCCGCGATCGATGCGCGGCATGATCAGGTTTATTTCCAGGTATTGGCCGGCGACGGAAGTCCGTTGATCAAGCCGAAAATCGCGCCGATCGCGGAAGCGCTCGATGCGGCGCGCTTCGGCGCCCCGCATCTGGTCGGCAACGCCGCAGAAATCCTGGCCGGCCGCTGGCCTGCCGACGCGCCGCCGCCGGTCAGCGTCGTCAACCTGCCCGCACCCGACATCGCCTGGGTCGCATGGCTGGGTGCGGCGGTCGATCCCGACACCGCGCCCGCGCGCCCGTATTATCTGCGCGCGCCCGACGCCAAGCCGCCGAGAGATCCGCTGCTCAGCACCGCGCAGCCGTTCCCATCATGATGGCATGGCTGTCCGACTGGTGGCGCGGCGGCACGGCCGTGGTCGAACCGGCCAGCCTGCGCGACGCGGCGCGGCTGGCGCAACTGCATGGCGCGTCGTTTCACCGCGGCTGGGGCGAAGGCGAATTCGAGGTGATGCTGGGCGAGCGCAATACGCTGGTTCATCGCTTGAGGCTCGGGCGCAAGATCGTAGGCTTTGCAGTATCGCGCATGGCCGCCGACGAGGCCGAGATATTGTCCATCGCCATCGACTCCAGCCAGCGTGGCCGCGGCCTCTCGCGCAACCTGTTGCTGACACATTTGGGCCATCTCGCCGGCCGCGGCGTGCGCACCATCTTCCTCGAGGTCGAAGAAAACAATCAGCCGGCGCGGCGGCTGTACGAATGGGCCGGATTCGGCGTCGTTGGCCGCAGGGAACGCTATTATCAGCAGGCCGGCGGAGAGCAATTGAACGCGCTTCTGATGCGACGCGACTTGTCGTAATATGCCTGCGGTGGCACAACAGCCTCGACCTCACGTCCGAAGGCCAAGAGACCATGCCTGCACTGAAATCCCCCTCCGCGCACAATAATACCGGCATCGAGGCCCGTTGCGCCGCCACCGGCATGCGCATGACCGAGCAGCGCCGCGTCATCGCGCGCGTGCTGGCGGATTCGGTCGATCATCCCGATGTCGAGGAACTGTACCGGCGCTGCGTCGCGGTCGACGACAAGATCTCGATTTCGACGGTGTACCGCACGGTCAAGCTGTTCGAGGACGCCGGAATCATCGAGCGGCACGATTTCCGCGAGGGCCGCGCGCGCTACGAGCAGATGCCCGACAGCCACCACGACCACCTGATCAATCTGCGCGACGGCAAGGTGATCGAGTTCACCTCCGAGGAAATCGAGAAGTTGCAGGCCGAGATCGCCCGCAAGCTCGGATACAAGCTGGTCGATCACCGGCTGGAACTGTATTGCGTTCCGCTCGACGAAGACAAAACCTAGTTCGCGAATAGATCTTCGTGAATTTCGATCTCATCATCTTCGATTGCGACGGCGTGCTGGTCGACAGCGAGGTCATCTCATGCCGTGCGCATGCCGATGTGCTCAGCCGTCACGGCTATCCGATCACGCAGGAACGGGTGTTCGACCGTTTCCTTGGCCGCTCGACGCGCCAGGCGAATTCGGAAGTCGAGGCCGAACTCGGCCGCGCCCTGCCCGACGATTTTCACGTGCAGTTGCGGGACGAACTGTTCCGGTCGTTCGAGGCCGACCTGGAAGCCGTGGCACACATTCACGAAGCCCTTGATGCGATCACCCAGGCGGTCTGCGTCGCGTCCAGCGGATCGCACCCGCGCATGCGCGTTACCCTCGGCCGCACCCGCCTTCACGATCGATTTGCGCCGAATATCTTCTCGGCCTCGCAGGTCGTTAACGGAAAGCCCGCGCCCGATCTGTTTCTGTTCGCCGCCCGCCAGATGAACGTCCCGCCGGAACGATGCCTGGTGATCGAGGACAGCGTTCCCGGCGTCACCGGCGGCCGCGCCGCAGGCATGACCGTGCTCGGCTTTCACGGTGGCAGCCACTGCCGCCCCGGCCACGGCGACAGCCTGCGCGCGGCAGGCGCGGCTGCAATATTTGACGATATGCGGCAGTTGCCGGGGTTAATTGAGCGAATTGGGGCTGTCGCGAGCGTGAGCTAGCCCTCTCCGCTCGTCATTCCGGGGCGCGAAGCGAACCCGGAATGACGCCCGAACCACGCTGGATTTTCAGCCCCCTAGCCTATAACTAAGCACCGCGCGCCGGATTGGCGCCATCAAGCCCCAGCACCCAAGGTTCCATGAAGCCGCCGCGCAAGCTGCATATCAAGTCGTATGGCTGCCAGATGAACGTCTACGATGCGCAGCGCATGGTGGACACGCTGGCGGGCGAAGGCTTTGTCGAGACGGCCAGCGCCGAGGATGCGGATCTCGTGATCCTCAACACCTGCCATATCCGTGAGAAAGCTTCCGAAAAGGTCTACTCCGAACTCGGGCGGCTGCGCGTCGCCAAGGACGAGGCCGCACGCAACGGGCGTGAGATGCGCATTGCCGTCGCGGGCTGCGTCGCGCAGGCCGAAGGCGAGGAGATCATCCGCCGCGCGCCGACCGTGGACGTCGTGGTCGGGCCGCAGAGCTACCATCACCTGCCGCAGCTATTAGCGCGCGCGAAGAGCGAAGGCCGCGCACTGGAAACGGAATTCCCGGTCGAGGACAAGTTCGGTTTCCTCCCCGACCCCAAGCCGGACGCGATCCGCGCCCGCGGCATCTCCGCATTCGTCACCGTGCAGGAAGGTTGCGACAAGTTCTGCACCTTCTGCGTGGTGCCCTACACGCGCGGCGCGGAAGTCTCCCGCCCGATAGCCCGGATCGTCGACGACGTGAAGCGCCTTGCCGATAACGGCGTCCGCGAGATCACGCTCATCGGGCAGAATGTCAACGCCTATCACGGCGAAGGTCCGGACGGACGCGCCTGGCCGCTCGGCAAGCTGTTGCATCACCTCGCCAAAATCGAGGGTATCGTGCGGCTGCGCTACTCGACCAGCCACCCCCGCGACGTCGAGGATTCCTTGATCGCGGCCCACCGCGATCTGCCGGCCCTGATGCCTTTCGTGCACCTCCCGGTGCAGTCCGGCTCCGACCGGATATTGGCTGCCATGAACCGCAAGCATACCGCCGATGATTATCGCCGCGTCATCGACCGTTTTCGTGCAGCCCGCCAAGGCATTGCTTTTTCATCGGATTTTATCGTCGGCTTCCCCGGCGAAACCGAGGGAGAATTCGCCGCCACCCTCGCGCTTGTCACGCAAATCGGATACGCTTCAGCCTATTCGTTCAAGTATTCGCCTCGGCCAGGCACGCCGGCGGCGGACATGCGGGAGACGGTGTCAGCGGCGGAAATGGACGAGCGATTGGTGCGGCTCCAGGAATTGATCGACAGCCAGCAATCGGCCTTCAACAAGGCGATGATTGGCAATACCGTCGATGTGCTGTTCGAACGCGCGGCCCGCAATCCCGGCCAGATCGTCGGCCGTACCGCTTGGCTGCAGCCCGCGCACGTGTTCGCCTCCCCCGACATCATCGGCAAGGTGCTGCCGGTCACGATCGACAGCCTGGAGCGATACAGCCTGCTCGGCGAGCTTGCCTCCACCTCTTCACAGGCGATGCCATCCGTTCCGTCGCCCGCGATCGATCCATCTCCGTTGAACCATTCTTCTCAAAAGACCATGGGAGCCTGAACCCTTGCCAAAAAGCGCATCGGATTCACCTTCGCTTGCTCCCAGCCGCAAATTTGACCGCGACATGCAAATTCCGCCCGAGACCCAGGTCGTCATCGACTTCGACGACAACCGCGCGGCTTCTGCGCTGGTCGGCCCCTACGGCCAGAACCTCGCGCTGGTCGAACGGCGGCTCGGCGTCGTCGTCGACTCGCGCGGCAACCACATCACCATCGCGGGCTCCCGCGACGGCTGCGATGCCGCACGGCGCGTGCTGGAGACGCTCTATGCACAGGCGCTTGAGGGCCACGATCTCTCGCAGGGCGAAGTCGAAGGCGCGATCCGAGCCGTGATCGCGCAGGGCTCGCTGTTCGAATTCGACGCCAAGACCGCCAAGACCACGTTCGAGACCATCAACCTGCGCAAGCGTCCGGTGCGGGCACGCACGGCCGCGCAGGATTCCTACATCCGTGCATTGAAGCGCCATGAACTGGTGTTCGGCGTCGGCCCCGCCGGCACCGGCAAGACCTGGCTGGCGGTCGCACATGCTGCGCAATTGTTCGAACGCAAGGAAGTCGACCGCATCATCCTGTCGCGGCCCGCGGTCGAAGCCGGCGAGCGGCTCGGCTTCCTGCCCGGCGATCTGCGCGAGAAGGTCGATCCATACTTAAGGCCGATCTACGACGCGCTGTACGATCTGATGGATTCACGCATCGTGGAGCGCGCGCTGCAGGCCGGCGAAATCGAGATCGCGCCGCTGGCGTTCATGCGCGGCCGGACGCTGACCAATGCCGTCGTCATTCTGGACGAAGCCCAGAACACGACGACGATGCAGATGAAGATGTTCCTGACGCGACTGGGCGAGAACAGCCGCATGATCATCACCGGCGATCCTTCGCAGGTCGACCTGCCGCCCGGACAGGCCTCGGGACTTGCCGAGGCCGTCAAGCTGCTCGACGGCGTCGAGGGCATCGCACAGGTGAGGTTCACCGCCGAAGACGTCATCCGCCATGAATTGGTGGCGCGGATCGTGGCCGCCTACGAGGGATTGCCGCAAAAGCCGGCAACCGCCAGACCTTGAAAGCAAAAGCTTCGGCCGTGGACCTGCCGCGTGCAGGCTCCGGCCGCAACCCGAATATCGGAATGCAAATCCCCGCAACTCAAAGCCCTGGAACGCCAGGACCCGGAAAGATCGTGTCGTCCGCTCCGCCCCTGACCGAAGTTCTCGTTGTCGCCGATTGCTGGCAGACCGAGCCGGACGCGGAGGCGGTGATCCATCGTGCCATCAACGCCGCGGCCGAGATCGCCGGCGCCGATGTCGGCGACGCCGAACTGGCAGTGATGCTGACCGATGATTCCGGGATTCGCACGCTCAACAGCAACTGGCGCGGCATCGACAAGCCGACGAACGTATTGTCGTTCCCGGCGCTACAGCCGACCGGCACCGCCGCGCCCTCCGACATGCCGCGGATGCTCGGCGACATCGCCATCGCCTACCAGACCACGCGGCAGGAGGCCGACGACGAACAAAAACCGTTCGACCATCACCTCAGCCATCTTGCGGTTCACGGGTTCCTGCATTTGATCGGGTACGACCACGAGAACGACGACGACGCCGAGGCGATGGAGGGTCTCGAACAGGAGATCCTCGCCCATCTCGGCATTCCCGACCCTTACGCGGACCGGGAGCGGATGGACTGACAATGCCGGACTCCGACCCCAAGCAAGACAACTCGCGCGATACACCCAACCTGCCGGTGGTGGTGCAGGAAGGCGAGGTGCTGCGCCCGGCCGCCGAAAACTGGCTGATGCGGGCAATCCGCACCCTGTTCGGCTGGAAGGCGGGCTCGGTCCGCGCCGATCTTCAGGTCGTACTCGACGCGTCGACCCCGGACGATGTCGGATTCTCCGCCATCGAGCGCACCATGCTGCGCAATATCCTCGGCCTGCACGAACGCCGCATCGCCGACGTGATGGTGCATCGCGCCGATATCGTCGCCGTCAAGCGCGACATTCCACTGGGCGAGTTGATGGGCCTGTTCGAGAGTGCGGCGCATTCGCGCCTCGTGGTCTACGACGAAACCCTCGACGACCCCGAAGGCATCGTTCACATCCGCGACCTGCTGGCGTTCATGACCGCGAAGGCGCGGGTCGGCGACACCACCAAGCCGAAGCGCAAGAAGCCGTTTCCGGCGGGCCTCGACCTGCGCGCGGTCGACCTCGCCTTGCCGCTGGCGGAGGCCAACATCATCCGCAAGCTCCTGTACGTGCCACCGTCGATGCGCGCGATCGACCTGCTGGCGCAGATGCAGGCCTCGCGCATCCATCTGGCGCTGGTGGTCGACGAATATGGCGGCACCGACGGGCTGGTATCGATCGAGGACATCGTCGAACAGATCGTCGGCGAAATCGACGACGAGCACGACAGCGACGAGCCGCCGTCAATCGTGCGCCAGGCCGACGGCTCGTTCATCGCGGATGCCCGCGCCAGCCTCGAGGACGCCCGTACCATAATCGGCGAGGAATTCATCACCGGCGAAGCCGGTGAGGAGGTCGAGACGCTGGGCGGCTATCTGGTGGCGCAGGTTGGCCGCCTGCCGGTGCGCGGCGAGGTCATTGCCGGTCCGGGCAATTTCGAGATCGAGGTGCTCGACGCCGATCCGCGCCGGGTCAAACGCCTGCGCATCGCCGTCCGCAAGGAACGTCCCGCGCCACGCCCGCAACGAAGCCGCCGCGACATCGCGCCCGATACCAGTGTGCCGCAGGACAATGCACCGCCGAGCCCGGGCGATGGAGCCGGTTCGCGGTGAAATCAGCCAGCATGCTTCGTGCCGCCGGTCTTTCGATCATCCTGGCCTGGGGATGGAAGCGTGTGGCCATCGCGCTGGCGGCGGGCGTGCTGTCGTCGTTCGCGATGGCGCCCTTCAATGCGTGGCCGGTGCTGTTCCTGACCTTTCCGGTCGTGGTCTGGCTGATTGACGGCGCTGCAGCCGGAAAGTGGCGGGGCACGCCCGCCGCCGCACTGTCCGGCTTCTGGTACGGGCTCGGTTATTTCGTGCCGGGTCTGTACTGGATCGGAAACGCCTTTTTGGTCGATGCACCGACATTTGCCTGGCTGATGCCGTTCGCGGTGCTCGGCCTGCCGGCCTATCTCGCTTTGTTTACCGCGACCGGCTTCGCGCTGGCGCGCCTGATCTGGACCCGCGATTCCTCGCGCGTGCTTGCGCTCGCGGTCGGCCTGACGATCAGCGAATGGCTGCGCGGCCATCTGCTGTCAGGATTCCCATGGAATGCCTTCGGCTACGCGCTATCGGAGCCGCTGGCGCTGGCGCAGACCGCCTCGCTGATCGGGCTGTGGGGCATGACGTTACTGGCGGTTACGATCTTCGCCAGCCCCGCGGTCCTGATCGACGGAAGTTCGCGTGGACGAAAACCCTGGATCACGCCGGTAACCGCGCTTCTGCTGCTCTCGGCGATGGGAATTTACGGCACCGTGCGGCTGTCGCTGCAGCCGACGGCGACGACCCGGGTCAAGCTGCGCATCATGCAGCCCAACCTGCAGCAGGACGTCAAATTCAATTACGGCGCCAAGGCGATGGTGATGCAGAAATACCTTGCTCTGTCCGACCGCGCTTCGGGACCACAATCCACCGGCGTGAGCGACGCGCAGATCCTGATCTGGCCGGAATCGGCATTCCCGTTTTTCCTGACGCGCGAAGCCGATGCCATGGCGCAGATCGCCGAACTGCTGCCCAGGGGCACCGTGCTGATAACAGGTTCGGTACGCGCGCCCGACCTTCCGCCCGGCACCCGGATCACCCGCGCCTACAACTCGATATATGTGATCGACCATGACGGCAGCGTGCTGTCGGTTTATGACAAGCTGCATCTGGTGCCGTTCGGCGAGTACCTGCCTTTCCAGGGCTTCATGGAAAGGCTGGGCCTGGTGCAGCTCACCAAGGTTCACGGCGGCTTCATCCCGGGCCAGCGCCGCCGCCCGATCGAAATTCCGAACGCGCCCAGCGCGTTACCCCTGATCTGCTATGAGGCGATTTTTCCCGGGATTATTGCCGCTGGCGACGACCGCCCCGGCTGGATCATCAATGTCACAAATGACGGCTGGTTTGGCAATTCGACCGGCCCTTACCAGCACCTGCAGCAGGCCCGCCTGCGTGCCATCGAGGAAGGCTTGCCGGTGGTTCGCGCTGCCAACACCGGCATCTCCGCGGTCATCGATCCCTCGGGGCGCATCGTCGCACGCCTTGGTCTGGGCATTGAAGGCGTATTGGATGCCAGCCTGCCGGCTGCGATTTCGCCGACAATTTACGCACGGCTGGGCGATATTCCGGCAGCTATAACGATCGCCGCCGCCTTGTTATTCGTCATCCGACGCCGTTTCGTTAAGCGAACTACATGAAACTGGAATACTTCCAAAATTGTTGCCACAAAGACGGCGGCATTCGTGGTTCCACCAGTTGACAGACGGGCTACGATTCGCTTTCTGCGGTTGCAAGCACAAATCAACAACCAGTTAGTTGGCAATGCCCATATCGTCCGAATCTCTACCCGATCCTCCGAGCAGGATTTGACGGTACCGGCGCCTGAGGCATTGCCCATTTCACTTTGCCTCACCCCGGCGCGCAATCCCCAGGAGTGACGCAAATGTCCACGAAAGCCCCCAACCCAGTCGATAAATATGTCGGCAGCCGCGTGCGCATGCGCCGCATCATGCTCGGCATGAGCCAGGAAAAGCTGGGTGAGGCGCTGGGACTGACTTTCCAGCAGGTTCAGAAATACGAAAAGGGGACCAACCGCGTCGGCGCCAGCCGCCTGCAGCAAATCTCCGAGATTTTGCAGGTGCCGGTGTCGTTTCTGTTCGACGGCGGGCCGAGCGGCTTGTTGAACGGCGATAGCTTCGGCGAAGGCGCGTCACCGGCCTACGTTTCGGATTTCCTCGCTACTTCCGAGGGCCTGGCGCTGACGCGCGCGTTCACACGCATCGGCGACGCCAAAATGCGCCGCTCCATCGTCGAACTGGTCGAGCAGATCGCATCGCGCGACGGCCCCGACCCGCGCTGATTTTCCCGCTATCGGTTTGAGATATCTCGCGATCTGGAATAAGCCGTCATGCCCCGGTGCACCCTCGCGCACCTGAGGGCGCGCGCCATCCAGGCTGAACTCGGATAAGAGTGACGCGCGCCCGAAATGGCGACACACCGGATTCGAGAAAACATGCCGAAGACGACCAATCCCTTCGACTCAAGTGCCATCCTCGACGGCATTCGCCGTTGGGTCGAGATCGAAACCCCGACGGAAGCGCCCGACCAGGTCAACAAGCTCGCCGATCTCGTGACCGCTGAATATCGCGACCTGCCGGCAACGGTAGCGCGGATCGCCGGGCATTCGGGTTGCGGCGACCATCTCGTCATGCGCTCGTCATGGGGGCAGGACGCGCCGGGGATCCTGGTGCTGAGCCATCTCGACACGGTGCATCCGATGGGATTCATCGAGCGGCTGCCGTTTCGCATCGAGGGCGACAGCGCCTTCGGCCCCGGCATCTATGACATGAAGGGCGGCGCCTATCTCGCCTACCATGCGTTCCGGCAGGTGTGCGCCGAGGGGGCGCGGCCGCCGCTCGGCATCACCCAGCTTTACGTCTCCGACGAGGAAATCGGCAGCCCGACATCCCGTGCGCTGATTGAGAGCGAGGGACGCAAGGCGAAATATGTGCTGGTCACCGAACCGGCGCGCGACGGCGGCAAGATCGTCACCGGGCGCAAGGGCGTCGCGCGGTTCGAGGTCTTCATCAAGGGCGTGCCTTCGCACGCCGGCACCAGGCCGGAGGACGGCCGCAGCGCCATCCGCGAACTCGGCAACGTCATCCAGACGCTGGAAGCGATGAACGATTTTTCGCGCGGCATCTCCGTGAATGTTGGCGTCGTGCGCGGCGGCACACGGCCGAACGTAATTGCGGAAGAGGCCTATGCCGAAGTCGACATGCGCGTGCCGACGATATCGGACGCCGACGAACTGTTTCCAAAAATCCTCAACCTGAAATCCCGCACCGAGGGCGTCAGCGTCCGCGTGGTCGGCGAATTGAACCGCCCGCCCTATGAGAAGAGCAATGCCGGCGCCGCGCTCTACGAGCACGCCAGAACGATAGCGGCCGAGATCGGCTTCGACCTGGTGGACACGTCGACCGGCGGCGGCTCCGACGGCAATTTCACCGCGCCCCATACGGCAACGCTGGACGGGCTCGGCGTCGACGGCAAGGGCGCGCATACCCATTACGAGCAGATGTATATCTCCTCGATCGAGCCGAGGGCGCGGCTATTGTACCGGCTGTACCAGACACTGCGATGAACACCGCGCCCAACGAACCCGGAGACCGCGACGCGCCGCCGGATGACGGTGCGGCCCTGCATGGGCGCGGCTCGTTCTTCGGCCGCCGCAAGGGTCACAAGCTCCGCATCCATCAGGCCGACCTGATCGACAATTTGCTGCCGCTCCTGGCGCTCGATATCGCAACGCCTGCGCCGGAGAGACTTGCCGACCTGTTCGAAGGCCATATCGGCGATGTCAGGCTCGAAATCGGGTTCGGCGGCGGCGAGCACCTGATCGCGGAAGCGCGCGCGTTTCCCGACATCGGGTTCATCGGCTGCGAGCCTTACGTCAACGGCATGGCGAAGATCCTGACCCAGATCGAAGCGCAGAATGTCGGCAATATCAGGCTCTACGCCGGCGACGCCGCGGAACTGCTGGCGTGGGCGCCGGCGCAATCGCTGGCACGGATCGACCTGATCCATCCCGATCCCTGGCCAAAGCGCCGGCACTGGAAGCGGCGTTTCGTGCAGGACGCAACGGTTGCGGCGATGGCGCGGATTCTCAAGGCGGGCGGCGAGTTTCGTTTCGTCAGCGACATCGACGATTACTGCGCCTGGACGCTGGCGCATCTGATGCGCAGCTGCGACTTTGTCTGGACCGCCGAGCGCGCCGCCGACTGGCAGAAGCCGTGGGACGGCTACACCATGACGCGCTACGGCCGCAAAGCCGAGCGCGAGGGGCGCGTGGCGGCTTATTTGAGGTTTCGGCGGGTCGGGTAACCGCCGCCTTCCGGCTGTGCGGACCGCATCCAGGGCAAACAAGGTATTGTGAATTCTATTCGGCCGGCTTTGCTGTAGCTTTCCGGAACCCCTGTTTTGAATAAGAATAATTCAAAACCGGAGGTAGGGCGCGACGTAGACGTTTATTCAAGCACACATCGGGACTTAGAGCGTGCGGTTTCTCGGCGAGGCCGGCTTTGCCTGGGATCATGCGCTGATCTCCGGAAAACCGGGTCCCCGCTCCCCGACATCAACAGCTTACGAAGAGCGAGGCATGTCATGGTCAAACTGAAGATCAATGGTCAGGAACGTAACTGGGACGGCGATCCGGACCTTCCCCTGCTGTGGTTTCTCCGCGACGAGGCCGGACTGATCGGGACGAAATACGGCTGTGGCCAGGCGCTGTGCGGCGCATGCACCGTCATCGTCGACAAGCAGGCGGTCCGCGCCTGTATCACCTCTGTTTCCGACGCCGCCGGCCGCGAGGTCACGACCATCGAAGGCCTTCATCCGACCGGAGATCACGCGGTTCAGAAGGCCTGGCGTCAGTTGAATGTGCCGCAATGCGGGTATTGCCAGGCCGGCCAGATCATGCAGGCTGCAGCGCTGCTGATCGAAAACCCCAAGCCCAATCACGACCAGATCCGCGAAGCGATGGCGGGAAACATCTGCCGCTGCGGCTGCTACCAGCGCATCGAAAACGCGGTGCACCTCGCATCGACGGGGGTTTGATCATGAACATTTCAACCAATCCCAAAAAGCTCCGTGGCTTCGAGCGATACGCAAAGGTCGACAACGTATCGCGCCGCAGCATCCTGAAGGGCCTCGGCCTGGCCGGCGGCTTCGTCCTGGCCGCCCCCGTGATGTCGCGCCCCGGCTTTGCTGCCTACAAGACCGGTGCGGGCGAGATGCCGCACGGTACCGTGGTGGACCCGCGCGTTTTCGTCGCGATCGCACCGGACGGCACTGTCACGATCGTCGCGCACCGCGCCGAGATGGGAACCGGCGTCCGCACCAGCCTGCCGATGATCGTTGCCGAAGAGATGGAGGCCAACTGGTCGCGCGTGCGCGTCCAGCAGGCGCATGGCGACGAAGCCAAATTCGGCAACCAGGACACCGACGGATCGCGCAGCACGCGTCACTATCTGATGCCGATGCGCCAGATCGGCGCTTCGGCCCGCACCATGCTCGAAGCCGCCGCGGCGAAGCGCTGGGGCGTGCCGGCAACCGAGGTGAAGGCGGTCAATCACGAGGTCGTCCACAGTGCCAGCGGCCGCCGCATCGGCTTTGGTGACCTGGCAGCCGATGCCGCCAAGGAGGCGGTCCCGAGTGTCGAAGGCCTCAAGCTGAAAGATCCCAAGGATTTCCGCTATCTGGGCAAGGGCCAGATCAGCATGGTGGACCTTCGGGACATCACCGTGGGCACGGCCCGTTACGGTGCCGACGTCCGCCTCCCCGGCATGAAATACGCCGTCATCGCCCGGCCGCCGGTGACCGGCGGCAAGCTGGTGTCGTTTGACGGCGCGGAGGCGATGAAGGTTTCCGGCGTCGAGAAGGTGATGGAAGTCAAGGGCTGGCCGTGGCCTTCGAAATTCCAGCCGCTCGGCGGCGTCGCCGTGATCGCGCGCAACACCGGCGCTGCGATCAAGGGCCGCGACGCGCTGAAGATCGTCTGGGATGACGGCGCCAACGGCAAATACGACTCCGTCGCCTATCGGGCCCAGCTCGAGGAAGCCGCACGCAAGCCCGGCCTGGTGGTGCGCAAGGAGGGCGACGTCGAAGCCGCCCTGAAGGGCGCCGACAAGGTGATCGTCGGCGAATACTATCTGCCACATCTAGCCCATGTCGCCATGGAGCCGCCGGTTGCGGTCGCCGACGTCAAGGGCGACAGGGCGGAGATCTGGGCGCCGGTGCAAAGTGCGGGCGGAACGCGCGAAGACCTCGCCAAGACGCTCGGCATTCCCGAGGGTAATGTCACCGTCAACGTCACGCTCCTTGGCGGCGGCTTCGGACGCAAGTCGAAGTGCGATTTCGCCATCGAGGCCGCCCTGCTTTCAAAGGAACTCGGCGCTCCGGTAAAAGTGCAATGGACGCGGGAAGACGACGTTCGCAATGGCTTCCTGCACACCGTCTCGGTGGAGCGGATCGAGGCCGGCCTCGACAAGAGCGGCAAGGTGACGGCCTGGCGGCATCGCAGCGTCGCGCCGACCATCGCCTCGACCTTTGCGGCCGGGGCGAAACACCAGGCGCCGTTCGAGCTCGGCATGGGGCTGGTCGACATGCCGTTCGAGATCGCCAACGTGCAGTGCGAGAATCCGGAAGCCGCCGCGCACGCCCGCATCGGCTGGTTCCGCGCCGTGTCGAACATCCCGCGCGCCTTCGCGGTGCAGTCCATGGTCGGCGAGATCGCGCATGCCACCAACCGCGATCAAAAGACCACGCTGCTCGAGCTGATCGGCGCTCCCAGGATCGTCAAACTGGATTCCGTAAAAGACCTCTGGAACTATGGCGAGCCCTACGACAGCTACCCGATCGACACCGCGCGTCTTCGCAAGGTGATCGAACTGGTCGCGGACAAGGGTGGCTGGGGCCGATCAGTCCCCAAGGGACACGGGCTCGGCATTGCCGCGCATCGCAGCTTCGTCAGCTATATCGCGACGATCGTCGAGGTCGCCATTGACGACAAGGGGAAGCTCACCGTGCCGCGGGTCGATACCGCGATCGATTGCGGAACCTACGTCAATCCGGAACGGATCCAGTCGCAGATCGAGGGCGCCGCCATCATGGGCCTGAGCCTGGTCAAGCACGGCGAGATCACCTTCAAGGACGGCAAGGTGCAGCAGGGCAATTATGACGACTTCCCGGTGATCCGGATTGACGAGGCGCCCGCCGTCACCAATGTCTACATCGTGCCTCCCGGTCCTGACACGCCACCAAGCGGCGTCGGTGAGCCGGGCGTGCCGCCGTTTGCGCCGGCGCTGATCAACGCGATCTTCGCCGCGACCGGCAAGCGCATCCGCGCGCTGCCGATCGGCAAGCAGTTGGAGGCGTAAGGGAACGTGTTCCGGCCGCTGCGGTATAAGCGGATTTGATCATCCTCAGGTGCGCAATTGCGCACCCGGGAATCTCGAGGTTCCGGGTTCGATGCTTCGCATCGCCCCGGAACGACAGAGCCGTTATTGCTTCGCTTCCGCCATCCGCGCCTTCTTTGCGTCGGTGGCTTCCCACACCATGCGTCTGCCGCGCTCGCGGCCCAACAGCTCGATCGGATCGTGGTTGTCGATATGGCCGAACTGTCCCTTGTAGACGCTGTAGCCGCATAATTCCTGCAGCCGCCGCGGAAAGCGTTGGGCGGTCTCACGGGGAATGCCGAGTTGCAGATTCTCCTGCTGCCGCATCCAGCCCCAGCAATAGGCGCAGGAGAACGCAAAACGCCTGCCGTCGCTGTCGTTGGCGCCGCCGCCGTGCCACAGCGCACTGTCGAACAGCATCACGCTGCCGGCCTTCATCGTCGCCGTCACGGCGTCATAGGCCTTGCCGTATTCCGGCGAGGAATCGTATTTGTGGCTGCCGGGCACGATCCGCGTCGCGCCGTTGTCCTCCCTAAAATCAGATAGCGCCCAGATCGCGTTGAGAGTGATCGGAATGTGTGGGCGCGGCAGCGGAATAAGCTGCGTGTCCTCGTGGATCGGCTGCGCCTCCTGGCCTGGCCCCAGCACCAGCGAGCAGAACGACGACAACAGACATTCCCTGTCGAGGACGCGCTCCACCACCGGCAGCACGTTCTCGTGCAGCGGCACTTCCCAGAACAGGTCGTCATAGGTGAGAAGATTGTTGATGCGGACGGTCTTGAAGCCTTCGAACGAGGTCCTGGCGGGACCGAGATGATGTTCGCGCTCGATGCGCTCCAGCGCCGCCTTCAATCCTTCGACCAATTCAGCGCTCGCCGCATCTTCGATGACGGTGAACCCGTCGTCGCGTATCCTGTCGGCATGGGATTGAACCTGGACGTCCGTCAGCATCTTGCACTCCCAAATTATACCCGACGCTGTTCCGCGTCTTCGGCGCGAATGATAGCGCGCCGTTTCAGCGTTGGGGAGCAATTTGCGATTGCGGCCGCGAGGCCTACGGGCGGGTCTTCCAGAAGTTCGCGACGCGCTCGGCGGTCGACGGCATCAAGCGCGCGTAATTTCCCCGCGCGATTTCGATGTCGGCCGGGGCCGCGATCCGGTTCGGACCGAGCCGCAGCATGATCAGCGCCCGCACGGTCGCCCATTCAAGGCCGATGGTCTTGCCGGCGACCAGGATCGGATCGTCGCGGTCGCCGCTGATCAGGCGGTGGAGAGTATCGACCTTCACGCCGCTCATCGCCGAGAGCGCGGCCACCGATTCCTCGTATTTGAAGACCTTGGCGAAGTTGAGCAATGCGCCCTCGCCGAGCGCGCCGTCCTGTTGCAGTTTCAGCACCGTGCGCTGTGCCGCCGAGAAATCCCGGCGCTCCACACGTTCGGTGGCGCCCGAGATCGCGCTCATCGCCTGCCGGATGCCGGCCTGCCGCTCGGGAGTGACCACGGTGAGCAGGCGGCGGCGAACCACATCGAACGAGCCGGAAAGCAGCTCCTTCAGCTGGTCAGGCGAAAGATCTTCACGCTGGCCGAGCCTGATCGTCAGCACGCCATCCTGCCCGGCACGCTCGATCAGTGTCGAGTAGCCGTCGGAAGAGAAGTTCGCGCCGGCATTGCCGGCGGTTCGCCGCACCACGGCGCGGTCGCCGCGGGCGATCATGACGTCGGTGAGATCGGTTGAGAGCGTCGGCCGCTCCGCGATCGCCAGCAGATGACCCTGGCTTTTCGCGGAGGCGATTTCGACCAGCATCGCTTCGTCGATCACGGGAGACCGGCGCAGCAGCGGTCCTGCGATGGCAATTTCGTCTTCAAGCGCGAGGTGGCCGACCAGGCCGCGCGGCGCGTTTGCCAGCACGGAAAGGCGCTCGGCAAGATCGGCGCGTGCTTCGGGTCCGGCATGCGGGACGAGGCTGGTCAAAACGCCGTCGAACAACTCGACGTGATCGGAGCGGAAGTTCGCCGCTCCTTGCAAAAAAAGTTCGCTGATACGGCGCGCAGCATCCGCACGGCGCGCAGGGTCGCCGCGCCGGACAATATCGTCAAGTTCAGGGATCAGCGAAGGCGCCGGTATCATAAACCCATCCAAAACCAGCCGTTTTGGCGGTTTTCGGGAAATCTAGGCAAGGTTTGTGAATGAAGGGTTAGGTTCCTTTGCTGCATCCAAGCGTGGCAAAATCGACCTTAACGGGATCGCGGGCCTTGTCGGATTGGGGAAAAACGGCTATATCCGCGGCAACTTATGGTTCTCATACGATCGCGTATTGAGAGTGGGCCCCCCGGGACCCGCTCTTTTTTATTACCTGAACGCACCCGGCCCCAGAAGGGACGTCCAGGCGCGGTTCAGGAAACCGGCCGGATCGCTGGTTAAGGCCCGGCCTAAACCCATGCAAGTAAGACGCTTTTGACCCTGGACATGTCCGATCCAACTGCCGTTTCCGTGGATGCCGAACTGCTCGCCGAGCCCCGTCTCGTCGTCGAGCCGGGTGCGGCGGCGCGGGTATCGGCGGTGGCCGCACCGGTGTTGCAGGGGATGGGATACCGCCTGGTCCGGATCAAGATCTCCGGCGAGGCCGGCTGCACCGTCCAGATCATGGCCGAGCGGCCCGACGGCACGATGCAGATCGAGGATTGCGAGGCGATTTCGCGGGCGCTGTCGCCGGTGCTCGATGTCGCCGACCCGATCGACCGCGCCTACCGGCTCGAGATATCCTCGCCGGGCATCGATCGCCCGCTGGTTCGCCGTTCCGACTTCGAGCGCTACGCAGGTCATCTCGTCAAGATCGAAATGGCGGTCGCCCATCAGGGCCGCAAGCGTTTCCGCGGATTCCTCGCGGGCTGCGAAGGCGATGCGGTGCGGCTACATCGGGATGACATTCGCGGCGACGAAGATGCCGACGTGCTGCTGGTGATGGAAGACATCTCCGATGCGCGACTGGTTTTGACCGACGAGCTGATTGCCGAATCGATGCGGCGCGGCAAGCAGGCCGAGCGCGAGCTGAAGCAGAATCTCGGGCTGGCGCCGGCACCGCCGCCGCACGCCCGGAAAAGCGACCCGGCCAAAAGCAACAAGCCGAAGCCCAAGCCCGGCAAGAAGCTCGAGCCCAAAAAGCCGGAGCCAACCAATACGAAGAAACACCGCCTCGCCGCAGCAGGATTGCGCAGGGGTGACACCGATCCTACTGAAGGAGACTAGGCTATGGCCGTCAGTGCCAACAAACTCGAACTGCTGCAGATCGCAGACGCGGTCGCCCGCGAAAAGTCGATCGACCGCGGCATCGTGATCGCCGCGATGGAAGACGCCATCGCCAAGGCGGCCCGCGCCCGTTACGGCAGCGAGACCGACGTTCACGCCGAGATCGACGCCAAGAAAGGCGAGCTGCGGCTGTCGCGACACATGCTGGTGGTCGACGTCGTGGAGAACTCGTCGAACCAGATTTCGCTGGCGGACGCGCAACGCGCCAATCCCGGCGCCCAGGTCGGCGACACCATCGCCGATACCCTGCCGCCGCTGGAATATGGCCGCATCGCTGCGCAATCCGCCAAGCAGGTGATCGTGCAGAAGGTGCGCGAGGCCGAGCGCGACCGGCAGTATCAGGAATTCAAGGATCGCATCGGCGACATCGTCAACGGCGTCGTCAAGCGCGTCGAATATGGCAGCGTGATCGTCGATCTCGGGCGCGGCGAAGCCATCGTGCGCCGCGACGAAATGCTGCCGCGCGAGGTGTTCCGCAACGGCGACCGTGTCCGGGCCTACATCTTCGATGTGCGTCGCGAAACCCGCGGACCGCAGATTTTCCTCTCCCGCACCCATCCGCAGTTCATGGCAAAACTGTTCGCGCAGGAAGTGCCGGAAATCTATGACGGTATCGTCGAGATCAAGGCGGTTGCCCGCGATCCCGGCTCGCGTGCCAAAATCGGCGTGATTTCGCGGGATTCCTCGGTGGATCCGGTCGGTGCCTGCGTCGGCATGCGCGGCTCCCGCGTGCAGGCGGTGGTGAACGAGTTGCAGGGCGAAAAGATCGACATCATTCCGTGGTCGCCCGACATCGCAACCTTCGTCGTCAACGCGCTCGCGCCTGCCGAAGTCGCCAAGGTCGTGATCGACGAGGACCGCGAGCGGATCGAGGTCGTCGTCCCCGACACCAATAACCAGCTCTCGCTGGCGATCGGCCGGCGCGGCCAGAACGTGCGCCTTGCCTCGCAGCTCACCGGTTGGGATATAGACATCCTCACCGAACAGGAAGAATCCGAGCGCCGCCAGGCCGACTTCGAGAACTCCACGCGGGTGTTCATGGAAGCGCTGAACGTGGACGAGGTGGTCGGCCAATTGCTGGCGTCGGAAGGCTTCACATCGGTCGAGGAACTCGCGCTGGTCGACGTCAAGGAACTGGCCGGCATCGAGGGCTTCGACGAAGAAACCGCCAACGAGCTGCAGAGCCGGGCCAAGGAACATCTGGAACAGCTCGAAACGGAGCTGGAAAACAAGCGCAAGGAGCTCGGTGTGGAAGATGCTTTGAAAACGGTGCCCGGCGTGACCTCGAAGATGTTGGTCAAGTTCGGCGAGAACGACATCAAGTCGGTCGACGATCTGGCCGGCTGTGCGACCGACGATCTGGTCGGCTGGACCGAGCGCAAGGAAGGCGGCGAGCCGACCAAGCATCCCGGCATTCTCGATGCCAACGAGATCTCGCGCGACGACGCCGAACGCTTGATCATGCAGGCGCGTGTCATTGCCGGCTGGATCACCGAGGAAGACCTCGCCAAACAATCCGCGGCGGCCGAGACCACCGAAGACCAGACGGCGTGATGCGGGCGTTCCGCAGCACCGGATATCCATTCTGCGCGCAGTCCGTGCGCAGATGACAGGAGCCAAAAGACAGGCATGCTCGCTTTGGCCGACCCCGATCTCGACAATGGACCGCGGACCGACAGGTCCGCGACCATGCGGATGTGCGCGGTCAGCCGCGAGGTGCGCGGAATCGACGAACTGATCCGGTTTGTCGTCTCGCCCCAGGGCGAAGTAATCCCCGATTTGAAGCGCAAGCTGCCCGGCCGCGGCCTGTGGATCTCGGCATCGCGCCGGACCGTTGCGGAAGCGGTACGCCGTCACCAATTTAGCAAGGGGTTCAAGCGCGACGTCCGCGTCGCCGCGACCCTTCCCGCCGACACCGAAGCTTTGCTGGTTCGGAGCGCGACCGAGGCGCTGGCCATGGCCGCCAAGGCCGGCCAGGTGGTTTCAGGCTTTGCCAAGGTCGAGGGCCTGCTCGAACAGGGCAGGGCCGAAGCCCTGATTCACGCCTCGGACGGCGCGGCCGACGGAATCCGCAAATTGGACGCGATCGCCGGACAAAGAAGCCGAAATATTGGTGAATCGCCGCTTCCGGCGACCATTACCGTTTTAACTTCGGCGGAATTGGATTTGGCACTGGGCCGGTCAAATGTGATACATGCTGCCCTGCTCGCGGGCCCGGCGAGCAAGACATTCCTGTCGCGCTGCCAGACCCTGGTTCGATACCGGGCGGCCGATGACGGCAAGACCGGGGATGGCGGCCAGAAATTCTGACGAAGATTGGTTCCGAAGACCTGCTTCAATGCGAACTGCTTCAATGCAAGAACTGCTTCAATAATGGTGCGGAAACGCCCGATGCTAACGAGATTAGGACTCCTGAATGGTTGATACGAAAACCCCTGGCGACAAGACTTTGAGTGTCCCGACCAAGACCTTGACGCTCAAGCCGCGCGTCGAGACGGGCACTGTCCGCCAGAGCTTCAGCCATGGCCGGACCAAGCAGGTCGTGGTCGAGAAACGTGGCAAGCGCCGCGTCGGCGGCGATGCGCCCGCGACGGAGACGCAGGCGCCCGAGCCGGTCGTCGCCAAGCCGGCGCCCGTAAAGCCGCCCCTCTCCCGCTCCTCGTCTGCGCCGAACGCGCCGCGCAGCGGTTCCGGCGTTGTGCTGCGGACGCTCACCGAAGACGAGCGTTCCGCCCGCGCCAGCGCGCTCGCCGACGCCAAGGTCCGCGAAGTTGAAGAGCGGCGGCAGGCGGAGGAAGAAGCCAAGCGCCGTGCCAGCCGTGAAGGGATCGAGCAGGCCGAGCGTGAGGCCGCCGAAGCCCGCCGCAAGGCCGAGGAAGAGCGTCACCGGCTGGAAGAAGAATCCAAGCGCAAGGCGGAAATCGAGGCCAAGAAGCGATTTGGCGAGGCTGAGACCAAGGCCGCACCAACGACGCCGGCAGCGGCTGCGGCCCGTCCCGCGGCTGCCCGTCCCACCGCGGCCCGTCCGGCTGCCGCGGTGCCGCCCGCCCGCGCGCCCGGCGTCGCCGCCGACGCTTCCGACGAAGATGAAGGTCCGCGCCAGATCCGCCGCGGCCCCGGCGGCGCCATGCGTCCCGCGGTGCCTCCCAAGACCACCCACAAGCCTGGCCCGCAAAAGGAACGCGGCCGCCTGACGCTGGTCACCGCGCTCAACGCCGACGACGTGCGCGAGCGTTCGATCGCCTCGTTCCGCCGGCGCACCCAGCGCCTCAAGGGACACGCCGCCAACGAGCCGAAGGAAAAGCTCATCCGCGAAGTGGTGATCCCGGAGGCCATCAACATCCAGGAACTCGCCAACCGCATGTCGGAGCGCGCGGTCGACGTCATCCGCCTGCTGATGAAGCAGGGCGCGATGCACAAGATCACCGACGTGATCGACGCCGACACCGCGCAGCTGATCGCCGAGGAAATGGGCCACAGCGTCAAGCGCGTCGCCGCGTCCGACGTCGAAGAGGGCCTGTTCGACGTCGTCGATGATTCCAGCGATACCGAGCCGCGCTCGCCGGTCGTCACCGTGATGGGCCACGTCGACCACGGCAAGACCTCGCTGCTCGACGCGCTGCGCCATGCCAACGTGGTGTCGGGCGAAGCCGGCGGTATCACCCAGCATATCGGCGCCTATCAGGTGACCTCGCCGGAAAGCGGCAAGAAGATCACCTTCATCGATACGCCCGGCCACGCCGCGTTCACCGCGATGCGCGCGCGCGGCGCCAAGGTCACCGATATCGTGATCCTGGTGGTGGCGGCCGATGACGGCGTCATGCCGCAGACGATCGAGGCGATCAACCACGCCAAGGCGGCGAAGGTGCCGATGATCGTGGCGATCAACAAGATCGACAAGCCCGACGCCAAGCCGGAGCGCGTGCGCACCGAACTGCTGCAGCACGAGGTCCAGGTCGAATCGTTCGGCGGCGAAGTCGTCGACGTCGAGGTCTCCGCCAAGAACAAGACCAATCTCGACAAGCTGCTCGAGATGATCGCACTGCAGGCCGAACTGCTCGATCTCAAGACCAACGCGGAACGTCCCGCCGAGGGCACGGTAATCGAAGCCAAGCTCGATCGCGGCCGCGGTCCGGTCGCCACCGTGCTGGTGCAGCGCGGAACGCTGCGCGTCGGCGATATCATCGTGGCCGGCGCCGAGATGGGCCGGGTCCGCGCCCTTATCAACGATCAGGGCGAAACCATCGGCGAAGCCGGGCCTTCGGTGCCGGTCGAGGTACTCGGCTTCAACGGCCCGCCGGAAGCCGGCGACCGCCTCGCCGTCGTCGAGAACGAAGCCCGCGCCCGCCAGGTGACGAGCTATCGCGCCCACCAGAAGCGCGAAAACGCCGCCGCCTCGATTTCCGGCATGCGCGGCTCGCTCGAACAGATGATGTCGCAGCTCAAGACTTCGGGCCGCAAGGATTTTCCGCTGATCATCAAGGCCGACGTGCAAGGCTCTCTGGAAGCGATTCTCGGCTCGCTGGAAAAACTCGGCACTGACGAAGTCGCAGCCCGCATCCTGCATGCAGGCGTCGGCGGCATCTCGGAATCCGACGTCACGCTGGCGGAAGGGTTCAACGCCGCGATCATCGGCTTCTCGGTGCGAGCCAACAAGGAAGCCGCGGCTGCCGCCAAGCGCAACGGCATCGAAATCCGCTACTACAACATCATCTACGATCTCGTCGACGACATCAAAAAGGCGATGTCCGGCCTGCTCGCGCCGACGCTTCGCGAAACCATGCTCGGCAATGCCCAGATCCTGGAAGTGTTCAACATTTCCAAGGTCGGCAAAGTCGCCGGCTGCCGCGTCACCGACGGCACCGTGGAACGCGGCGCCAATGTACGCCTGATCCGCGACAACGTCGTCGTGCACGAAGGCAAGCTGTCGACGCTGAAGCGCTTCAAGGACGAAGTAAAGGAAGTGCAGTCCGGCCAGGAATGCGGCATGGCGTTCGAGAACTACGGCGACATGCGTCCCGGCGACGTCATCGAGTGTTACCGAGTGGAGACCATCCAGCGCTCTCTGTAAGTCCAAACCTTACGAAGAGCCTGGTAAATTGAACCGAACCGTCATGCCCCGCAGTGGCGGGGCATCCGGCGGTCACCGCCATTAACTTTGGGCAGGGAATACTGGATCACCCGCATTCGCGGGTGATGCGATCAATTGGGATTTTTGGAAAATGCCCCGCCATCACAACAAGGGTTCCGCACCGGGTGGCTCGCAACGCCAATTGCGCGTCGGCGAGACCGTGCGCCATGCCATCGCCGATATTCTGTCGCAGGGTAACGTTCACGACCCCGATCTCGAGGGCCACATCATCACCGTTCCCGAGGTGCGGATGTCGCCCGATCTGAAACTTGCGACGATTTATGTCATGCCGCTCGGCGGCCGCGACACCGACACCGTGATCGCTGCGCTCGAGCGCAACAAGAAATTCCTGCGCGGCGAGATTGCGCACCGCGTTAACTTAAAATTTTCCCCTGACCTTCGCTTTCGCGTCGATGAGCGATTCGACGAAGCGGAACGGATCGAGAAATTACTGCGAACACCTGTGGTGCAAAAAGACCTCGCACCCGATTCGGACGACAATCCATGACTATGACCACCGCCAACGGCGTGATCGAGCAGCAGAATGCTGAATCGCACGACGCAGAAAAGAATATTTTTGCCGAACCGCGCACCGACGAAAATCGTCGCGCCGACGACGGCAAGGGCCGCGCGGACGACAACGGTCGCCGCGGCAACAACGACCCGCGCCAAAACAAGCAACCGCGCCAGAACAACCAGCCGCGGCGCGACAAGCGCGACGTCCATGGCTGGGTGGTGCTCGACAAGCCGATCGGCATGACCTCGACGCATGCGGTGGCCGTGCTCAAGCGCCTGTTCCAGGCCAAGCGAGCCGGCCACGCCGGCACGCTCGACCCGCTCGCGTCCGGCGGCCTGCCGATTGCGCTCGGCGAAGCCACCAAAACAGTTCCCTTCGTGATGGACGGCCGCAAGCGCTACCGCTTCACAGTCGCCTGGGGCGAGGAGCGCGACACCGACGACACCGAGGGGCGGGCGACCCAGATCAGCGAGCTCCGGCCATCGGCAGATGCGATCCGGGCGCTGCTGCCGCGCTTTACCGGCCTGATCGAGCAGATCCCGCCGCAATATTCCGCGATCAAGGTCCAGGGCGAGCGCGCCTATGACCTGGCGCGCGACGGCGAAACCGTGGAACTGAAGCCCCGTCCGGTCGAGATTCACGAATTATCCCTTGTGGAACACGGCGATAACGCCCAGTCCGTGTTCGAGGCCGAGTGCGGCAAGGGTACCTATGTCCGGGCTCTGGCGCGCGATATCGGCCGGATTCTGGGCTGTTTCGGCCATATCTGCGCCCTGCGGCGCACTTTGGTCGGCCCGTTCCGCGAGGCGGACATGATTCCGCTGGAACAGTTGGAGGCTTTGTGTAATAGAGCCGCGTCTGGCGAGGGAAGCCTCGCCGACGCGCTTTTGCCCGTTGAGACCGCGCTGGACGACATCCCGGCACTGGCCGTCACACGGGCTGATGCGGCAAGGCTCCACCGGG